>Ga0209534_10003990_pt1 | contig 13803 bp, 16 predicted proteins | sample COG_07_FD_184751 | JGI IMG/M metagenome (GOLD analysis project Ga0209534, IMG submission 184751) | Pelagic Microbial community sample from North Sea - COGITO 998_met_07 (SPAdes) (version 2) | ecosystem: Environmental > Aquatic > Marine > Neritic zone/Coastal water | place: Helgoland, sampling...
AAGACTTTTCACCTATTTCATTTTTTTGATCTCGTTTATATACTTGGTCTATTGCAACTTTCTCTGATAATAATTTATTCAAAACATCATCAAAATATTTCCCGTTAACCGCATATGAATGTGCCTGACACATTGTTCCATTTAATAAATCTTCAGTATGCACATTTAAAACATTATGTGGAACTCCTCCTAGAAAAAATAAAGACCAATCTACATTTTCTAACTGAGAAACAGAAAGTTCTATATCCACTAAATCTTCATTTATTTCAACATCACTTTCAAATATAAAAATATTATTTAAATTTTCTTTTTTGGCATTTTCAATTACTTTGTAATGGCAATAATCAGTTTTACTAAACTGATCAGAGTTGAATTCTTTTTTTAATTTAGCAGAATCTATTACTTCACCATATCTCTCTACTCTATCTTCAATTTTTAATTTCCGAAAAATGCTAGAAACTTCTTTCCATCGTTTAGTTTCTTTTTTAGAGCAAATACAAACTATTTTATCAAAAAAATCAAATGGACTGCTCATTAATATTCTCCAATACGAAATCTACAATTTTATTTGATAGATGGTCGTTTCCACTATCATTAAAGTGACAATTATTTTCTCTTCGTGGATGTCTATATAATCTAGGATAATCTTCTGCATTTTTTACATGAGAATATAAATCATTGTATGGTACATTTTTATCATTCATCACGTTTGATGCAACTTCATTTAAAATTTTTACATCTTCATTGTTTCTCATTCCTGCGTTTTTTGGATTGGGAGTTGTGTTGGAAAACAGAATATTATTTATGCCCAATTCACGCAACCGATTTATCTGAGTGATAAGTTCAGTTTCATAGTTGTCAAACCACTCTGGTAATGCTCTTTTAAAATTTGGATCATGTCCTTTGTTTGGAAGTTTAATACTATGTAATCCAAAATTGAAATGTACTATATCAATTTTCAATCTAGGACCATTATGTTTTCTATTTGCCAAATTTCGATTTATAAATCTCATTTGTTTGTTATGCTGAGATGTCCACTTAATTGGAATTTGTGCGTTTACTCCATGTGTTTCCAATTTATTTTTTACACAATCAAAGTAATGTCTTGTAATAGAATCTCCTAAAAATAGAATTTGTTTCATATAATCGTTCATTGAATATCAGTTCCGAGTTCATTATTTTGAGTTACAATCGCAGGTTTTGCATAGTATTTCATAATTTTTCTATCTCTTGCAAAGTACTTGTCAATATGACCCTCACGACCACACGCATTGTGATTAAATGGATCAATGTGTTTAATCAGATAATCAAATATATTTGCATTATACGCAAGAGCAGTTGTGAGTTGTATACCCCGATGTTTTTTTGAAACGCACCTTGATAAATTATCTCCGTGTTTGATTTCCATTTTTGGTCCCACCCGGTGTAAATGATATCCCAAATAAAAGTTGTGCCAGTTGTGATTTTGAAGTTCTGATATTGAGTTTGATAAGTTTTCTTTCCAATTTTCAAGTACCAAAAAGTCATCCTCAAAAACCATAACGTTTTTTAGATTTTGTTCTTTTGCAAGTTTTATTATTGCTTTATGACTTTCTGCACATCCAACTGCTCCTTTTAGTGGATACGCATACTTACCCTTACCCCACGGAACAGAACGGTGCCACCGTTCATCATGTACTGGTTTGATTGCAGAAAATCTTTTTACTCTATCATAAATTCCAAGAATTTTAAATTGCTCACACGAATGCTCCCAACGATCAATTCGTTCATCGAGGTTTATACAATATATTTCATCAAAAAAATCAAACGGATTATCCATTGCTCATATTATCTAAAATAAATTTACCAATTTGCTCTCCGATCACTGCTCTACCTTCGTCATTAAAGTGGCAATTATTTTCTGCTCTTGGATGTAAATAAAGAAGTGGGTAATCTTTTTGATTTTTTACAAATGAATACACATCATTATATGGAACATTATACTTGTCCATTATCTTCTTTGCGATTTCATTTAAACGAACAACATCATCGTCATTTCTAACTTTATGGTTTTTTGGACTTGGTGTTGTATTTGTAAAAATAATATCACGAATTGCAAGTGATCTAAGTTTTTCAATTTGCTCTTTTAATTCATTTTCGTAAATTTCAAATTCTTTTTCTTCTGCTCTTTGATGATCTGGGTCATGTCCTTTATTTGGCAACTTTATGCTGTGTAATCCAAAATTAAAATGAACAGTTTCTGCTTTTACTTTGCGACCGTTGTATCTTCTTTTTCCGTGTAATAGTGCCTCTATCATTCGCATTTGTTTCCATTGACACGATACCCATTTATCGGGCAAATGACCTTCAACATTTGCCTCTGACAATTTTTTTTCTGCGAATGGATAATAATGCCTTGTAACCGAATCCCCTAAAAATAATACTATTTCATTTTCCATATATGTTTTCTCCCTTTGTTATAAATATAAAAACTATTTATTATCATCTGGATTTAATCGTAAACTTCTATTTGTACGAGTTCTTGATAAATCACTTACCGAATTATATTGTGTTGTAAGGGTCGGCACACACGCATAAGTTTTTGGTTTTAATACATCCTGATAATATCTATCAAGATGACTATGATGTTTTTCCACCAATAAATCCCAAATGTTATTGTCATAGTCTGTTGCCACTCTTTCAAAAATAGACGAGTTAACCGCAAGCGATTGAGCCCATCCAACTTTTCTACATTCCATTATATAATCAAATTCTGCATTATATTCACCACTCCATTTTTTGCTTAAATGATTATATGTTGGTCTTGGATTCATTCTTCGTTCAAGACCTCCTAAATAAAAGAATTCCCAATCGGTTTTATTTAAATTTTCAATTGCTTTATTTAACTTTTTATCATCGTATCTTTTCAGAAATGCTACATCATCTTCAAATATCAATACATTTTTAAGTTTTCGTTCATACGCAAGTTTAATGACACTTAAATGACTATCATAGCAACCCTTCTTGGGATTTTCTTTGTTATCAAACGCATTGAATTTAATTACTCTGTCCAATATTCCAATTTTATCAAATTCAGATTGACACTGTTTCCACCTATCTGCTCTTCTTTCAAGATTGATACAATATATTTCATCAAAAAAATCAAATGGTGATTTCATTACCAATTCCTCCCACCTTCTATTTTAAGATCACCAATTACCCCATAATCAGTATTAGTATTCACTATGTATCTTTTTTCTTTACGATTTTGCCTCGCAAGTTCTCTGTTTCTAAGATTTGAATGTTTTGGACGATGAAATGAACTTTCATGTTCTATAAAGTTTGAATCGTGTTTTTCAAATTTAACATCTTTTAAATTGAGATGTAACTGAATTCTTTGTTTAAAATCTCGTTCTTCCCAACCCCAGCCTTGAAATGTTTCGTCATAACCACGCACTTCCAAGAAATATTTTTTCATAATTGCAATTCTACCCCAATTAGAAGCCGCAGGGTTGGCTTTGTTAACTCGTCTAATATTATTCAATATAATGTTTTCATTTTCATTAAATTTTTTATTTAGATATTCGGCATAATTTTCTGATATAAAATTATCACCATCTACCCAACAAACAATTTCACCGGATGCGTTTTTTGCAGTAACATTTTTTGTTCTTGCCATTTCAAAGTGTGGTGCTTGTTTGGTGTGAAGATATTTTACTACACCGTCATCAATATACCCTTTTAAATTCTGCTGAACCCACTCGTTCATTCCGTCTTGTGAATTCCAATTCAATAATACAAATTCAATGTCTCCATAATCAATATTATTTTCTAAGTTTGAAATAAATGTCTCTTTAATGTGGTGAAGTCGTTTGGTACACGACGTGCAAAATGATATTTTATATTTTTTCATATCAACTCCACTCGGCTCCCCAATATGTACCAGCAAATGCTTCTGGAAATTCTTTTCTTCTATCTTCTAAATTCATTTTTTTTACTATGCTGTGTTTATACACAACACCACGACGTTTTCTCCAGTTCATTGGATATAAATATTTAGAAGGTACGCAAGAAATTTCACTTTGAAATTTATATGTGTCAAATGCTTCTTTAAGTGCAACGGGTCCAGTGATATGTTCAACTGCCATTCTACCTATTTTTTTCGGAATGTCTTTTTCTACAATCATATTTAGCATATGAATCCAAAAGTTTGCTTTTGGTTTTGAAATCAACATTGAATTTGGGAATGAATGCTTCCAGTCCATTTTATTACCCAACCGACCAAGTATTACCTCGTTTTCATATTCCAACAATAACGGATCAATTGATTTATAGCATTCAAAATCCATGTCAACATAAATGCCACCAAACTCATACATCAAAAGACAACGATAAAAGTCTGAACGAAGTGCGAATTTTATGTTTCGCTTTCCCCATAACTTTTCAAATATTTCTAAATACTCAGGATACTTTTGAAATACCTCATCTGCATCTTTTTCCGTGTGAACTTTGTACTCGTACTCGGGGTTCAGTTCAGACCAAGAATCTATCCACTCCGGATTATACAAAGTTCTATAATCTCTGTCACCGAACCATATTTGGTGTATTTTTTTTGGTATTTTCATCTATATGTATAATCCATTATGTGTACATCATCATTCATGCACTTTTCTATTATATATGAAAAGTTACTACAACCTTTTACAAAATATTTGCTATTTGCCATATAACACAAATCAAGGTCAGTTTCTTCATTAGAAATTAAATTCAATTCAAATCCTCTTTGGTTTATTCTTTCTTCAAAATTTTTTAAAAAAGACAGATTTTGATTATATGATAATTTGTTAAAAAAATGCTTTCCATTTGTTTCATTTGCTCCATAATGAAGTGCAGTTACAATCGTTATTTTGTTAAGTGTATCAGGATTTGAATTTAGAATATTATCGTTTTCAAAAAGTCTGTCCACACTTTTTTTTAATCTCTTGACTCTAAGTTTTTCGTATTTACTTTTCTGAAAAATATCTCCAAGTCGGAGATGGATTACCAATTCATTCTCTTCAGGAATTTCGCATTTGTATTCTTGTGTGTGTTCTTGTACAATTTTTTTTAGCAACTCAAAATCTGGCTCCAACTCATCTTGTAGTTGTGTAAGATACTTGCACAATATTGTGTTCTTAAACTCTTCATTATTTTTGACAACCTCTCTATCCGATTCCCAACGACCACCACCGTCTTTGAAAATCAAATCACCAAAACGATAAAATTTATTTTCCTTTAAAACCTTTAGTTGACTTTCAAAATCAAGTTTTTCCATAAAACGCATCCCTTAAATCTAAACCCTTACTTTTTGTAAAATGCTCAAACATTAATGCTGGCATTAAATCTTCCATTGCTTGTGTAAAAAAATCATTCGGTAGTTTTTCTTTAGAATTCTCTGCTATATACTTTGTAAATTCCCTTGATACACCATATAATTTACCATGATAAAATCTTAATTTATGCCCCCTTTTAATGATGCTGGTATTAACATCGATCCCCTTCCCCCTTGCCCAGTGATTTAATTGAAATCTTTTCACGTGTTTGTTGCGAAGTCCAACATAATGTCCTTTGGGTGGTAGATCAAAGTACTCCGATACTTTATCAAGTGAATGTTCTTTTGCCTGTATAGTATCTGCCGTTATAGTTGAATCTATTTTAAACAGATATGAAAAATCAAAGTTATTGTAAATAAATTTAAACATTTCAAACATTTTAGTCGGTAAGTTCATATAAGATTCATTACATTTTATTTTTAATACATCCCCATCGAGTTCAGTATTCTCAAAACCACCCCACACCTCAATTACCTTATATGCTTCGTTTGATTTCAATTTTGCATATAAATCTGTTTGTTTTAGTTTCTCCAAATAAACACTATCTCGTTTACAGGTATTAATGCAGATTATTTTTTCGTACTTCATTTTATTTTTCAATTTTTAAACCCACCATTTAAGTGAAATGCAATTGGATATGAATTCGTTATATTGTTTTTTATTCTCATGTTTCTTTCTTTATATAATTGCCGAATATACAAAATGGTTTTCAAGTTTACTATTATTACACAAAACGAAATTCGTTACATTGCTTGATCCATGTATTAAATAATCAGTTTTACTAAGTAGGTATGCTTCTATCAAGATGTCTTCTCCAAGTTTATACTTCATATTTTGTAAACTAACATCATGATGCATTTCACCAACATTAGTTCGTGTAGAATCATATGTTATTATTTTATCTTCGTATTTGTTTTTGCATTGTTGTATAACATCTTCAGAGTCTGAGCAAAGAAATATTGAGGCATCTTTGTTATCATTCAGATATTTGTCAATTTCCTCAAAAAACAATTCATACGGTACTCCATTTTTTAAAGCAATTTTTTGTTTTTTCTTTTCATCCACATTATCTGAATTAAGTGGGTGGTATGTTCCTGTTAGTATCCCACCTCCACGTAAATGCACTCCAAGAATTTTATTGTCTTTGAAATTATTTTTTTCAAAATCATTTATTTTTTCTGTAATATGTTTTTTTAACTTAATATATTTTTCTATTATCTTTTGCAGGACTTCACGACTTTTTGGTTGGTCTAAATAACCAGTCTCAGTAGGTGTGATTAAATTTCCTTTACGACGTGCGTGTTTTTTTACACGACCGATTTCTTCATCATTTGCATTTGGTGTATACAATGGTTCAAAATAGTATGAGAATACATCGTCTCCGTGTTCCACACTTTTATATGGTGATTTCTTCCATCTAGGTTTAATTTTATATCCATTTAAATCACCTACATAGAAATGATCAATCAACTCATTCACCACCGAAAACATACCTCTATCTGCTGAGATTTTGTCGTTTATGCTGAATCTATACACTTCGTTTGCCATATCTTAATCTCCAAATTCATAACCGAAATACTCAATATCTTTTGCGTATTTTTCCGCAACGATTTGCTTTGTTTCATCATCGTAATATTCGGTGTAGTGTTTACAATAAACACCCACCCGTTTTTTTAATAATACTGAAGTTTTACGATTTAATCCTTCAGAAATTGTTTTCCAACAATTTTCAATATTCTCGAATTTACCGACAAAATCAATTTTATCAATTATGCCTTTAAACCAATAATCTAGGTAAGGTGATGAATGTGTTAATGCATTTTTATCTTTTTGTAAAAGAAAACTTTTTGTGTTGATTATACAAATTTCTTTAACGTACTCCGAAAAAGTTATCCCGGTAGTATATTTCGGTGTTTTCTCATAGTAAAGTGAAACAAGTCTTGCCCACGGGTTGCGAACAATTGAAAACTTAAAATAGTCATCATAAATAGGCATTTCCAACTCTTTACGATAAGTATTGTGATCTTTTTTATCATATGCCGACTCAGTATTTAGAAGTGATTTGCAAATAGACGTACCTCCCGACTTTGGAATGTGTATAAATATAAATTTTTGTTTGTGGTGTATCATTTTTTATTACCGTTTAGTAAGTTAAATAGTTCTATAAATTCTACTTTTTTATCTGCGAAAAGTTTCTTTGATTTAGAAAGATATTTTATCTGATTCTCATTCTTAAACAAATTAGTATGCTCAATTCCACATGAATCAAAGCATTGCTTTTGCCATTTGTTCAAGCCATCTAAAAAATAAATGAACTTTTTTTCAACATTGTCATCAAGAACAATTTTATTAAATGATTCAATTCTTTTTTTCATCTTGTTTCGCACCGACTCCACAAACTCATCGTCAATTTTGTGAAAGTAATGTGGAAATAAAATATTATATTTTTTACAAATTACTGGATAAATGTAATCTTTTGTTTCTTTTACCTCTGGATTATTTGATGCATCCGAGTCTATGTAATAAAGTCTACGGACTTTATCACCTATGCATATATCATCGAGCATTCCATCAAAATTGTTTTTACAGACTTCATAAAAAGATTGCATTGATGTAACCTGCCAATCAAATGGGTACGCAGATTTGCGGAATCCATGTTTTTTTAACTTGAAGGTTGGCCAACACGCAGTCCCAACTGATATATATTCTCTCTCCATATTTACTCCTCGACTTTACGATACTTTACAAATTCATAATTAAAATACTCAATGTCCTTTGCGTATTTTTCCGCAACAATTTCACGGGTTTCGTCATCATAGTATTCGGTGTAGTGTTTGTGTTTTGTTTTGTTTTTGTGTGGAAGTTCTTGTTTTGGAATTCCAATTTTGTCGCAGATGATATCGAAGTCTTGTTGAAGGTTCTCGAATCTTCCGATGAAATCTACAAGTAAATCTCCATCTTCATTTATTAAATGAGCATATTGAGAACAACAATGCCAACTTCTCTCATTCCATTTTTTTGGATTTTCCAAATCCCACGAACTAATTCTTTTAACAAATTCAGCAAAACTACATTTCCAAGCATATCTTGGTTTCCAACCTCCGAACTTCCACGAAGAAACTGCTCTATCAAAGGGATTTCTTACAAATGTAAATTTATGTGATTCTAACCATGTATTTTCTTGAATTTTATTTTTCAATTTTTGACCTGAAAAACTTTCATATCCTTGATTAAGTATTGGTTTAATTTCTAAATTAGAATTATGCAACAAAAAATTCTTTATTGTATGTCCAGCAGTTTTTGGTATTCTTACAAAAATTGAATTTTGATTAGTTTCCATGACACAACTCCCGTTTCCAATAATCATAACACTTGTTTGGTTGCATACCAGCATACCTATGCTTTAAGTAAAACTTACAAGCAGGATACACCCATTGAAGTGTATCCGACAACTCAATTGTATCATTGTCGTTATCATCTATCATCTGACGTATAAATATTACTGAAGATGTATTTTGAATTGTTTTGGTGAAGTCCAAAGCAAGTCTTCCGTACTTGGTTTTTGCTCCGTTGTATATTGTGTTTAGTTTTTTTCCCAGTGGCAACACATCATAAAACAATGTTCCGTTTCTTTCATCTTTTACAATCGTGAATGGAGTTCCGTTTATTATATTTACAACTCCACCATAAACTTTTATTTGATTTTCGGGTGGAAAAAAATTCTTAAAATTACTTTTTAGATTCCCTATCAGTGTTTCAAACGAATATTCACCCACATTATCAAGTAACATTGAATTTGTATTTAATGCACAGTCCTTTAATACGGAAGATACAACTGGTTGTGATCCTAAACTGCAATATATCACAATTCTTCTCCTTTGATAAATTTTATCATACCACATTTGAAATTATGGTAGTAAAAGTAGTTATCAGGATTATACAAAATATCATCTGAGTGAATTGTTATTTCACCATCACTCATATCAAACTGAGAGTTGCTAAATACATCTTTATATGATTTATCTACAACTAATTTAAAATCACCACTCTCCGTTTCATTATACAATGATCTAACAAAATCTCCAACTATACAGATTTTATTTGTATTTATTTTATGGTTTAGACAAAATGTTTTTAACTCATCAAATCTCTTATTTATTATTTTTTTACTCAAATCAACACTACTTAAAAAATCAATCGTATTTTTATTAAGTAATTGAAGTATATTAACTGCTTGGTCACTTATGTGATATAAATTTATACCATTATCACTTTTTACATTATCACACTTCTCAACCAACTCGGTTGCTATGTTCCCACGTAAGAATACAATTTTAAAATTGGAATAATTTTCAATTGAATTTTGTGTTTGTTTGAATAATAAATTTTCAACATTATTTGCAAATGAACCGCCATCGGCAGATTCAAAATTAATATGGTGTTCATATAAAATATCATCCTTGTACAATGATGATAGTTCAGTCGAAATTGTGAAATTTCTTTTATTTGATTGGAATATTAAGCAACTAAAATCCTTAAAATATTTTCTAAAAAACATTTCCATTGTAAAATTACAATAAACATCACGCATTCCAGGACCCTTTACACCATTTCTAAAAAATTCAATATTAGCAGGATAATACCACCTTGAATGTTTTTCAATTGGCTTATTATGAAATTCTACATTAAGTGGTAATTTCAAACCGTAACACGCAGACGCACGATGCATTCCGTCTGATACCCAGTGTTCTTTTTTATCACCTAAATAAACAGGTACTGCCTTTGAGTTTGTTCCGGATTCTTTTACTGAATCGATCAACCGATTAAAACTTTCAAGAAATGCAAATTTGCCTCGTTTCTGCTTCGAATCTTCCCATCCGTGATTCCAATCTTTTTCTCTTAAACCATTAAATGATCTTTTGTTTGAAATATAAAGTCTTTCAAAAAAATTAGTTTTGAGTTTTCCGATATATGCCTTTACATACTCTACTCCAATTATTATATCAATTCTGTTTTCCGATATAATAAAATTACTATCGTGACTTTCTCCCAAAATTAATCCTCCCCATATTCATACCCAAGAACTTCAATGTCATTCTTGTAGAATTTACGAACAATTTCAATTGTTTCATCATCGTAGAATTCAGTATAATGAGGACGATTTTTTGCATTGTGTTTATGTGGTAAAACGATGTCTTTGTCTACACCAAGTTTTTCACATAATGTTTCCACATCTTCTCTCAATGTCTCATAACGACCAACAAAGTCTACGAGAATCTTGTTTTCTTTTTCATCGTATATTTCATCAAATGCTTTTGTAAGAACAACTGCACGATCACGGTGACCGAGTTGGGGAACACCACGAATAACCTTGCGTGGATTTTCCAACCAATTCAACCAACCTTCCCATCTCCAGGTTACCCATTCTTTGAAGTCTCGTTTTGCAACATCACGTTCTCCTTTTGCAACTCTCCATTGATACTGAGATACCAACCTGTCCCAAGGATTTCTTACAAACGCAAACGTAAGATATTCATTCCAAACATCCAATCCAAACTTTTTTTGTGCTTGTTCTACGGTGAAGTGAATTTTATCTTGCTTTTCTTTTGCACGATTTTCAAATCGTTCTCCTTCCTTCTTACGTTGTGATAACGCAGTTGATATACTTGAACCCGCAGTTCTTGGAATATGGATAAAAATGCATTTAATATCGTGATCAATCATTTTATATCCTTACATTGAAAGCAAATCTTCACCAAGCAATTGCTCGTAATGACGTTCGTAGAATTTTGATAACTCAGAGTCCAAACGTTCTTTATCAATCTTTTTGTCTTCAATATAAATAATTTCCTTGATCATTGCTTCCGCAACATGAAGAGCAATTGCCATAATATCTGATTGAATTGATCGATAACGAACATTGTTTTCGTTGATTACGATAATAAATCCATCACGGTATTCACGAATAGTTGAAATTACCATAGGATTATCTATATGATCAATTGCGTAAAATAATTTGATTCCACTTATTAAATTTTCATTTGCATGAAGTTCAAGTTCAAGTTCTTTGAGTTTCTTGGTATTTTTTGCAGTATTTTTTCCACTTGTTATTTCATCTTTTAATTCTTCTATATCAACTCTAAGTTCAGAACGTTTCAACAACAATTTTCTATATTCAGACAAAGTCATCTTTGTGTACTCCCCCGACTCACTTGATGTATCATTGGTGCTTTTACCAAATTTGTTCTTGAAAGCATCCACGATAGCACTTACACCCACTGATGTAGGTTTTGATTTTTTATTACTTTGCACATCTTCATCTGCATATGGATTTCCTTTCCACGGGTACTGAGACTGACCCTCTGAAACCACACCATCATGTGAATCACTTTCATTTTCCGTATCATCACGGGTTGCAACTGAATGTTCTGTTGAAACTTGCTCTGTATCTGATGACCCTTCGTCAAGTTTTACAGTATGACGTTTTGCATCACTCTCAGTTGGAATGTATGTGTTTCCAAGTAACTTTTCAAGCACCAAGTCATCTGCTTGAACTGCGTTGTCTATTTTCTCCACTTCGTCTAAACCCAACATTCTTTTGTCGGTAAGAATCTCCATATCATTAGAAAAATCACCTGCTAAGAGTTTTGCGACATTATACGCAATAAGATTTTTGTTCATTACCTTTCGTTCAGTTTTTCTGACTTGTAAAGCAGATATATTATACAATAATTTCATTACCACATAATATAATTCAGTTAAAAAAGGTTTTACCATAGGATGTTCATCGTTTAATCCGTGATGAGAAATATCTTTTGCAATCATACCACGATCATCTTCAACTTTACTTAAATCATCACAACGAACATATCCAATAAAACCATGCATTCTACCCATAAAGTCAGTGTCATCAATAACTTTATTTTCTTCAACTGATAATTTTGACAAAGTGTTTTCAATTATTTGTTCGTTGTTTAAATGAATGTCGCATATTTTTACTTCCGAAACTAATTCGAGAGTTTTTACAATACTTGATTTTTTTTGTCTACGAATTCTTCCACGAAATTCATTTAGTGCAATTTCAAAAGTTGAATATTTTGTTTCTCCTAAAATTTCATAACTAAAAGCACGGGTAATTTTACCACGATAATTTCCTTTCAAATCAACATCAAAGTCAAGTTTATTTCCCATGAAAATAATATCAAGCATTTTATTGTTCTTTTTGTATGATACAATAAGATGAGCAAAAAATTGCAATAATTCTGATTTTACCGATGCTTCATAGTCACTCTTCAAAAATTCTTTATTTACATTCAAAATCCTAACTTCTGTTCCAGTTTTGGTTTCAATTAAAGAATCTTCTGGTTTCACTTCAACGATACGTGGTTGGTAATCATCAAAGAAGTTTGCATCTTTTGGTGGATTAAAATCAACTACAAAGCATTTTCCGTGAATATTCTTGGTATGAAGTTGCCAATGAGATTCACCCGCAAGTGATAATTTATCGTTACTAACTTTTCCTCCGATTCCCATTTGACCGAGTTTTGGTCCATCACCATCTTTATCTAAATCAAACGAAGTACCAAATGTAAAGTATTTTTCAAAGTCATTCAAATCGTATTCTTCATCACGAACATGATCAAATCCACGACCATCATCAGTTACTTTTATATAAGTTTCGGTTTCTGCTTTTACGATATCGATGTCACAATAAGTTGCTCCGTTTTGCAAACTATTTTTCGCCAACTCTGTGAATGCTTGTGCGAAGTTTACCGTGCTTTGTAATGTAGTTTGTAAACCTGTACCTGCTCTTATTTTAATTTTATCTGCCATTTTTTATATCCGAATGTTTAATTAAAGTGATGTTATAATAAATATCAATCTGTGTTGTTTTTGTTGCGTTTTCTGCGACCTTCACCTCTTGGTTTTCTGCGACCTCTTCTTGCTCGTTTTTCTGCACGGAATGCTTCTGTTAAAGGTCCTGGTTTCATTTCTACAATTTCATCTGGAACGACCATACCTTCTGGTACATCTCCTTTCCACATATCGTGACGAAGCATATTCCATACTTTGCGTTGATGATAATCAAAGTTGTGAAGTCCGTTTGCAGTCATTTCATCAATATTGCTCCAACCTACAGTGCAGTTAAAGTGAACAATAAACGCATCTTGTTCTGCTCGTTCTCGTCCACGATTCTTGATGTTGCGTTCCCAATGAACTCCTTGTGGATAACCATTCGCACTAAGTTGTACGTAATTTATATCATCGGGTTCAATAGCACGATGAAGACGAAGATTAAGAAGCATCATATCTTCTTTGAACTTACGTTGTTTGATTTCTCCGTCTTCGTTTGTTTCAATGTATCCTTGTTTGAAATCTTCTCGGTCAATGTTAAACAAATGAATTGTTTTAGCATTACTTTTGGCATAAAAGAAACCAGGACAAATGCTTG
>Ga0209534_10004002_pt1 | contig 13780 bp, 12 predicted proteins | sample COG_07_FD_184751 | JGI IMG/M metagenome (GOLD analysis project Ga0209534, IMG submission 184751) | Pelagic Microbial community sample from North Sea - COGITO 998_met_07 (SPAdes) (version 2) | ecosystem: Environmental > Aquatic > Marine > Neritic zone/Coastal water | place: Helgoland, sampling...
ATTTACAAATCCTTATAATGTTCTTATATTAGGACATTTAGATTTCAGAGATCTATACGATGCATTATCCACTGTAAAGTCAAATCAACTCCAGCACACCTATCGAACCTGTGTGGAGAAAATTGACCAATGTGTAACTCAACTGGTCAGTACAATCGTAAAAGCTGGTAAAACACCCATTCTAATTGGGGGTGGTCACAACAATGCGTATGGTGCTATAAAAGGAAGTTCTCTCGCTTTAAATACCAAAATTAATGTTCTAAATTTTGATGCTCATACCGATTTACGAGCACTTGAAGGTCGGCATAGTGGCAATGGTTTTAGTTACGCTATTGAAGAAGGATATGTAGACCGCTATTATATTTTTGGAATGCATGAAAACTATACTTCTAAAGAAATTTTAAAGTATATAGAGGCATCAAAATCAAACATAAAACTCAATACTTTTGAAGACCTTATCGTCCGAAAGAAAAGTTCTTTTAAGACAGCATCTAAAAAAGCAATGACTTTTATTTCAAATTCAAAGTTTGGTATTGAGATTGATTGTGATGCCATTCAAAATGTCCCTAGCAGTGCGCAGACTCCGAGTGGGTTTTCAGTAAATCAAACACGTCGTTTTGTACATTATTTTGGAAAACACCCGAACGCTACTTACTTACATATTTGCGAGGCAACTACAGGAAATGAAAATTCAAACGCACAAACTGGAAAGCTACTCTCCTATTTGATGACAGATTTTATGAATGCTCAAAAAAATGCTTGAATTAATCCCCTTTTTTGAACCCATAAAATAACTGACCAAAAAAACCAGACGGCATATGTTGGTCATCGCTGTAGCCTAACTCAATATTTTTGTCGGGGGTAGGTACATAATTGGTTTTAAACATATAATCCCACAAACTAAGACTGATGGCAAAATTAGCCCCTATTTTATGATTTTCAGGCAAAGCTTTTGCATGATGGTACAAATGCATTGTAGGATTGTTAAATACATATTTAAAAAGCCCATAATCTAGTTTGATGTTTGCATGGTTCAGGTGCCCAATTGAAATGGCGATAAAATGAACAATAAATGCTTGTTCTGGCTCAAAGCCTCCCAACAACATGAGCGCAATAACTTTGAGAGGTTTATAAAGAATATTTTCCATCCAATGGTAACGCAAATGCGCTGCAAAACCCATTTCTTTTACAGAGTGGTGTACTTTATGAAACTTCCATAAAAACGAAAAGCGATGTAATAATATATGTGTCAACCATTGTACAAAATCCAAAACTACAAAGAAGATTAATAATTGAAGTAACGGAGAAAAATTTGACAAATCAATAACAGCTATAGAATTTGGAGTGATTTGTAATTCATCAACAGTGATTTTTGTAATGATTTTATACACGCCACTAATAAAGATACTAAAGATAAAAAAGTTGAAAAACATATAAAACCCATCTAGAAAAAAATCTTTTCTAAAAACAGATTGTTGTTTGCGCCATGGAAATAATACTTCAATTCCCCACACAATTAATGAGATCGCTATCAATCCCCAGAAATAATTGCGCGTCCAAGGCACCTCAAAACAAATGGATTTCCATGTCCACTGTACAGTACCTAAAAAGGCGTTAAAAAATAATTCTAAATACTCCATTTAATACGCTAGTAACGCTAGTAGTTCTTGTTCAAAAGTTCGCTTTGCAAGATACTGTTGTTCTAGCGCACTTGCAAATGGAATGGGTGTTTCTATACTTGCCACACGTTTGACAGGGGCATCTAAAAATTCAAACGCTTGCTCCATCAATTGAGATGAAATATCCGAAGCAATACTTCCAAATAACGAATCTTCTTGTAAAATAATAGCTTTATTGGTTTTTTTGACGGATGCTAATATCGCCTTAAAATCTAAAGGTTGTAAACTTCTTAAATCTATTAAATCTGCAGAAATATCAGGGTTTTGATCTAAGGTCTCAAGCGCCCAATGTACTGCTGCACCATAAGTAATAATGGTGACATCCGATCCTTCTTTAAGTAAGGAGGCAACTCCAAACGGTAAGGTGAAATAATCTGTAGGAACTTCTTGTCTTATGCTTCGATACAAGGCTTTATGTTCAAAAAACAAGACCGGATTTGGATCGTTTATGGCGGTAGCCAACAAGCCTTTTGCGTCGTAAGGAAAGGCTGGGTACACCACTTTTAAACCTGGTGTTTTGGTAAACCAAGCTTCGTTTGTTTGGGAATGAAAAGGCCCTGCTGCTACGCCAGCTCCACATGGCATACGGACAACAATGTCCGCTGCTTGCCCCCATCGGTAATGGGATTTAGCTAAATAATTAACCACAGGGTTAAATCCTGAGCTTACAAAATCTGCAAACTGCATTTCAACCACTGATTTGATCCCTGCAATAGACAAGCCCATCGCTGTTTCTACAATAGCAGATTCACAAATGGGTGTATTTCGAACGCGTGCTTTTCCAAACTGTTCGACAAAATTTTCTGTAATTTTAAAAACCCCTCCATATTCTGCAATATCTTGCCCCATAATGACCAAGTCTGAATGCACTTCCATAGACTGTCGGAGTCCCTCAGAAATGGCATCAATGAGTCGTTTTGTTTCTTGGATGGATGTGGGTTCGGTCGCTATATACTCAAAAGGTTTATAAACGTCACAAAGTTCAGTTTCTAAGTCTGGAATAATTGCAGGCTCATCAAAAGCTAGTTGCAATCCGTCATGAATATCTTTTTTAAAAGTCTCTTTAAAATTATCTATTTCAGTTGGTGTAATTAGTTTTTCTTGAAGCAGGTAGGCTTCAAAATTTGATATGGGATCTTTTTGAGCCCAAGCATCTAACAACTCTTGTGCAACGTATTTTGTACCACTCGCTTCTTCGTGACCCCGCATTCTGAATGTTTTAAATTCAATTAAAACAGGTCGAGGATTCTTACGCACACTTTTGGCAATGGCATCTACTTTAGAAAACACTTCCATCACATTATTGCCTTCAATCACATGAGATTCCATCCCATAACCCACACCTCGATCGGCAATGGATTCACAATTATACTGTTCATTTGATGGCGTTGAAAGTCCATAGCCATTATTTTCGATACAAAATAAAACAGGTAAATTCCAAACAGAAGCTACATTCAGCGCTTCATGAAAATCCCCTTCACTAGTTCCACCATCCCCAGAAAAAACAGCGGTTAGTTTGGCTTCTTTTTTTAATATATGAGAGAGTGCAATCCCATCGGCCACACCAAGTTGGGGGCCTAAATGCGAAATCATTCCTATAATTTTATAATCCTGAGTTCCAAAATGAAACGAACGGTCCCGTCCTTTTGTAAACCCACCGGCTTTTCCTTGCCATTGAGAAAATAAACGGTGTAAGGGAATTTCCCGCGTTGTAAACACCCCTAAATTACGGTGCATAGGAAGAATGTATTCGTCGGCATTTAAGGCCATTGTAACCCCCACAGAAATTGCTTCCTGCCCTATACCTGAGAACCATTTTGAGATTTTTCCTTGTCTAAGAAGGATCAACATTTTCTCCTCAATAAGTCTGGATTTCAACATATTGAAATACAAAGACAGCTGAGTTTTTAAACTGATCTCTTTAAAATCGTAGTTAAATAATGGTTTCAAATCTAGTTTGTTTGTCTTTCAAAAATAGGAAAATATTAATTAGAAACGTTTAACTTTAAAAATTGCTTTTGTAAAACTTTTGAATTGTTATCTTTGTTATAAACATGATTAAACTAAAGCCATGAATAAAATCCCAAGTGTCAATCTTTTAGACTTTATATCAAATGACCCAAAGGTCAAACAAAAATTTGTTAATCAAATTGGTGAAGCCTATGAAACTATTGGTTTTGTAGCTCTTAAAGGTCATTTTTTGGATGATACTTTAGTGGATACATTGTATTCTGAAATAAAGAAATTTTTTGATTTACCAACAGCTCAAAAACAAAGCTATGAAGTTCCAGGCATTGGAGGACAACGTGGGTATGTATCCTTTGGCAAAGAAAGTGCAAAAGGAAGAAAAGAAGGCGATTTAAAAGAATTCTGGCATTTCGGACAGTATGTACAAGACAATCCAGAATTCGAAGCAGAATATCATGAAAACGTAGTAGTCCGTGAATTGGCTGAGTTTAATAAAGTCGGAAAAGAAACTTATAAAATGTTGGAAAAAACAGCTACTTATGTTTTGAGAGCTTTGTCCCTTCATTTAGGATTGGATGAATTTTATTTTGATAATTATGTTCATAATGGAAATAGTATTTTACGACCTATTCACTACCCACCCATTCATGAAGAACCAAAAAATGCCGAACGTGCTGCAGCGCATGGCGACATCAACTTGATTACGTTACTAATGGGGGCTCAAGGAAAGGGATTACAAGTTCAAAACCTTGATGGCGATTGGATTGATGCCATCGCCAATCCAGATGAATTAATGATAAATGTGGGCGATATGTTATCGCGTCATACCAATAATAAATTAAAATCAACCATACACCGTGTGGTCAATCCACCACGTGAAATGTGGGGAACCTCTCGCTATTCGATTCCTTTTTTCTTACACCCAATAAGTGCTATGAAATTAGATGTCTTAGAGAATTGTATTGATGCTGAACATCCAAAACAATTTGAAGACATCACTGCTGGTGAATATCTAGAACAACGTATAAGAGAACTGGGATTAGCTAAAAAATAATGGACTTAAAAGATCAACTTAAAAACCTATTTCCAGAGCATACCGAAAGTCCTGAAGATCCCTCCGAAGTTTCCGAAACATCTCTATGGATGCAAGACGCTCCTATTATCTGTAAATACGAAAAACGAAAAGGAAAACCCATCACAATTATTGAAGGCTACACGGGAGCTGACAAAGATTTTAAAATTCTTGCCAAAGATCTCAAAAAGAAATTTAGCGTAGGTGGTAGTTTTAAAAACGACACCATCATCATTCAAGGGGATTACAGAGATAAAATTATGGGATTTTTAAAAGAATTAGGATTCCAAGTCAAACGTGTTGGAGGTTAACTATAAAATAATTAAATGTCTATAAAAAACTCTGAACTCATACTCAACCCTGATGGTAGTATTTACCATCTTCATTTGAAACCTTCGGACATTGCAAATACCATTATTTTTGTAGGCGATCAAGAACGTGTTGGGCAAGTTTCCAAACATTTTGATTCGATTGATTTTGAGGTTCAAAGTCGTGAATTCAAAACCCAAACAGGAACCTATAAAGGAAAACGATTGTCTGTAATTTCTACAGGGATTGGTCCAGACAATATTGATATTGTTTTGAACGAACTAGATGCTTTGGTTAACATTGACTTTGAAACTCGTGAAATCAAAGCGAAGAAAACAAGTTTATCAATTGTGCGCATCGGAACTTCGGGGGCGTTACAACCTGATATTGATATTGACAGCTTTGTATTGAGTGCATATGGAATGGATATTAATGGAATGTTACAGTCTTATAAAATTGATGCCATTAAACATACCGATATCGAAGCTGCTTTTGTAGCACATACACAATGGAGTTCTCAAAAACCCTATCCAGTCATCATTAAAAATTCAAAAGTATTAGAAGAAAAATTAAAAAGCGAACAAACCATTAATGGGCTGACAGCGACTTGTGGTGGGTTCTACGGGCCTCAGGGGCGTGTATTGCGCTTAGAATTACAAGATGACAGTCTGAATCATAAGATGGATAGTTTTGAGTACAACGGCTTAAGAGTCACCAATTTTGAAATGGAAACTTCTGCCATTTATGGCCTGTCAAAATTATTAGGACATGAAGCCTGTTCAATGAACGCTATTTTAGCCAATAGAGCTTTAGGAACGTTTAGCAAGAATCCGCAAGCCACCATCGAAAAATTGATAATCTATACGCTCAATAAACTCATTTCTTAAATGAAAAACGTACGCATTGGCGGAGTTCCCGAACACTTCAATTACGCTTGGTATTTAGCATTAAAAAAAGGGCATTTTAAACCCCACAATATCAATGTTCGTTGGAAGGATTATTTTGGTGGCACAGGTCAAATGACCAAAGCACTTCGAGAAAACGAAATTGACATCGCTGTCATCCTAACAGAGGGCATCATAAAAGATATTACAGAAGGAAGTCCCTGTAAAATTGTACAAGTTTTTGTAGAATCCCCTTTAATTTGGGGCATTCATGTGGCAGAAAAATCTGATTACAAAGAACTGAGTGATCTCAAAGGTCAGCGTGCTGCTATCAGTCGGTTTGGGTCTGGATCTCATTTGATGGCGTATGTGAATGCGTTAGAACAAGGTTGGGATACAGTAAAAGATTTAAAGTTTGAAGTTGTGAAAGATTTGGACGGAGCTGTAGAAGCCCTTACAAATGAGAACGCTGATTATTTTATGTGGGAGAAATTTACAACCAAGCCTCTGGTGGATCAACAAACATTTAGACGTTTGGGTGATTGCCCTACGCCTTGGCCTTGCTTTGTGATTGCGGTACGTGATGAATTTATCGCCAACGAAAAAGAAACGCTTCAAGCCGTTTTGGAAGTCATCAATTCCATTACAGCCGATTTTAAAGATATCCCTGAAATTGATGGGATTATTTCCAAACGTTACGAACAAAAAAATGAAGATGTAAAAAATTGGCTAGCCCTTACTGAATGGTCGCAAAAAAATATAGATCCTTCAACAGTAGAAGCGGTACAAAATCAATTGATAAAATTAGACATCATTTCCAAAAAACTACCCTACAACCAATTGACTGCTAATTTAGAAGATTAACCCCACTGTACAGGCGATTTACCTAAGGATTCCAGTACTTCATTTGTTTTGCTAAAATGCTTATTTCCAAACCAATAGCCGCGATTGGCACTCAAAGGCGATGGATGTCCGGTTTGTAAAACTGTATGTTTTTCTGTATCAATGAATCTGAGTTTGTTTTTGGCATAACTCCCCCATAACAAAAACACTAAATCCGATCTTTCACTAGAAAGAGTTTTAATCACAGTATTTGTGAATTTCTCCCAGCCCTGTTTTTGATGGCTCCCAGCTTCCTTTGCACGTACACTCAAAGTGGCATTTAATAGCAACACTCCTTGGTTTGCCCAAGAACTTAAATCGCCACTGGATGGATATTGAAGATTCAAATCGGATTCTATTTCCTTAAAAATATTTTTTAAGGACGGTGGATGTGGCATGCCTTCGTTGACAGAAAAACACAATCCATTGGCTTGCCCTTCACCATGGTAAGGATCTTGACCAATAATCACAACCTTGACTGCTTCAAACTCACAACTGTCAAACGCATTAAAAATTTGATTAAAGGGTGGATAACACGGATGTAATCCATATTCGGCACGCACAAAAACATCCAATTTCTCGAAATAGAGTTTATTAAATTCAGCTTCTAGATGAGAACGCCAGGTTCCGTTGAGTTGTAACATATCAAGTGGTTTAATATTTAGGGCTTAAGGAACAAATTTAAGCTATATATTTTAAACATTAATTCCTACATTTGTGACGACTTATGCACGAACGCTATGATTAAAATTTCCAAGAAGACATTACAGGATTTAGAATTTGAATCCGTAATTCAACAAGTAGCGACTCACAATGTCACAAGTTTGGGTAAGAAAGAAGTTCTTGCAACCTTGCCATTTTCAAAAAGAGAGGATGTGATTGAGGCACTTCGACTCACAAACGAATTTGTATCTTCTTTTGACAATGAAAATCGGATTCCTAACCATGGGTTTGATGCGATTACCGAAGAATTAAAATTAATCCGAATTGAAAATAATTATCTAGAAATTGATGGGTTTCGAAAAATAGCGAGCATCTGTGTAACCACAAATATACTATTGAAATTCTTCAAAAAATTTCATGAGTACTACCCCCTATTACACAAAGCTTCTTTACAACTCGAAGCCAATAAAGACATACCTGAAGCCATTCATAGTGTGGTAGATAAGTTTGGAGAGATTCGCAACGATGCTTCTGATACGTTGTACGGTTTGCGCAAATCGATTCAATCTGTTCGCACAAAAATAAACACGAGTTTCAACTCCGCTTTAAGCATGTATAACAGTGCTGAATATTTGGATGATATTCGTGAAACGGTGATGGAAAACCGCCGAGTATTGGCTGTAAAAGCAATGCATCGCCGTAAGGTCAAAGGCAGTATTTTGGGTGCTAGTAAAACGGGAAGCATTGTCTATATAGAACCAGACACCACCCAACAACACCAACGCGATCTTAATAATTTAGAGTTTGAAGAAACCGAAGAAATCAAGCGGATTTTACTAGAACTTACCAGTTTTATCAGTGGCTACAGTCCGTTGTTAGAATCCTATCAGCAGTTTCTGACCAAAATAGATGTCATCTATGCCAAAGCAAAGTATGCCAAAATCATTGATGCTGTCCTTCCAGAAGTGACCAAACATCAAGAAATAGACTTGGTAGACGCTTACCATCCTTTACTATTGGTAGCGAATAAAAGCGAAGGCATTACGACCTTTCCACAAACGATTACCATGACGACGGACAGTCGGATTATCGTGATTTCAGGACCAAATGCTGGTGGAAAAAGCATCACGCTAAAAACAGTAGGCTTGCTGCAATTAATGGTACAATCGGGGATGTTGATTCCTGTGCATGAACGCTCAAAACTCTGTTTGTTTGATTCGATTTTGAGTGATATTGGTGACAATCAATCCATTGAAAACCATCTAAGTACGTATAGCTACCGCTTGAAACAAATGAATTATTTTTTAAAGAAGTGTAATAAGCACACGCTCTTTTTAATTGATGAATTTGGAACGGGAAGTGACCCTGAATTGGGTGGCGCCTTGGCAGAAACGTTTTTGGAAGTCTTTTATGAGCGTGAAGCCTTCGGAATTATCACCACGCATTATAGTAATTTAAAGCTTTTAGCCAACGAGTTGCCGCACATTCAAAATGCAAATATGCTGTTTGATGAAAAGACGTTATTGCCATTGTATAAGTTGGTCATTGGACAAGCCGGTAGTTCCTTTACGTTTGAGGTAGCTCAGAAAAATGGCATTCCTTTTAGTTTGATCAATCGGTCTAAAAAGAAGATTGAACGTGGTAAAATTCGGTTTGATAAAACGATTGCGAAACTTCAAAAAGAGCGCTCTAAATTGGAGAAAACAGAGCGGGCACTCAAACAAAATGAGATTAAAAAGAGCTTAGAAGCTGACAAATTGGAAACAACCAATGCGAAGGCTAAGAAAAAACTGCAAAGCTATCAAGAGCTTTTTGACAGCAACCAGCGTTTGGTCTATCTTGGGCAAAAAATAAGTGATTTAGGGGAGCGTTATTTTGAAAATAATCGGAAACGCGAATTGATGAGTGAGTTGTTTAAGTTGGTTCAAATCGAAAATTCCAAACGTCAAAAAATCACTCTGAAACAAAAAAAGGCGCAAAAAGTTAAAGAAACAGAGCTTAAAAAAGAGGTGGACCAAAAAGTAGCGGTGATTCGCAAAGAAAAGAAGAAACAAAAAGAAAAAGCAGCCTTGATTCCACCCAAACCAAAACGTGTTCTTGTGGTTGGAGATTCGGTGCGTTTGGAAGATGGCCGCGCTGTGGGGACTTTGGATAAACTCGAAAAAAACAAAGCAGTGGTGAATTATGGACTGTTTACAACGACGGTTAATATTGACCGCTTGGAGTATGTGAATTCTAAAAAATAATGCAAACTAGTGTCTTTTTTGATGGCGTGTGTAACCTCTGCAATCGCGGAGTGAACTTCCTCATTTCAAAAGACAAAAAAGAGGTTTTAAAATTCGCGTCTCTACAAAGTGAATATGCCCAAAACACTATTCCAAAAGAGCTATTAAATCGTGAAAATTTAGATACTATTATAGTTTACTCCGATGGTCAATTCTACGACAGAAGTAACGCAGTTCTAAAACTGTGCAAGATTTTAGGTGGTGAGTTTTATGTGGTTCTCATTGGATACCTCATCCCCCGTTTTATTCGGGATGGTTTGTATCGGTTCATCGCCAACAACCGCTACCGTTGGTTTGGAAAACAATCTCAATGCAGGGTGCCCTCTCCAGAACTGAAATATCGGTTTTTGGAGTAATGAACTGATGAGTATTTTTTACACTACCCCACGAACACAATTAAATTATTTTTACTACATTTAGGCAGACTTAGATCCCAAATCTGATTCTTCATTTTTAACCAATTCATCATTTAAGTAAAGTATTAAGAAACTGTAACTACACAGCGGTGTGTGGGTATGTGGTTTTTTAATACCCTTAATATATGCACTGAATGAATGTAACTAAAAAAAAGAATGCAGACTTTAGAATATGAAAAAACAATAAACGAGAACAAAAGTTCCTATTATCCGGAATTTGAGGCGTATAAACAGGAGGTTTATTCTCCATATAACTAGTTGCCACACATTAAAAAATATCGATAAGAATGAAAAAATGTTTCGTAATTCAACCATTTGACAATGACAAATTTGACAAAAGGTATAGTGATATATTTCAGCCAGCAATCGAAAAAACGGAATTACAACCTTATCGAATTGATAAAGATTTAAGCGTTAGAATTCCGATAGACGATATTGAAAAAAATATAGCAGAATCGGAATTATGTTTTGCGGAAATAACAACTGACAACCCGAATGTTTGGTACGAACTGGGATATGCATTTGCGTGTGAAAAAGATGTAGTTATGATTTGCTCTGATGAACGTACAAGTAAATTTCCGTTTGATATTCAGCATAGACATATCATAACTTACAAGACAAGTTCTCGAAGTGATTTTGATACTTTAGAGGATACAATTACAAGAAAAATCAATGCTTATTTAAGTAAACGGAAAACTGTAAAAGCAATTAACACATCACCAATTGCGGACAGAGAAGGATTAAAAAGTCACGAAATCGCAATGCTTGTTTTAATAATGGAAAACCAAATCACAAGCGAAGATAGTATGTCAGTTTATCAATTAAAAGATGAAATGAACAAAGCTGGATATACAGATATAGCGACAAGTGTTGGAATTCGTGCACTTAAACAATTAAGTTATGTGGAAACTTTTGTAGAAACTGATGACTATAATCACGGACAAGAATTCTTAGCATGTAGATTAACAGAAAAAGGAGAAGGTTGGATTTTAAATAACCAAGACAAATTAGAATTCAAAATTAAACAAAACAATAGGTCTGGGATTGAAAAAGACGACTTGCCATTCTGAAAATAACGTGTGGCAACAATGGCTATAATTAATACGGGTTTTGGTGCTTGAGCCAAAGTTTGTGTATATTTAGAAAGTCCGCCAAATCTTTTTGATTTGGCTTTAAAAATTAAAAAATTAAAACAAAATAAAAAGTTTTGGCTAAGTGCTTAATCGGAAGTTAATCGCTTATTAATTCCCGTACAAACCATAGCCGAAGCCGTTGTGCTTAATGCTATGAAAGAATATAAAGTAAATAAATTTAGTGATTTACACGACTTATTTGAAACCTCTGAGAAGTTGACAATATATCGTGGACAATCTAATTCAAATTGGGAATTAATTCCAAAAGCAGGTAGAAAACCTTTTAATGATTTAAATGACAAATATGCGATAGATTATTTTAAAGATAATTCCTTAGCTTTTTTAGATATAATTCCTGAAAACAATTGGGAATGGTTAGCCTTTGCTCAACATCACGGAGTTCCCACTCGTTTACTTGATTGGACAAAAAATCCAATGATAGCAGTTTTCTTTGCAGTTGCTTTTGACGAAGAATGTGATGCTGCGATATATAAATTTAAGTATGATACATATGCAAAAACTGAAATTGATCCATTTGACTTTAAAACTGTGACTGTTTACAAACCTCGTTCAGTAACTAAAAGAATTATTGCTCAACAAGGCTTGTTTACAATACATCCTAATCCAGAGAAGTCTTTTTCTAAGGCTCCTGCAAAAGGCAAATTAGAAAAAATAATTATTGATAAAAATTATGGGAAAAATTGAAATTTGAACTAAACAAGTATGGATACAATCATTTTTCTGTTTTCCAAGATTTACAAGGTCTTTCTGACTACATTGAATGGAGATGGATAAACCGTGAATAATACAAAACACTAAGCACAACGCTGTATATAATTTATTGCTGGCTTCCCTCTCAGCAAAGTCTCTGACTTCGCGGAAAAAATTGCTAAATGCAGGGTTCATTAGGATTAAGAGTCCCTTAGACCACCTCCTCCAAATGGTCGTCCCATTCTTTAGATTTTGGTTTATGAAGCTTGCCTTCAAATTTGGCAACAATCATGGAAACGGTGGCATCGCCAGTGACATTCACCATGGTACGGCACATATCTAAAGGACGGTCAACCGCAAAAATAAGCGCCAATCCAATGGCCAATTTATCCGCTGGAAAGCCAACCGACTCTAACACAATTACCAACATTACCATACCGGCTCCTGGCACTGCGGCACTACCAATAGAGGCTAGAAGAGCCGTAAGAACTATAGTTAATTGATCTGCAAATGTTAAATCAAAGTCTAGGGCTTGCGCGATAAACACGGCTGCTACCGCTTGGTATAAACTCGTCCCATCCATATTGATGGTCGCCCCAACAGGCAACACAAAACTAGATACTTCTTTGTCCACACCCAAGTGTTCTTCCACACGTTCCATAGTCACAGGAAGCGTTGCTGCACTACTACTGGTAGAAAATGCTAATAACTGTGCTGGACTGATTTGTTTCAAAAACCAGAGTGGATTCTTTTTGGTAATTACAGAGACCAACACTAGGTAAAAACAAATCATTAATGCTAAGCCACCAACCACAACTCCCGAATAAAACAGAAGCGCGTATAACAGCTCTGGATCTCCAGAAGAAACGACTACATTTGCCAACAATGCAAACACGGCATAGGGTGCTGATAGCATGATTAAATCCACCATTTTAAGCACCACATCGTTCAAGGAATCAAAGAAATCTTTAAGGGGTTTGGCACTTTTTTCACCTACTAACAAGAGGGAAATCCCTAAAAACATCGCTAAGAAAATCACTTGAAGCATCAGCTTATTATTACTCAAAGCAGAGAAAGCATTATCCGGCACCATATCCACCAGAAAATCCAAAGGACGACTGGCTTGTTGACGACTGGCTTCCGCAATTTTCCCTTGCACACTGCTATTGTCCGCATAGGTTTCAGTTAATTTTGCAATGGTTTCAGTAGAAACGCCGTCTCCAGGATTTAGTGTGTTCACTAAAATCAGCCCGATACTGATTGCAATCACCGTGGTGAGTACATAAATTATAATGGTTTTGAGTCCTATTGACGCAAATTTGGAAATGTCTTTTAAATCCGAAATTCCTTTAATCAGCGACGCTAAAATAAGTGGTACTGCAATTAGCTTTAATAATTTCACAAAAATAGTTCCCAGTGGTTTGATCCAACTGGCTACAAAATCAGCACCATCTACTTCGAGCATTATAAAACCAAAGGTCACACCAGCGAGCATGCCTATTAATATTTTCCAATGTAGCGCAAGTGATTTCATATATATGTATTTAAGTTCTAAGCTTTACTAAGCCGATTTAACAGCATAAAGTCGGCAATGACCAAGGCAGCCATAGCTTCAACAATGGGCACTGCACGCGGTACGACACAAGGATCGTGACGGCCTTTTCCGTGCATTTCAACTTCGTTACCATCCTTATCGATGGTATCTTGAGCTTGCATAATTGTGGCAACCGGTTTAAAAGCCACATCAAAATAGATGTCCATTCCGTTACTAATACCTC
>Ga0209534_10004003_pt1 | contig 13779 bp, 17 predicted proteins | sample COG_07_FD_184751 | JGI IMG/M metagenome (GOLD analysis project Ga0209534, IMG submission 184751) | Pelagic Microbial community sample from North Sea - COGITO 998_met_07 (SPAdes) (version 2) | ecosystem: Environmental > Aquatic > Marine > Neritic zone/Coastal water | place: Helgoland, sampling...
CTAAAATTCCGTTTGATAAAACATATCCATGATGACCCTCATCTAATGCTTTTTTTGCAGCATCTACTACGTGTTGGGGTGTCTTAAAATCAGGCTGACCTAGACCTAAGTGGATCATTGGTTTGCCTTGTGCTTCTAATTTTTTTGCTTCAGCTAAAACACTAAATGCAGATTCAGTTCCAAGTCTTTGTAAATTTTTTGCTAATTTCATAATAATTTAATTCTAATATAAATATTCTATAATTTAATTTATTTTTTTTATATATGATTTTGATAAGTAAAAACTATTTTCTATAAATTAATTTTGACATATCTAATTCTTTTAAAGTCTTACAACCCATTAATACCATATTTCTATTGATTTCATCATGCATGTTTTGCAATAGACGTTCCACACCTGGTTGACCTCCAGCACTTAAAGCAAATAAAAACATTTTTCCAAAACTGCATGCCGTTGCACCAGCTGCTAAAGCTTTTAAAACATGAGTTCCACGTCTTACACCGCCATCTAAAATAATCTCTAATTTATCACCAACAGCCTCTCTAATTGCATTAACTTGGTCAAAGGGTGATCTTGAACCGTCTAATTGTCTACCCCCATGATTTGAAATCATTATTGCTGTACAACCAATATCTATTGCTCTTTTTGCATCTTCAACTGACATCACACCTTTAAGGGCAAATGGACCATTCCATCTTTTTACACAGTATTCAGCATCCTTCCAATTCATAGCCGGGTCATATTGTTCATTGATATAATCGATAACTGATTTTGAAATATTTGTTCCTTTATCTGTTTTATTTTTAACATTTGATAATTCAAACTTTTTATGAGTAAAATAATTAAATACCCATTCAGGTCTCATGGCAAAACTTAATAAGCTTTGAAGTGTCAATTTTGGAGGTGTAGTAAAGCCAGTTCTGTGATCTCTTTCTCTGTTTCCAGCAACTAATGTATCAACTGTTAGACACATACCATTAAAACCAGACACTCTACATCTGTCTATTAAGTCGTCCGTAATTGATTGATCTTTATGAACATATAGTTGAAATAATTTTGGTCCATTTGAAATATCAGCAATCTCTTCAATAGTATTATTGGCCATCGTAGACATACTATAAAAAGTTCCAAATTTTTCAGCAGCTCTAGCTGAAGCCTTATCACCTTCATGATGGTAAAGTCTTTGCATTGCAGTTGGTGAAAGAAAAATTGGCATATCAATTTTTTTTCCAAAAACAGTTGTTGAAAGATCTGGTTTACCAACACTAGCAAGAATGTTTGGAATTAAATCACAATCATCAAAAGAATCTGTATTTCTTTTTAAAGTTTTTTCATCATCTGCACCACCATCGATGTAGTGAAAAATTGGAGAAGGCAATCTTTTTTTTGCTAACTTTTTAAAGTCATTAAAATTATAACAGTCTTTTAAGTTCATTAATAAAGTTAAAATGTTTTGAAGAAATTAAACATGTAACTATTCGCCCCAGGGTTTTTAGTGCCTAAGCTAGCATTAGAAAGATGATTATAAGAAAAACCAAGTTGACTGTTACTAACAAAGTCTACTGAAATTTGTAGTTCACTTTTAAATTCTAAAATATGGCCCAGATCTTTACCATCTCCTTTGCTATATAATCCTGGAGTAAAGCTTGGAATAAAATTAATTTTACCTAACTTATATTGTGCTTGAACACCTGTATAAATATATGCAGCTGAGTCTGAAGTCAGCAACGCACCTGTTATAGGAGAAAGATTGCCTAAAAAAGTATCTCTATTTAAATTCTCATTTTGATGTTGAAATCCAATTAATGTTGATTTTTTACCAGCATCACTGAAGTCAAACATTCCAGAATAAACATTAAATTTAGAGCTATTTTCTTCTGCATAAACCACTGAGGACAATAAGCTAAAAAAAGTGATAAAAGCTAATCTTGATATTAATTTGTAATATTTCATTTAAATTTTATTATTTTTATTTGATACAATTTTTTTGTATATTATTGCACCACCAAACAAAAATAACAATAAAGGTAATAACCATAAAACATAAGTGTTTTTGTTTAATTGAGGATCAAAAATAACCCAATCACCATACTTTTCTCTTAAAAAGAGGTATATTTGTTTTTCTTTTAATCCTTCATTAATTTTTCTATCAACAATTAATTTAATACTAGAAGCAAACTCAGATTCTGAATCATATACTGACTGACCTTGGCAAATCAAACAACGGATATTTTTTAAAATTTTACTTTTTAAAACATCATTGATTTCATCAGATCTTAATTCAGAAAAGTTTGTGACTAAAAATAGGAGTATAAATATTTTTAAAATTTTCATTTAATAATTGATTTAATTTCATTAACAATTTCTTGATTGATTGGACCAACAAATTTTTTTATTATAAATTTTTTTCTGTCTATTAAAAAGGTTTCTGGAACCCCGTAAGCCCCAAATTCAACCCCTAAAGTTCCGTCTTTATCAATTAAAATTCTAGAATATGGGTTACCAAAATCATCAATAAATTTTTTTGCATTATTAAAATTGTCTCTATAATTTAATCCAATTAGTTTAATTGATTGATTTTTGCTTAGTTGCATTAATAATGGGTGTTCTGCTCTACAGGGTACACACCACGACGCCCAAATATTTACAATATAAAAAGTGCTCTCTTCAAAAATTTTATCAGAATTAATATAGTTATCTGAATAAAAATCCTTAGCTTTAAAGGTTGGTATATTTTTTTTCTCACTAACCTTGGGTGTGTAATTATTTGGAGCATTTAATCCTTTATAAAAAATAATAAAACAAAAGCTTAAAAAAATAACTACAATAAATAAGCTAAACTTATTTTTCATATCTTTCTTTTAAATAAACTCATTAACCCACCAAGACTTAATAATAAAACTGAAATCCATATCCAAACCATAAATGGCTTTACTTGGTATCTAATATTAAAATATTCATTACCTTTTACAAGGTTCATTACTAAAAACTTGTCTTCTAATAGTGTTGTTTTTATATCTGCCTCACTAGTAATAATTACAGGCTGATTATAAATTCTAATCTCAGGGTTTAATTCAATAGTCTTTCCATTTTTGTCTTTTATTTCAAAAGAGGCAATGATTGAGTTAAAATTACTTTCTTTTTTCTCTTCTGTTTTTTTAAAAAAAATTTCTCCTTTATTATAATCGTATCTTTCACCAATTTTTATGTTGGTTATAATTTCTGAAGATAAAATACTATTAAATAGAATGCTTAATATTAATAAACTAAAACCAAAGTGTGAGACAGTTTGAGAGACATTATTAAATCTTTTATTAAATAATTCTTTTAAAGTTGTAAAAAATAGAAAAAAAGCAGTAGAAATTAAAACTGTATAAAAAAGTAAGTCTGTTGTTAAATTTTTGATAATAAAAAAAGTTAACATTACTGAAATTATAAATGTGATAATAAGTGAGTTCTTATTTTCAATTTTTGATTTAATCCATTTAAGTCGTGGTCCAAGAGACATAAATAATAGAAATGGTATTAAAAAAGGAACAATTAATTTTTGATAAAAAGGAGGCCCTACTGATATTTTTTCACTAGATATTACGTCTAGAAAAATTGGGTATACCGTACCGATTAGTACAACCGATAGAAAATACATCATAAACCAATTGTTTATTAAGATGGAGGTTTCTTTGCTAAGCCAAAAGAAATTATTTGAGCTTTTGTTATTTTCTTTGTGAAATATAAAAAATATTCCTAAAGATAAAACAATTAATGCAAATAAAAATATTAATATAAAAATACCTCTTGCAGGATCATTGGCAAATGTATGTACAGAATTTAATATTCAAGATCTTACTAAAAAAGTTCCACACATACTTAGGGTAAACGTTGTAATAGATAATATAACCACCCACGATGTTAGTGCGGCTCTTCTTTCTAGCACTACGATGCAATGTAATAGTGCTGTTAATGTTATCCATGGCATCAAAGAAACATTTTCAACTGGGTCCCAAAACCAAAAACCTCCCCATCCTAGTTCATAATAAGCCCAAATTGATCCAAGCATAATTCCAATAGTTAAAAAAATCCAAGAAACTAAAACCCATTTTTTAATATGCTGTCCCCATTGTTTTGAAACATAGTTTTGCGTAACTGCAGCAAGAGATGATGAAAATATTATAGATGTGCCAACATAACCTAAATATAAAATTGGGGGGTGGATTGCTAAAGCTGGATCTTGTAAAATTGGATTAAGGCCAAGACCTTCATTGGGAATTGGAAATAAATAATTAAAAGGATTAGATGTCATTAATACAAATAAGAAAAATCCAATAATTATTATCTGCTGGAATAATAAAGTTAAAATTCTATATTTTTTAGGTTGCTCTCTTGATTTAATTAAAAATAGAAAAATAAATAAAGTTAATACTAATAACCATAGTAATAAGCTTCCCTCATGGTTTCCCCAAGTTCCTGAGATTTTATAGAATAATGGTTTAGTTGTGTGAGAGTTATTAAAGACTGTTTCATTACTAAAGTCTGAGTTCATAAAAGATATAATCAAACTCAAAAAGCTCACAATTACAAAAACTAACTGTAGAAATGATAGAGATAATATATTTTGGTTAATCTGTTTATTGGTATTATTAAAGTCTTTGATTGAAACTCCACAAAGTAATACTGAAAGTAACAACCCTAAAATTAAAGAATAATAACCTATTTGATTAGCTAGCAATTTATTTATCTCCTATGGCTTCTTTAACTTCTGGGGGCATATAATTTTCATCATGTTTTGCCAAAATTTTAGTAGCTGCAAAGTAATTCTTATCTTTTAAAAAACCTTCAGCAACCACTCCTTTTCCTTCTGCAAATAAATTGGGAACTGCACCTGAGTAAACAACATTAATTTCATTTTTAAAGTCAGTAATAATAAAATTAACTTCATCAGAATTTATAAAAACTGACTGTTCTTTAACCATCCCACCCACTCTTATTTTCTTTTTATTTAATTCTATTAAAGATTTTATTTCTGATGGAGACTGAAAATATACAACGTTTTCTTTTAATGATTGTAAAACTAAAAAAACTGTTAAAACTACTGAGGCTAAGATTAAAGCTAAGAATACAAGTCGTAATTTAACCTTTTTACCATACATGGTTTATTAGTTAAATATTCGATGTATTAGATAATATTTCTCTATTAATATTCTGTGATCTCGCAGCTTTAGCTTTCTCAACATTTAGAGAACCAAATTTAGAAACAAATCTTTTTTGCTCTTTTGAAAGCTGTAATTTAGTTACAAAGTACAAGGCTGTAAAACTGATCAATGTGAACGAAAAAGCTGACCATACATAAGCTCCATATCCATTCATTGAAATTATTTCATTTATCATAATCTATCTAATCCTTTATTTTTAACTTTTATCAGTTCGGTATTATATTTCATCAAAAAAATGAGTAATGCAAAAAGGGCAAATGCCGCAGTCATAATACCCAATGGGACTAACATTGATGGATGAATTGTTGTGTTGGTTGATAAAATATTAATTGAAGCTGGTTGATGTAACGTGTTCCACCAATCTACAGAAAATTTAATGATGGGAACATTTACCACTCCTAAAATTGCAATCAAAGAAGTGACCTTTATTACTTGTTCTTTGTCCTCATAAATTCTCCAAGCCAATAAATACATTCCATAAAATAATGCTAAAATTAGCATAGAGGTTATTCTTGCATCCCAAGCCCACCAAGTGCCCCAGGTTGGTTTTCCCCAAATTGAACCTGTAACTAATGCAATAATATTAAAAATAAATCCTGAAGGAGCTAAACTTTTAGCAATTAGTGCAAAATTTTTATTTTTAAAAATAAAACTTCCAACAGACAACAAAGCTAAACTTGAAAATATTCCAAGTGATATCCAAGCAGCCGGTACATGAACATACATAATTCTTACAGCATCACTTTGTTTGTAATCTTCAGGTGAGAGTATGAGCGCCTCAGTTAAACCAATTGTTAAGACAATAATAAATAAAAACAAAACATACTTTGGAGCTTTAGAGGTTACTGCAAAAATTTTATTAGGTTCGAAATATTTAAACATTTTTAAATTATATATATTAAAAAAAGGTAATTTAATTTTTATTATGAAAGATCATCCTGATCAAGAATGCAGAGGGAGTCAATAATGATAAAAACGTTACTTAACACTCTTGATCAGAACATAATTAAAGATAACAATTATATATGTCGAAGATTTGAATTAATTGTGTTTGAAAAAAGAATTAATTAGAGGGCTTAAAGTAGCTAGAGCCTCTTTTGCCAGAAAAAATCTCTTCAATTAAAGGGTGTTTAATTGGATCTTCTGAGTCGTCCATAAGAAGATTTTGCTCTGAAACGTATGCCTCATAAGTAATTTCATCATTTTCAGCTAACAGATGATAAAAAGGCTGGTCTTTTCTAGGACGAACATTCTTTGGAATAGATTGGTACCATTCTTCAGAATTATTAAATTCGAAATCCACATCATAGATTACACCTCTAAACTCAAAGTGTTTATGTTTTACAATGTCGCCTATTGAAAATTTTGCTTTTTGAATTGCCATAGCTATTAATATGGGGGTTTAAAAATAAAAATCAATAAAAAATATTTATATTTTTTTTATTATGTTAATATGTGTCAAGTGAATAAATCTTTTCTTAAATTTGCCACAGACTTTGGCCCATTAGCTATATTTTTTTATTATTATTACAACAATGATAAGAATTTAGCAGTTGCGATTCCACCACTTATAGTTGCAACATTAATTGCACTAATAGTAGTATGGTTTTTTGAAAAAAAAATACCTATGATGCCTTTAATAAGTGGTGTCTTAATTACATTTTTTGGTGGTCTAACAATTTATTTTAATGATCCAGTTTTTCTTTATGTAAAACCAACAATTATTAATATTTTATTTGCCCTTGCTTTATATTTTGGAAAATATTTTACAAATGAGCCTGTTCTTAAAAAGATCATGGGTAAATCAATTTCCCTAACTGACATGGGTTGGGAATTATTAAACAAAAGATGGATGTATTTTTTCTTCTGCCTTGCAATCCTCAATGAATGCGTCTGGAGAACACAAACAGAAGAGTTTTGGGTTAACTTTAAGGTATGGGGAATGTTGCCAATAACCCTTGTTTTTACAGGGTTTCAGATATCATTAATTAATAAACACAAACTTGATGAATAGAAACTTAAAACTAGTCGTAAATAATCCTCACAAACAAATAGAAGAAAGACAGTTTTTTGAAAAAAAAGAACTTAAAATCATTTTAGATCTATATGCAAAAATGGTCTCTGAGGGATCTTGGAAGGACTATGGTCTAAATATTTCTAACAGACAAGTTGGTTTTAGTGTTTTTAAAAATGCAGCAGAGAATGCTTTGTATAAAATTTGTAAAAACTTTAAACCCAGTAATAAAAATTTAAAATATTTAATTACAGATTCTAACGGTAAAGTTTTAAAAAATTCTTTTGATCTAGAAGTGTTGCTAAATAACACTAATTGGAAGAAGCTTAAAAAGTAAATTTATTTTATTGATATTTTAAATTTCTCTAAATTTTCAATCCTTAAAACACAATAAGGGTATGTTGTTGCCATAGTAACTTTTGAATTATCAGCAGGCTTAATATCAATAAAATTTATATGAAGTATATCTTTTTTTTTATTTATATTCTTAAGTTTTAGAGAAAATCCACCTGTAGGTTTCAGACCAGAAATTACAATTAAATTGTAACCTTTATTGATAAAATTAGAATCAATCTTAGCTAACTTGTCTTTAAAATTTTTGCTATCAGCTGTTATATAGTTTTTATCACTTTTTAAAAATTGACCGCTGGTATTTCCACAATATAATTCTTCTGGAATTATTTCTTCAGCTTGAATTAAATAACTGGAGCAAGAAAATAAAAATAAACTTGAGATAATTACAAATTTATTTAACAAAAATTTAAAAAGTCTTTTTGTAGAACAAAGAGATAAAGTTTTGATTTTTTGAACTATTTGAGTGATCTCCATTTTGAACATGGGTTAAGTTAGCGCTTAAATTAGACGTTTCTGTGACAGTTTTTTGAAAGATAATATCAAAGTTAATTTGTCTAGCATCAGGCTCTAAATCAACGTTTAAGTTGCTATAAGTCACTGTTCTATCACTATCTGATGAAGTTGGAACTCTTAGATTTAAACTACCATCTTCAACTCTTTGAGGTTGATTAATAAAAAATCCTATTCTTTGATCTTTTTTAATAAAGTTAGCTTTAGCTAAGCCCAATGTAAAAGTACTGGTTAATAAAGGTGTTGATTTATCAATATATGAATTTGATGCTTTATCAATATAAGTGTATCCAGCAAATCCAGAACCAACAAAAGTGAAATCATCCCCTAAATTCTTTTTATATTTAACTCCAGTAAAGTTTGTATTTGACATATCTCCAGTAGCAAAAGCGCCTGTTGATGAAGAGTTTAAAAATTTATTTTGCTCATAATTTGTACCTAAGACAATTTGTAAGTCTCCTGCATTTTTTGTGTCACCACTTGTTGATGATAGTGGGTTTAGATTAAATGCTAGTCCTAAATCATTTCCGTTTGCGTTGGTAAATGTATCTATTCCAAAACTACTATTGCTGTTAAATGACATGAAATAGTCTTGTCCTGATCCTGCATGAAAGTAAGGATTAACTAGGTAATTATTACCAAAATTACTATCATTAAAAAATCCAGATAATGGGTCAACTGCATTTTCGAAGCTATTAGTTGATTGATTAAACCCTAAAGCTAAGAAGTCTCCTGCTGATTGGAACATTGAGCTTTCTATATAGTTGCCATCTGTTTCTACTGTAAAATTACCATATAAATTTTTAGTTTTAACTTTCTCCATAGTTTTTGGTTGAAGTCTTGCCATATGATTTTCAATTGTATTTTGAGAAGTATAACTTCCTGAGGTAAAGAAGCTGCTTACATTTGTTTTAAAGTTAGCACCATCAAAGCTATCATAAATCTCCATTGTGTGACCTGCTAAAGCTGAACTTAAAGCATTGGAAAAAGCTGCACTACTACTAAAAGTATTATTAGCTAAATCATAATAACTCGCATTTGGATCATCTAATAAAGTACCTCCACCTAATAATCTTAGATCAGCTACCGCTGCTGTTGCTGCATTTAAGTTCATCAATCCATGACCATAAATAGCTGTTTGAGAATATTCACCTGTATCTAATGCAGTAGTCAATAATCTAGTAACCACTTGAGTATTTGTTAAACTTGAAAACTCTTGTTTAATTAATGCTAATCCTCCAGACACAAGAGGTGCCGCATAGGAAGTGCCTGAGCCAACATAAAATGTTTGTCCATTTTCATTTCCAACAAATGTAATATCAGCACCAGGTGCTGCAATACAATATGCTGCTGCATCACCACATCGATTAGAGCTGCTCCAAATTTTTCCATCTTTCGCCCCACTTCCATCAGCATTGGTTGCATTAATTGCAACAACTGCAACTGAAAGACCTTGAAGTGCTGTATCATATAAAACTGATTTAGCTTCAGCATATGGATGTGCGCCTCCAGAATTTCCTGCAGCCCACACTAAAATTTTACCATTAGTATCTGTTGCTGTTTTCATTGCAGCATAAGTATTCGCACCTACGACTGATGTACATGTTGAAATGCTGGTACAATCAGAATTTGATCCCCAACTATTATTAATGATATCATTACTATCTGCAGCATTCAAAGCTGAAGCAACATTAGAGTCACTAGCTATAACTCCTGAAGCATTAAAAATTTTATACCACGAAACTATTGAATTATATGCAATCCCATGCATATCACCATCACCTTTATCACATCTTATCAAACAACCAACACCCGATCCATGACCGTTATCATCATTAGGAACACTATCAGAGTTCACGTAATCACTATTTGAAGGTTTAACAATATCTGAGGCTGTGCTGTTGAATTCATTGTTGCTTAAACTCCCACTTGCATCCCATGGTCCTCCAGTATCGACTACAGCAATTTTAATCCCATCACCTGTTGCTCCTCTTGCATATGCCGAGCTCGCACAAACTAATGATAGCTGATTTGATGTCTGGCCTGAATTTGATCCTATGGTATTGTATTCATCTGTTTGAAAACTAGTTCCAGTATCTGAGCATGCTGTAACTGTGTAGCTAGCTGCTCCACCAGAGCCTCCTCCTCCTCCTCCTCCGCATGCACTTAATAATAAAGGTAAAGATAAAATTGCTAAAATTTTTGAAATACTTTTCATTTTATAAGAATAATAAAATCAATGTTTATTATAAGTGCAAATTTTGCATACATATAATTCACTTAATAGTTGAGCCAAATTAGGATTTGATTAAATATAAATTATGCTAACTTTATTTAATGTCTAAGCTTGCAAAATATTTAATTTCTGACCTTCAAAAAGATTGGTCAAAACCTTCTATAAAGTTTTTTAGATCTAATGGTTCTTACGGTTATATTATTTGGCTAACTATAATAGATGCGTACTTTGGTAAAAGAGAGATCACCATTGAAATACTTGCGTTAGAAATAAAAAAATATGCTTCTAGAAGAACAATTTTAGACTTTATTCAAAAGGGTGTTGAAGCAAAATTTTTAAGTAGAATAGAATCAAATGAAGATAGAAGAAAAACCTTCATTAAACCCTCTGAAATTACAATTCAGGAATACAATGAATGGTCTAGAGAATTTATTAAAAATATTATTTAGTAAAATAAATGAATAAAAAAATTTTAATATTTTTTCTTTTGCTAATAAGCCCTTTAAAGGCAGAGCAGTTTAATAGCATTGAAAACTTTAGTTTTGAGCTGCCAAAAGGTTATCAAATATTTAATAAAAGTAATCTTTATGATGTCTACAATCATTCAAATAAAGATCCTCTTGTAAAAACACAAATTAACTTAGCAAAACAGCGTTTAAAAAACCAAAGCATAGAATTACTTTATAATTTTTTTAGTCACCCTTTAAATAATATTAATATTTTAGTTTTTAAAGAAAATTACAAGGTAAATAAGAAAAAAGTTTTAAAACAATGTAAGAAAATTTTAAAGGTTGAAAAAAAAATTGGTAAAAGAAAAGTAGAACTTAAAGAATGCAGAATGCATGATCAGCCTTTGTTTGCAGATTGGAGCATGTATCGAGAAAATGATAGCTCTTTTATGGAGGGTGTTATCACTCAACAAATAATATTTTTATATAAAAAAAAAGAATATGTAATTACTTCTGCCTGTTGGGAAAAATGTGATGAGACTAAAGCTGATTTATTTAATTTAGTAAAATCTATTAAGTTTTGATTATCGTCTTTGACCAAATAATCTTAGCAGCATTATAAATAAATTTATAAAGTCTAGGTAAAGAGTTAAAGCACCCATTACAGCTTTTTTACCCATCAACTCACCAGTGTCACTTGATACATACATGTTTTTAATTTTTTGAGTGTCATAAGCAGTAAGGCCTACAAAAATTAAAACACCTAGAATTGAGATTACAAAGTCCATCATTGAAGATTTTAAGAACATGTTAACAACTGATGCAACAATAATACCAATTAAGCCCATCATTAAAAATGATCCTAATTTTGTAAGATCTCTTTTAGTTGTGTAACCATAAATGCTCATTGAACCAAAAGTAATAGAAGTAATAAAGAACACTCTAGTGATACTCGCTCCAGTATAAACTAAGAATATTGAAGATAATGATAGCCCCATTAAAGAAGCAAAAACCCAAAAAGTTGTTTGAGCAGCTGATGCTGACATTTTATTAATCCTAGCACTCATATAAAAAACTATTCCAAGAGGAGCTAGCATTACCACCCATTTGAAACCTGAAAGAAATATTGTGTTTCCTAAGCTTGTTAATGATGTAATTGATCCGTTAGCATCTGTTACTACAGATAGTTTGAAAAATATTAAAGATATAAGTCCTGTTAACAAAATACCAGAAGCCATGTAGTTATAGACCTTTAACATGTAGGCTCTTAAACCCTCATCCATTACTACGGTTGATTGTTGAGCTTCTTTAACTTTATTTAATATATTTTGTTTATTGAATTCCATATTTTAAATATAATAGCCTTTTACTATTATTTCAAGATGTCTTAATAAGGTTAAATTATTATGAATTATAAAAAACTAGGAAATACAGATTTAAAAGTAAGCACTATTTGTCTCGGCACAATGACTTGGGGTGAACAAAACACTGAAAATGAAGGTTTTGAGCAGATGGATTATGCCTTGGATCAAGGTGTAAACTTTTGGGATACCGCAGAGCTTTATGCTGTTCCACCAAGAGAAGAAACGTTTGGTCATACTGAAGTAATAATTGGTAAATGGTTTAAAAAATCTAATAAGAGAGACAAGGTTATTTTGGCAACCAAAGTTGCTGGACCTATGAGAGCTTATTTAAGAGGTGGTGGAAATAATTATGGAATAGAGAAAATGACTGAAGCTGTAAATGATAGTCTAATAAGACTTCAAACAGATTATATTGATCTCTATCAACTACACTGGCCAGAAAGAAATACCAATATGTTTGGAAGGTTGGGTTATGAACATAAGGAAAATGAGGAATGGAATAAATTTGAAGATGTCTTGGGCAACTTACAAAAGTTTGTTGATGCTGGTAAAATTAGAGAAGTGGGTTTATCTAATGAAACACCGTGGGGTGTCTCTAAGTTTTTAGAGTTATCAAAAGAAAAGGGGCTTCCAAGAATGATGTCGATACAAAACCCTTATAGTTTATTAAACAGAACTTACGAAATTGGTCTTGCTGAAATATCAGTAAGAGATCAAATAGGTCTTTTGGCTTACTCTCCATTAGCAAGTGGTTTCTTAACTGGAAAATATAGAAACAATCAAATGCCAAAAAATTCAAGAATTGAACGTGATGGAGATTTTTGGACCAGATATAACAAACCTAATCGAAATAAAGCAATAGAAGCTTATTTTGAGATAGCTAAAAAACATAACCTTGATTTAACTCAAATGTCTTTAAAATTTTGTGAAATTCAGTCTTTTATGACAAGCGTTATTATTGGAGCAACTACTATGGAGCAGTTGAAAACCAACGTGGAAAGTGTAAATATAGATTTAACTGATGAAGTAATTAAAGAAATAAATGAAGTACAAACAATTTACCCTAACCCATGTCCATAATTAGAAATTTTATAATCTTAATTCTTGTAAGCTTGTTTTCTGTTAGTGCAAACTCACAAGAAGTAAAAAAAGTTGGTAAATTTAAAGATTGGGAAGCAATGGTTGTAGTTGAGCAAGCTGGTAAGGTTTGTTTTGCTCAATCAGCTCCAGTATTACAAGCTCCAAAATCTAATAAAAGAGAGGCGAGGATGTTTGTTTCTTTTAGACCAGGTGAAAAAATAAGTAATGAAATAAGTATTACTGGTGGCTATGAATTTAATAATAAAAATTCTATTACAGCTAAATCTGGTAAATCTAAATACAAATTTGATATTACTCAAGAGGGATTTGCTTGGATTGCTAATACTAAAATTGAAAATAAAATGATTAAGACTATGAAGAAAGGATCAAGAATAATGATCACTGGTTATAATCAAAAAGGTTCACAAACTATAGATCACTATTCATTGTTAGGATTTACTAAAGCATATAATGCTGCAAAAACTAGCTGCAGTTAATTAAATGAAATCTAAAAAGAAAATTGTACTCGCGTATTCTGGGGGACTAGATACTTCTATTATT
>Ga0209534_10004008_pt1 | contig 13774 bp, 13 predicted proteins | sample COG_07_FD_184751 | JGI IMG/M metagenome (GOLD analysis project Ga0209534, IMG submission 184751) | Pelagic Microbial community sample from North Sea - COGITO 998_met_07 (SPAdes) (version 2) | ecosystem: Environmental > Aquatic > Marine > Neritic zone/Coastal water | place: Helgoland, sampling...
GACGGTGATATTCTAGAGATAAGAGTGGATCAGTGCTTGAGCGAATAAAAATATCCAAATCTGGTGCCATTCCAGATAGAAATCCAAGCAGGGCAACAATCCCTAGATTCTTTTTACTCAGCGCCTGTGGAAGAACAGCGCCTATCGTACCTTGTGTTAATGGATCCATATTAAAATTTCACTGTAAGAATGTTGCTAGGTAAAAGATTAGAGCAACTGTTTAGATTTCAAAATTAGATTTATTTGGTAACAGCGTTTTCATCTGTTTCCTGACTAACTGTAGCCTTTTATCCAAAGCGTCTGCATTATCGCAGGTATCGTTAATACAAAAAAATGGGATTTTACCAAACTTTTGCTTTAGAAGATCTAATTCTATTTCAATTTCATTTGAACCGCTTTCAATATACAAAGAGTTTGATGAACTAATTTTGGCATATCCATGATGCTTAAGCCATCTAGGAACAAAATCTACCAATACAGCTGGTGTTTTCCAGGATCTAAAATTATTTGATCTGACTTTGTTAAATAAATCTATAGCCTCTTTTTCTATTTCTAACAGTAAAGATTTTCTGTAAGGTCTTGGTGCATGAGCTAAGGCTATATTTTGATGTTTATAGTTTGAATATTTTTTTTTTAACCATAGTTTTGATTGTATGGACGAATTGATTGGGGATAAAAGCATTGACTGCAATTCGTCATATTCGTCATGTGGTTCGCTATCATAAAAATATTTCAATCCCTCATCAAACCACCAGTTTTTATTTACTGGCATCCCAAAAAATATATCATCATTTAAATAAAAGAAATTTTCAGATAAATTTGGTATGTGATGAATATAAGTCTCAATATTGGCAGATGCGTAAATTGGATTTTTTATTTCAGGAATAATCTCATGGTGGTCAATGATGGTAACCTTATTACTTAACGCTAACCATTCTGGCGTTTGATTATCCGTAATAATGTATATGTGCCCATGATCAGGAAAAAATTTTTCTAAGGATCTTAAATTAAAAAGAAGTTCATCATTATCTCGAAAACGACCATCTGTATTAGCATACAGGGCAATATCATCTTTATTTGTCTTTAAAAAAGATTTAAATGAGGAATTCCTTTTTTTTTGCCACTCTTTATCTTTTGAGTTGACCCATAGATATACAATATCAATAATTTCTTTAGAGTTTTTCACGATTTTTAATTAAAAAAACATTGTCTATAGATTGAGATTGAAAATTAAAAACAATCTTCTAAAAAATTTTTCATCATCTGTATTCCATACTTATGACTTTTTTCAGGGTGAAATTGCACTCCATATATATTTTTATTTTGAACTGCTGAGGTAAAATTAATACCATGGTTACTCTGACCTATTACATATTTTGAGTCAGTCTCTACAAAATAAGAATGGACATGATAAAAACGACTTTTTTCTAAATTATTAAAAAGGGGTGAAGAATTTGTTTTGACAACTGAGGTCCAACCCATATGAGGAATAGCCAATCCTTTTTCAGCAATAAGGCTTGAATCAAATTTTTTAACACTTCCATTAATCCAACCTAAGCCAGAACAATCACCTCCTTCTGAACCATGATCGAATAATAATTGCATACCCAAGCAAATACCTAGAACGGGAAGCTCTTTTTTAAGTGCAAATTCATTTAAATGCGGAACTAAGCCAGATTTATTTAAAATATTCATTGCCATAAAAAAAGAACCAACTCCAGGTAAAATTAGCTTATCACAGCTTGTTAAATTTTTACCATTGTTGACAATTTTAGATTTTCCACCAACATGTTCAATCATGTTGACTATAGATCCAATATTTGCAAAACCGAGATCAAGAACCCCAATCATTAAAACTCCAAATTTTTTTTAATCTTTTAATTTTAGTTTACCTTTGTTGGTATCAGTTTACCTAAGAACAACCATGAATATATTGGTCCAAATATAAAAAATAATGGAAGAAAAGCAAGTCTTATACATATAGAAATAAGCAGACATTCATTCATCCCAATACCAAAGAAAAAGCCAATAAGTACAATGCCACCTTCAAACGTTCCTATAGCTGCTGGTGTGATACGAAGATACATACCTAAATTTCCCGCAACAGCCATTAAAATCGACACCTTTAAATCATGCAACCCAGTAATAATATATATTGAAATATAAAATAATAATATGAAAAAAATTACGGAGATTATAGTATAGACAAATATGCCAGATAGTTCTTTACCTGACTTTAAAAATTGTACCCATCCAGATAAAACAATTTTTAATTTTAAAAATCCAAGAACTTTTTCAAGTAATTCTATAAATTTTGGAATAAAAAAAAGTGCTGAACTTAGCATAATTATAATGAGTGACATATAAAAAACATTTGACCAAATTGAATATTCACTTAAATGAAAAGCAATTACTCCTAATGAAGAAAAAACAAACATTTCGACAAGTAAAATAGCAATCAAACTTGAACTAAAGTCAATATATGAAAATTTATACTTTTTTTTCAAATAATAAGCTCTAAAACCAAACCCAGAAAATGGAATTATATAATTACCAAATAAAGTAATATTTATTGCGCCAAACCATTCTTTAAATGCGAGATTTATCCCGAAAACTTTTATTGAGTATTTAAAAATAGCACCTTGTGCTACTAAATTAAAAAATGCAATACCTATTAATACAATTGATTGCATAACTGTAATATGCATAATTTTAGAAAAATCAAATTTGGCTATAAATAAATAAACTCCAATTAAGAATAAAGCCAAAATAAATATTGACGCCGAAGTTTTATTTAAAAATTTATAGAGAATCAATCTCATACCTTTCGGGATAGCTTATTAAAACAGCCCTTCTTGGACCATGATATATAAAATAGCTTCCTGCTGCTACCCCATGCGCCCCATGCTTTACAGCTGCCTTAAAGTCAGATAATGAGCCAGCACCACCTGAAGCAACAATAGGAATATCAATATTTTTTTTCACAGTAGATATAAGATTTAAATCATAACCAGACATTGAACCTTCATTATCGATTGAGTTTATAACAACCTCTCCAATCCCAATTTTATAAATTTTATCAAGTAGGTTTTCTAATGAAATTGACTGTTTTTTTGTTCCACTATGAGAGTAAATAACATATTTACCAAAGAAATTTTTTTTTACATCAATTGACGCAACGACACTTTGGCCTCCTAAATTATCTACCATTGATCTTACAATAGCTTCATCTCCAAAAAGTGCGGAATTAATAACAATCTTCTCAACCCCAGTGCTTATTAAATCTTTTGCTTGATCAACATCGTTTATTCCTCCACCAATTGATAATGGCATGAAGCATTCAGAGACTACTTTTCTAATATAATTTAAATCAATCTTTGATTTTTTAATGCTCGCTTCAATATCGACTATCATTAATTCATCAACTTCGAAATTATTAAAAACTCTAAGCGCGTTATGTAAATCACCAACATATTTATGGTCTTTAAATTTTTTTCCTTTGTATAAGCTATCCCCCTTAAGAAGTAAGGTAGGTATAATTCTATTTCTCATATAAATACTTTAAATAAAGTAATTTAGGCAATAGATTCATCTTTGTAGCTAATTTAATAAAAAATCTCAGCTTTTTCATTAAAGGGTAATAGGAAGGGTAATCTAAGAAACTTTTAACAGGTAAATTGTATATATTGAGCCATTCATCCTCACTTAAATCAAATTTTTTCCTTACAAACTTAATAAGAGTTTTGTCGAATTCATATTTTGTATTTGTGGTTATATGCAATGCAGCATCTCTTTCAATTTGATTTGACCTAATAAGTGCTGATAACTCTGTTTTTCTTTTATCGATACCAAATTTACTTGGGAGCAAATAAGATTGAATAAATTTTGTATAAGTTGATTCATGGTGATGGCCACCTGAGTAAACCCACTCCAACTCATTTTTAATTAACTTATCAATCTTTTTTTGATTATAAGGAAAGTAATTCAATATAGGTATAACTTTTATCCTTTTCCAAAAACTGTAATAAAATAATTCGAAAATACCAAAATTTTTAAAGTCTGTTAATTTTTTTCCTCCAAACTTTTTTTGTATCGCATTGATGTATCGTCCATCAAAATAAGTCCAGCCCTTAGGTGCGACACCTTCAGTTCTAAAAGAGTGGCCATTAAGTATATAACGAATATTTTCTTTAGCAGCAACATGATGCAAAACACTATGAATCGCCAGGTCTGTAGGTACTTCAACATCTGGAACTGATGCTTTTAAGAATGACATTTGAAGATCTTTAAACTCATTCCAGTCAGCCACAACTGTCTCTAAATCAATATTAAGTTTTGTAACCATCTTATGAATATTTTTTGATGCAATATCAGAATTCCAGCCGTTATCATAATGAACTGCTAATGGTTTAAGGCCAAGCTTAACTGCAGTAAAAAGTAACCACGTACTGTCTCGACCACCTGAGACTCCAACAACACAGTCATAATCTCCTGTTCTAGCTTCCTTAATTTTTTTAACTACTTTTTTTGCTAAAGCATCACCATTATTTAATGGATATTCTGATTCAAGTTCATCATGAATTTTACAAAATTGGCATTCTCCATTTTTATCAAATATAATTTCAGGTATTGTCGTGTCCATCACACACCTTTTGCAAATAGTTTGTTTTTTAAGCATATTTATAATTTCTCGCCATTAATCAAAATATCTGTGAATTTTATATCACTATTTTTTCTTTCGCTCGTACCATGTAATCTGATATCAAAAATACAAACATTACTATCTTTTATTTTTAGGTTTTTTTTAAAGTCTAGGGTTAAATCTTGTGGTTCTGAACTATTTATAAAGTAAGATAAATATTCTCTGCTTAACCTCTTTTTAGCATCATTTATTATATTTATTATGAATTTAGGTAGAAAACTTATCCTAGAATAATCAGGCTGTATAAATTCATTGTCGCAATTGGAGTTAATTGTTGCCACCAATCCGCCATAGCCAGATATATTTTTAATTTCAATTTTGGGGTAACTTGATCCATTAATAGATTTCATAATAGAAAAAGATGAGTTGGCCCCTTTTAATGTATAAAATTCTTCAGTTATATATGCAAAATTTCTCGTTAAAACCTCTGTACTTATTTTTTTATTTAGTTCGCTCGATGATATATCTAAGTTTACGAGTTTAATATTACTTCGTCTATTTACCTTAAACGCAAGTTTATAAGAATTATTAGGAGCTACTAAAAATTGCCCACCAATAGATACTTTTCTATTTTTTGCAACTCCCTTCCAAACGTCTTCTTTCCTTAAAATAATACCATTTTGATCAAAAATTATTGCATATATTTCAACTACGCCATTTATAATGACCTCCCCATCTAAAGCATAGCTATGCATATTAATATTTTGCTCTTTCTTTCTTGTGGGCACTTCATATGAATAAGAAAGTCTACTTACACCCTCTGTTATCCATATAGGTTTAGTATTATTAGAATTATCATAAGATAATATTTCACCCTGATTTGAATCATTATTTAATAAAAAACTTTGACCACCTATAAGTTCATTCGATATAGTCCATTCGTCCGATAGTCTATATTTAGTAAAATTTTTATCAGGATCCTTATAATTAAAAGAATAAAATGAATAACCACCAACTCTATGTTCTAATGTCGCAAAATTTAAATCTGATAATAATTTAGGCAAAAATGAATTATAGGTAGGGGGGGTTGGGTAGTCTGCTGAAATGAAATGAGTAATCCCAAGGCTCATTAGAATATTTTTAGCCTGATCTGTAGTTTTTGAATCATAAAACTCTATCATTTTAGGGTCCTCAACAGATAAATACTTTTGCTTCGCATAATAACTAAAGGACCCTTGCCTTGAAACAAGAATCTTTCCTGTTATTCGTTCTGGAAAATTATTAATGTAGGTCGCAATTTGTAAATCATTATATTTACTTTGTTCAATTCTTAAATCATAAGGCATGAGTGGTGAATAATATCTAAGTGGGCTTACTAAGATTAAGAAAATAATATATAAAAGGTTAAGAACAACAAGATAATAAAAATATCTTCTAATTGTTTTAGAAATATTACCTTTGATAAAGCTTAACATTCTGTTTTTTCTTTGGGAATAAATTTGTAAAGAATGACAGCAGAAAATAAGGCAATAAATGGTTGAAGAGTCATTTGATACCTATAATTTTTAATAAAAATATCATGACCAAGGCTATAAGTTATGATGACAAAGGAAAAAAAGATTAGAATAATTTTTAATAAATATTTAGTTAGCAAATAGCTTTCATTTCCTAATTTTTTTAAATTCCCTGAAATATAAAAATAAAATGCAACTATAAGTAAATAATATGAGAGGCCAAACCAATCTGGTTTTGAGAGTCCTTTTAACAGCCCATAAAATAATCTGTCAAATTGATTACCAAGCTCTCTTCTTATAAAAAACCATTCATCGTAGTGCAGGTTGGGTAAATTCCAAACAGGCACTGCACCTGAATCAGCAACTGGGTTACCAAATATTTTCATATTTATAATGTAGCCAGGCATTACAAATATCAAAGAGAAGAATAAGAAAATAAATCCATGTTTTATCATTAATAAGGTAATTTTTCTTTCATGGATTAGCCATAAAATTGCAATAAATGGGAACAATAATATATTTATTGAATGTGTATACAATGCTAATCCAACACTTAGACTGATGAATAAAAGTAACTTCAATGAAGGCTTTTGAAGATAAAAGTAAAATAAGACCAATGAATTGAAAAGCAATGCTATTCTTATAATATCAATATGAGATCCAGTAACACCATTTATAAAAACAGGAGTTGAGCACAAGAAAATTGCAGCCAATACACCAATAAATCTTTGATTTAAAAATACTGTGCTTATGTTTATTAGGAGAATAATAAGGGCTACAAGGTAATAGTAAGAAATAAATCGAGCGCTATTAGTCATTCCATCATATTCAGCAAGAAAATAGCTCCATACCCAAAAATTTATATAACCTAAACCATGTGTCCATGGGCCATAGTAGCCATCAGAAAAGTTTGTATCTACAAATGGATAGTGTGTTAAATCTTTTAGATGATAAATAGTTTGTCCAGTTTTAGCATACTCTAGTGGATCATTTTGTATAAGAATGCCAAAAAATGTAGCTAAAAATACCGCTATCATAGTTATTAAAAGCATGATAAATAAAACATCTTCTTTTTTTGAAGAATTAGAAATAATTGATCTTATTTTTTTAGATTGCCAGCCTTGAAGAAATTTCTTTTTGTAACAATAAAAAAGTAGAAACACTACTAATAAAGTCCCAATAATTGGTATAGAGAGAAGATAAAACAAATTATTTTCTTTTGGAAAATACCTCATTACTAATTCCAGTAAAATAGACAAGAAAATAGGACCCATGATTAAGGCAACAGGAAGTGAGAGCTCTAATATTTTTTTGTTGTCTATACTAATTCTAAATAATAATTTAGCAATTAATACAAAGGGTATTAGTGTTAGTAAAAATATTAGAAGGTCGAATAATTGTTCAGTAAATGACATAATTTTAAGCTTTAAATTAAACTATTTTCCTCTGCCCTTATTTTCCATTTTAATGCTTAAGTGTTTATTCTCAAAATAATCAAACCACATCGCAAATGCTAGCGAATTAAAACTTAATGAGAATGAAAAAAGCCATGATAAAAAGCTTAATTCAGGTATGGAGCCATAAGAAACCCATAATAATATTACTCTTATAAGAAAAACTAAGCTTATTAAAGCACTAAAAAAACCAAAGAAATAAAAAAAGACTAGTGGATGAAAGCCTCTTACAATGTACTTCTCTTTTAGTCTCCAAAAAAATAACTTTATGAGAAGAGACCCAATGGTGAATATAGCTTTTTTTATATTGATACCAGATTTTTCGCCAACATTATAGACGGGTTCCGTTGGGACATCTATAACTCTAAATCCCTCAACATTTAACCTGACCAATATATCATTAGGCTGTCCATAACGTTTATACATTTTGTCCCAATTAATTGTTTTTAGAGCTTTTAAATTTATTGCTGCATAACCTGTTTGGGAGTCTGAAACGTTCCAGTATCCAGAAGCAATTTTTGTTAGTAAAGACAGAGCAGAGTTACCAAAAAACCGTATTTTTGGAATTTTATTATAAGAATCTTCTGTTACAAGGCGGTTTGCTTTAGAGTAGTCTGCAATATTCTCTTCAACTGGATCAATAATAATCGGAAGATCAATCGGGTCCATTTGAGCGTCACCTGCCATTACAACAGCTATATCAATATTATTGTCTCGACTCCATTTATAGCCCGAAGCAATTGCACCTCCGACACCTTCATTAATTTTATGTTCTAATAAAATAATCTTAGTGTTAGATTTTTGTAGCTTTTGGATTGCCTTTACAGTTCCATCCGTACTTTTATCATCAGTAATTACAATAAAATCAATGAATTTTGGCATTGTTTTAATTACTTTATGAATTTGAGTTTCTTCGTTATAAGCTGGCACAACAACAGAAATCTTTTTGTTTTTATACATTAGTTTGATTTTTGAATAAGTTAGAAATTTTTATAGCAAGCTGTCTTGATGTTGTCCATTTACCGCCATAAACTGTGATTAAATTTTTGTTGGTTTGAATAGCATATTCCCTTGTTACTTTATTTGCTTCTTTAGAGCTTTTGATAAGTGGCCTAATACCTGCAAAGGATTGCCACACATCGCATAACTTAATTTCTTTCTTAAAGTAATTATTGTAAGAATTTATCAAACTTATAATTTCTTCTTGAGAAGGTTTTATAGCTTCATTTAAACCTTGTCTTTTTTCTGTAGTACCAATTAAAGTTTTATTTTTATAAGGAAGAACAAAAAAAACCCTTCTTTCATTAGGCACTTCCAGAAAATAACCACAATTTAATTGCCGTTTTACAATGATATGCGAACCTCTTATTAAATCAAGCTCATGATCTGTATTAATGTTATTAGTCTTAAGAAGCTCATGAGCCCATGGGCCAGTGACATTTATAATTTTTTCAAATTTTTCTTTAGATTCTTGGTGAGTTATTTCTCCACTTTCAGAGATAGTGTCTATAGATGTGTTTTCTCGCAGAGTAAATTTTTTGTAATGACCCAATTTACTAGCGACCCAAGTACCTAGTTTATAATCATCCATTTGTGCATCAAAGTAAGAAAAACCTTTGATAATGCCCTCTGATTTTAATTCAGGGCATAATTTTTTCATAACGGTTTTACTGTAAGAATTGTGTTTACCTAAGTTTCGTTTTCCTGCTAAAAGATCATAAATGCATAAACCGATTTTATAAAGCCATGCTGGGCGCCTTGAATATTTGTAAATTGGAATAAATATTTCGATAGGCTTTACATATTGTGGAGCTTCGTTTACCCAAAAGAACCTTTCTCCTAGCGCTTCTTTAACTAATCTAAACTCAAGGTTTTCAAGATACCTTAAACCTCCATGCAGTAATTTTGATGAAGCAGAAGATGTTTGAGACATTATGGTTGTTTTTTCAAAAAGAGTAACTTCATGATTCTTTTTGCAAAGCTCCCATGCAGTCATAATCCCGTTTATACCCCCACCAATTATAGCTATCTTCATATTTTTGACTTTTTTGACACTATTAGCTGTTATTTAATTTTTAAAAAGATAAACTATTTTAAAATTTTAACATGATTTTAATTTTATAAAATGTAATGCATCTATCCAATGCGCTTGTTCCTTAATGCTCTATCAATGTCTAGATATGTTAATTTTTTGAAGACATATCATTCCCACTCAATGGTAGATGGCGGCTTTCCTGAAACATCATAAACAACTCGATTAATACCTTTGACTTCGTTGATAATTCTATTGGAGACCTTTCCTAATAAATCGTATGGGAGTTCAGCCCAATTTGCAGTCATAAAGTCTGATGTTACAACCGCTCTTAAAGAAACAACGTATTCATAGGTTCGAGCATCTCCCATCACTCCCACTGATTTAACTGGAAGGAAAACAGCAAAAGCTTGAGATGTCTTATCATACCAACCTGATTTTTTTAACTCCTCAATAAAAATCGCATCTGCACCTCTTAGTAAATCAGCGAAATCTTTTTTTATTTCACCTAGGATTCTGACTCCCAATCCTGGGCCGGGGAAGGGGTGCCTATAAACCATATCTTTTGGAAGTCCAAGCTCAACACCTAATTTCCGGACCTCATCTTTAAAAAGATCTCTTAAAGGCTCCAGTAATTTTAATTTTAAAGTATCAGGAAGGCCACCTACGTTGTGATGACTTTTGATGTTATGCGCTTTTTTTGTATCTCCTCCTGCAGACTCAATGACATCCGGATATATGGTGCCTTGCGCCAACCATTTGACCTTAGGACATTCTTTTGATTCTTCTTGGAAAATTTCTACAAAATCGCGACCAATAATTTTCCTTTTTTCTTCGGGATCAGTAATCCCCTCCAGGTCCTTTAAAAACTTAACTTCCGCATTGACGTGAATCACCTTGACGCCTAAATTATCTTTAAATGTTTTCATCACTATCTTGCCTTCATTCAGTCTAAGTAGGCCATGATCAACAAAAACACAAGTTAATTGATCACCAATCGCTTTATGAATTAATGCTGCAGCGACAGAGGAATCAACACCTCCTGAAAGTCCTAAAATAACCTCATCTGAGCCAACGGCTTCTTGTATTTTTTTTACTGCCGTTTCAATGTAATTGGGCATATTCCACTCAGGCTTACATGCTGAAATATCAATTACAAATTTTTTTATTATTTCAAAACCCTTTTTCGTGTGGGTCACCTCAGGATGAAATTGTAATCCATAGAAATGCTTTGATTTATTAGCAATACCCGCTATTGGAGTAGATTGATTGCTACAGATAATTTCAAAATCGTCAGGCAATTGATTGACTTTGTCACCATGGCTCATCCATACGTCAAGCAACCCATGACCCTCATCATTTTTTTTATCTTCAATACCCTTTAATAAATCAGAATGTCCGTGAGCCCTAATTTCTGCATAACCAAATTCCCTTTTATTACTATTTACAACGGTGCCTCCCAATTGATTCACCATCGTTTGCATGCCATAGCAAATACCTAAAATTGGGATACCTAGCTCAAAAACATGTGAGCTGACATTGGGTGTTTTATTCTCATAAACTGAATTAGGGCCGCCGGAAAGAATGATTCCTAGGGCTTCAAAAGAATTAATTTTTTCGATAGAGGCGTCATGGGGAAAAATCTCACAATAGACATTAAGCTCTCTGACTCTTCTTGCGATAAGCTGAGTGTATTGAGAACCGAAATCAATAATTAAAATTTTATCCATTAAGATATAAAGTCGTTATTGTTTAAAGGTGAGTGACGCTAGTCAACTCGGTAATTAGGTGCTTCTTTTGTGATCTGAACATCATGAACGTGAGATTCTTTAATCCCGGCGTTGGTAATTTCAATAAATTTTGCTTTTTTATGCATATTAGAAATTGTATCCACACCGACGTATCCCATTGATGCACGAAGCCCTCCCATTAACTGATGGAGTACATTGACTACTGTTCCTTTAAATGGAACCCTACCTTCAATACCTTCAGGGACTAATTTATCCGAATTATTCTCACTGTCTTGGAAGTAACGATCACTGGAGCCTTTTTTCATTGCCCCAATCGAACCCATGCCACGATATGATTTGTAGGACCTTCCTTGGAATAATTCTACTTCACCCGGCGCTTCCTCTGTGCCTGCAAACATGCTACCTAACATAACTGAACTTGCTCCAGCAGCAATGGCTTTGGCTACATCACCTGAAAATCTGATGCCACCATCAGCAATAAAAGGAATATTTTTCTTCTTTAATACTTCATATACATCATTGATCGCAGTAATTTGCGGGACACCAACACCTGCAACAATACGCGTTGTACATATTGACCCGGGACCTATACCAACTTTTACGCTATCAGCACCATGATCTACCATCGCTATTGCAGCATCAGCAGTGGCAATATTCCCGCCAATGACATCGACCTTAGGAAAATTTTTCTTAATCCATTTAATCCGATTTAGAACACCTTCAGAGTGACCATGCGCTGTATCGACAATAAGAACATCTACACCGGCCTCAACTAGAAGCTCTGTTCGTGCTTCAGTATCATTTCCAACACCTATGGCTGCTCCGACTCTTAATCTTCCATGTTCATCCTTACAAGCAAACGGGTGATCTGTTGATTTTTGGATATCCTTGACTGTGATTAAGCCCGTCAGTGTATCTTCATCATTAATCACAAGTAATCGCTCAATTCGGTGTTGGTGGAGAAGGCTTGTAATCTCTTCTTTACTTGCTCCTTCCTTAACAGTTACAAGTCGATCTCTTGGGGTCATGACATTTTTAATAGGCTGAGTTAGGTTTGTCTCAAAGCGTAAATCACGATTGGTTACTATGCCAACGATTTTATCTTTCTCGACTACAGGTAAGCCTGATATTTTATTCTTACGGGTAATTTGCATTACCTCGTCAACAGACATATTAGGGTCAATGGTGATAGGGTCACTTACAACCCCAGATTCAAATCGTTTAACCTTATCGACACGATTCGCTTGTCTCTGTGGTGTTAAGTTTTTGTGGATAATGCCCATACCGCCTTGCTCTGCGAGTGCAATGGCCATGTTGGCCTCTGTCACTGTATCCATCGCAGCAGAAATCACTGGAATATTGAGGCTAATTTTTTTAGTTAAATTTGTTTCTAATGAAACGTCTTTTGGCAGCACGTTAGAATGATTGGGAACAAGAAGCACATCATCGAATGTTAAAGCTTTATTGGGTAGACGCATATTATTTTCCTCATCGCGCAAAAGGAAATTATACAGAATAGAAAAAATAAATCGATGGAAATTTTAAAAAAAGCTTAGGCTTGCATTTCATTTATTTTTTGGCTGCTCTTTTTCTCCTCATTTCCTTGGGGTCTAAAATTAATTGCCGATAAATTTCAATACGGTCTCTGTCATTTAGAGGGTGATCGAGTGAGATTTTTTTTCCAAAAATACCGACTTTATTTTTTGATAAATCAATACCGGGGAATTTTTTTTGGATACCTGACTTTTTAATTGCTTGCTTGACGTCAAATTTGGTTGGGACTTTAATGGAGATAATGACTTGTTCTTCAGGTAACGCATAGGCGACCTCAACTAATATTTCATCAGGCATCATTTCTCCTATTGGCTTCTTTAACAAAATTATCGATGAACGTATTAGCAATCATGTTAAATACAGGTGAGATGAGTTTTTCTAAAATAATATTGCTAAATTTGTAGTGTAATTCCAGCTCTATTCGACACGCATTCTTATCAAGCTCTTTAAAGCGCCATTCACCACTTAATTCTTTGAATGGCCCATTAATCAGTTTGATTACCATTTTTTCAGGAAAGGTTTTGTTGTTTTCTGTGGTGAAGGTTTGCTTGACGCCATGATAATTAATTTTAATGGATGCTTTCGTAATTTTATCGGATTTTTTTATGATCTCAGTTCCTCCACACCAGGGAAGAAAATTTTCATACTCTTCAACATTATCGACTAAGGAGAACATTTCCTCTCTTGAATATAAAACTAACGCACTTTTTTTGATGGAGACCATGAAGTGATAATATTACTTATAGCGTACAATTAAAAGATAATAAATTTAACATTCCTTATGAGCATTATACAAAATAAAAAAGCCTACCATGACTACTTCGTTG
>Ga0209534_10004017_pt1 | contig 13762 bp, 11 predicted proteins | sample COG_07_FD_184751 | JGI IMG/M metagenome (GOLD analysis project Ga0209534, IMG submission 184751) | Pelagic Microbial community sample from North Sea - COGITO 998_met_07 (SPAdes) (version 2) | ecosystem: Environmental > Aquatic > Marine > Neritic zone/Coastal water | place: Helgoland, sampling...
GAATCAGCAATCCAGTCTCTTAAATATGGATTTGAAAAACTCGACTTAAAAGAAATTGGCGCAGCTGCTGATGTTGATCATTTAGTTTCAAATAAAATACTTAAGAAGATTGGGCTAAAGTTTATTGAAACATTTGAATTTGAAGGATCTACATGCAATTGGTATAATCTCAAAAAATCTGATTGGCTGAAATCTAAACCAACCAACCTACAAAAGTAGTTTTTAAATCTAAATGTTACTTTATAATGTCACATTTTTAATAATTGATAAAAAAAGCCCCCTTTTCGCTAGTTTGGTGGAATTGGGTTTTTTTTGCTTCACAGGTTAATTTCCAGCGTTCTTGATAGGTTTTGTAATTACTTCCATCCCAAATAATGAGTTCAGGACGAATGCTGTCAATCAAACGGTTTAAGTTAATTTTTGGAGATTGCCTCAACAATACCCACTGTGGCTTGACACTTTTAATATTATAAACCCCAAGGCTATCCACGATCAAAAGAAGCTTGTTGTTAATCTTATAAAGGCGTTGGATGGTGTCAGTAGATTGGGTTTTGATAGCAGCACCTATTACATAATCATTTAGCATGCGTTGTTTCGTTAGGGAATCTAAATCATGATGAATTTCTAAATGATGTTTGGATTGTAGTCCCAGAACACTGTGTTTAGATTTATGAAATACAATAAACGAATTTTTAGTAGTCAGTGCAGGAATTAGTTGCACAATAACTTGAAAACCTAAGATATAGACCCCCAATACTATTAAGTTTTTAAACGTTTTCTTATGATAAAAAATACCGAGTAAAAAGAGGATGAGGTAACTGAAAATAAGAGCGGTTAAATCAAACGAAATCTGATCAAATAGAAACGCTTCTTTTGAAGCAACCCATTCTACAAACCAATTCATTAACTGGATAATCCAGCTTAAAATTTGGATTAATAAATCTGGAGGTTGGTGTATTCCAATCAAAACCAACATTAATATTCCCAATCCAAGTATCACAATAAGACAAGGAATCACAACCATATTCGTCACAAAAAACAAGCCTGGAAATTGATGGAAATAATACAAACTCAAAGGCAAAACTCCAATTTGAGCAGCAATGGATACCTTGAGCAAATCCAAAAACCAATTCCCAATCCAATGTTTAATACGCCACCACTTATCTAAAACAGGTTTAACGATGATGATGGAAGCGACCGCAGCATAACTGAGTTGAAACCCTACGTCAAAACAAAACCCTGGACGAACAAGCAAGAGTATAAACGCTGAAACTGCTAAGGTGTTTAATGAATTTGAAGTCCGTTTTAACCCCCTGACAATTGCAAACAAACTAAACATCATCACTGCTCTGACCACAGAAGGGGATAAGCCTGCAATGATTGCAAAGCTCCACAAAACACATAAAATTAGGACTAAGCGCACAAATTTACCATGTCTGAAATACAGCAATGGCTTCATGATAAATTGTAGAATTAATAATAGAATCCCTATATGAAGTCCAGAAATCGCTAGAATATGAACGGCTCCTGCTTTTGCATAATCTTCGTACACATCTGCTGTAATATCTTGACGTTGTCCCAAGAGTAAAGCCTTGATAAAGGCCAATTCAATTGGTTTGAAAGGGAGCTTTTGGAGACGCTTGTTCAACGCTTCACGAATTGTTTCCGCATAGTCTGTAATAGAATTTGGAGATTGAGGAATGACTAAAATAATTTCGTCTCTCAAAAAAACTTGATGGTAAATCCCCAAGCGTTTTAGATATTTTTTATAATTTAATTGATAAGGATTTAAAGGTCCATTGACTTCTTGAAGGAATGTAGAAGTTAAGATTTTTTCATTTACGTTAAAGTCTGTTTGGTGTGATTTCTTACTCAAATTGATCAGAAGTGTCCCCGAAACCCTAATAGAATCAATTTTTATGAGTTCCGCATAATAACGTTGGTTATAAGTAGTTGGTTTTAATTGTTTTTTGATTAAAAACTCAAGTTGATGTGCTTGAGTATCTCCGAGAGCCTCTAAAGTAATGAATTATAAATTAATTCTGCAACATTTTGACTGGCGCCTGCGCCTCCGAGTTTTGTTTCAAGTTCATGATAGGCCTCAAATTGTGCCTCACGAACCGGTCCCTCCAAAATAGAAGTCAGCTCTTTTGTCAAACGTTTGGTGTTGAACGTTTCTTGTATTAATTCGGTAACCACTTCTTTGTCTAAGATCAAGTTGACCAAGGAGATATATTTTAGTTTTACCAATCGTTTTCCTATTTGATATGAAATCCAACTGGTTTTATAACACACGACTTCAGGTACTTTAAATAAAGCCGTTTCTAAGGTGGCAGTTCCTGAAGTAACCATTGCAGCATGGGAAACACTCAATAAATCATAGGTGCAGTTTTCAACAAAATACACGTTTTTATTCGTAATAAACGACCTGTAGAATTCTGGATCTTGGCTCGGGGCTCCCGCAATTACAAACTGATAATTTGGAAACGATTTTACAACACTTAGCATTACCGAAAGCATTTTATTAATTTCCTGCTTTCGACTTCCAGGGAGCAGTGCAATAATGGGTTTGTTGTTGAGTTGATGAGTTTGACGAAACGCGGTTTCATCAACAGGAACTCTATCGGCAATGGCATCAATAAGTGGGTGACCTACAAATGACACTGGCATACCGTGTTTATCTTCGTAAAACTCTTTTTCAAATGGGAGTATGACATACATTTTATCGACGTCACGCTTGATGGCACTAATGCGATTTTCTTTCCAAGCCCAAATTTGTGGAGAAATATAGTAATGGGTTTTATAGCCTTCGATTTTCGCCCATTTTGCTATCCGCATATTGAATCCTGGGTAATCAATAAAAATCAAACAATCAGGTTGATAAACTTCAATGTCTTTTTTACAAAAGGATAAATTTTTGGTAATAGTTCTTAGGTTCATTATTACTTCAAAGAAGCCCATAAAGGCCAATTCTTTGTAATGTTTTACTAAAGTACCTCCTACATTTTGCATCAAGTCACCACCCCAAAATCTAAATTCTGCGTTCGCATCTGTTTTTTTTAGGGCCTTCATAAGGTTTGCTGCATGCAAATCTCCTGAGGCTTCTCCAGCAATAATGTAATACTTCATTTATAATCTAATTAAAAAGGTTAGGAGTGCAATTAAAATAGTGGCTGCCAAAACACCTCCCGCACGTGCATCTTGTCTTTTTCTAATAAAATAAAAGAAACTGAGCAAGTTTAAAATGGCGCCTAAACTTATTAGTTTTCCTAAGAAATTTTCAGATTTAGCGGTTTCCAAAACTGTAAACACAGTATCCGAGCGTCCAGATAATTTACCTAGGACTACAGTTGCCGTAAAAAGTCCAATAATATTAGCAATCAGCCCAACGACAAACCCTTGAAGAAGTTCTTTTTTATTCATTAAAATCCCATTTGTTTAATTCTTGAATGTAGTGGTGTGCAGTTAAATCATAATGTACAGGAACAACAGAAACGAAGCCATTTTCTAGCGCCCATTCGTCGGTATCCTCTCCTTTATCTAAATTGTTAAACTCGCCAGTCAGCCAATAATAATCGCGTCCTAAGGGAGTTTGACGTTTGTCAAATTTTTCAATCCAATTCGCATTGGCTTGTCGGCACACGCGGATGCCTTTTATCTCTTTTTCTAAAAGTTTTGGAAAATTAACGTTTAGAATAATTCCTTTTTGTAACCCTTGATTTAAAACCTGTAAAGTGATGGTTTTTATAAACGATTCAATTTGACTAAAATCAGCTTCCCACTTATAATCTAAAAGCGAAAATCCAATCGCAGGAATACCTTCCATGCCCGCTTCAATTGCGGCACTCATAGTACCTGAATAAATGACATTTACAGAGGAGTTTGATCCGTGATTCACCCCTGAAACACATAAATCAGGCTTGCGATCTAAAAGCTCATGCACTGCTAGTTTTACACAATCTGCAGGGGTTCCTGAAGTGCTGTATTCCGTTTGTGGGCCCTTATCGATGCGCTCTCTTTTACAATACAAGGTATCGTTAATAGTGATGGCGTGTCCCATAGCACTTTGTGGACTGTCAGGCGCTACAACAATGACTTCTCCAATAGTATTCATGACCTTTACCAAAGTACGAATTCCTGGTGCAGTGATGCCATCATCATTAGTAACCAAAATTAAAGGCCTTTTTGTCATTGATATTCCGTTTAAGTTCCTACAAAAGTAAGTAATTTGTAGCTTATTTGATGATTTCCGAAGCTTTAACAAAAAATTATTACCGTGCATTAAGGTTGGCATAATTATTTCCCATACTTTAGAATAAAATTTATCAGTCCCTATAACAGTTTATTCAGATGAAACGTAATATCAATATTTTTTTAGTCTCTATTCTCATAGCATTTGCATCTTGTAGTTTTACTTCAAAGTCCTTTGACGATCCAGATAAGGATAAACTTTTAATGCAATTAATCACCTATTTATTAGAAGAAGGTCATTTTGAACCTAAGGATATAAATGACACATTTTCAGAAGGTGTTTATACAAGTTTTTTAAACCAAGTGGATCCGTTTAAGAATTATTTTTACCAATCAGATATTGATGAATTTGAGCAATTTAAAACAGAAATAGATGATCAAATTTTAGACCATGACGTGCATTTTTTTAATGTTGTTTATGAACGATTGTTGATACGAATCGAAAATTCTAGAGAAATTTATAAACAAGTTTTAGGAACGCCGTTTGATTACGATTTAGAGGAAACTTTCAATACGGAATATGAAAGCAAACCTTATGCCACCTCAAAATCTGAAATGAAAGACAATTGGCGAAAACAACTTAAATTTTCGACACTATCAAATTACCACGATTTAGTCACTAGTAATAAAGAATCTAAAAAATCAAATTCAGTACTAGAAGTCGAAGCAAGAGCATCTACTTTAAAATCCTTAAACGAAAGTGCCAGTTATATGGATGATTTAAGAAGAGATGACTGGTTATCGATGTATATCAATGCGATTGCTGAAGAATTTGATCCGCATACTTTTTATTTTGCACCCCAAGATAAAGACCGTTTTGATGCTCAAATGTCTGGTAAATACGAAGGAATTGGAGCACGCCTTCAAAAAAAGATGGATGTAATTACAATTACTGAAGTTATTTCTGGAGGATCTGCGTGGCGACAAAATAAGCTAGAAGTTGGAGATGCCATTTTGGAAGTCCGTCAAGAGGAAGAAATTGAAGCTGTAAACGTTGTAGGAATGCGTTTGGATGATGCCGTCAAATTAATCAAAGGACCAAAAGGAACAAATGTAATTTTAACCCTAAAAAAAGTAGATGGTACTATAGAAGATTTAAGTATTCCAAGAGATGAAATTGAACTTGAAGAAACCTATGCAAAATCTACTATTGTAGAAAAAGAGGGTACCACATTTGGTGTTATAAATCTTCCTAAATTCTACATAGATTTTGAAGATTATAACAGTCGGAATGCAGCAACAGATGTTAAAAAAGAAATTGAACGCTTGAAAGCAGAAGGTATGCAAGGGTTGGTTTTGGATTTAAGGAATAATGGAGGTGGATCATTAAAGACCGTTGTTGATATGGGGGGCTTGTTTATCAAAGAAGGACCCATTGTTCAAGTGCGTTCCACAGTTGAAGAAAAAGAAGTACTAAAAGATACAGATCGATCCATCGAATGGGATGGACCTCTTGTTATTTTAGTAAATGAATTATCTGCTTCCGCTTCGGAAATTTTAGCAGCTGCAATGCAAGATTACAAACGTGCTATTGTGATTGGGAGTAAACAAACCTACGGCAAGGGAACGGTTCAGAATATTATTGATTTGAACCGGATGATTAGAAGTAATACCAATGGCGATATGGGGGCTTTTAAATTCACAACCCAAAAATATTATCGTATCAATGGAGGGTCTACTCAGTTAGAGGGTGTTAAAAGTGATGTGGTTGTACCAGATCGTTATAGTTATATTGAAATTGGAGAAAAAGATCAAGACAACCCACTTGAATGGGACGAAATTGCGCCCGCAAATTATAATCTTTGGGAGCGTACTTTTGATTACGAGATGACCATTAAAAAAAGTAAAGAGCGTATGAACTCAAGTGCTGAAATTAAGCTTATAGATGACAATGCGCGTTGGATCAAAACCATTAGAGATAAATCTGTGTATACACTTAATTTTTCAAAATATTCTCAAGACCTTGAGCTTAGCGAATCTGAAGCAAAGCGTTTTGATGCTTTATCTGATTACCAAACAAATCTAACATTTGAATCATTGCCATACGAACGCCCTTTGATGGAGCAAGATTCTGTTTTAAAAATTAATAGAACTCGTTGGCATGAGAATTTAAGTAAAGACATCTACATGGAAGAAGCTATTAATGTATTAAGCGATTTAGAAGGTTCTTATAACTCCAGCAAATTAGCACAGATTGAAGATTAATTGAGCATGCAAAAACAAGGATTTACAACTTTAGCACTTCAGAAATTTAAAAAAAGTTTTTGGGGCGTTTTTAGTTTTTGGTTTATTGTTTTTTTGGCTTTCATTTCTATTTTCGCCTATGTATTAGCACCAGATAATTCTCAGTTTGCAAATCAAATGCATTTGTCAATCCATTCTAAGCAACCAGGTTTTACAGTTGAAATGCTTGTAATTCCAAATACGCTGGAAAGCGATCAAAGTTTTTTGAATCGTATATTTTTCGGAAAAACACACTCGCCTTCCGAAATCCCTATTACAAGTTATGAGTCAGAAACGTATCAAATTAAGTATACAGAATTCGCTTCGGAAGGCCTTGACGGTTTAGAAAAAACAATAACCATACCTAAAGATCTTGAAACTTCATTACGCCCTTTTGTGACTCCAAAAACATTTTATTTTGGAACCGATAAGTATGGACGTGATCTTCTAAGTCGAATTTTAGTCGGAGCACGAATTTCGTTTTCAATTGGTTTTGTGGCTGTTTTTATTTCTCTTATTATTGGAGTTTTAATGGGGAGTATTGCAGGTTATTTTGGAGGAAAATGGGATAAGTTGATCATGTGGATTATCAATGTAACATGGTCCATTCCTACGCTCCTTTTGGTCATAGCAATTACGTTGGCTTTAGGAAAGGGTTTTTGGCAAGTATTTATTGCAGTTGGTCTCACTATGTGGGTAGAAGTCGCTAGGATTGTAAGAGGTCAGGTAATGAGTGTCAAAGAAATGCAGTATGTGACAGCAGCTCGTGCTTTAGGGTTTACAGATTTCAGAATTATATTGAAACATATTTTGCCAAATATTCTAGCGCCTGTCATTGTAATTTCGGCTGCTAATTTTGCAGCGGCTATTCTTATCGAAAGTGGACTTAGTTTTTTGGGTATTGGTGCACAGCCCCCTATGTCCAGTTGGGGTGCGATGATCAAAGATCATTATAATTATATCATTCTAGGAAAACCCTATTTGGCCCTCATTCCTGGATTGTGTATCATGAGTTTGGTCATGGCTTTTATGCTCATAGGAAACTCCTTAAGAGACGCTTTAGATGTAAAGGCTTAAAGTTCTATTTCAGGGGGGTATTTTTCTAAAATAGAACCAACAAATGTATTGATGAGTTTTTCTTTATACCTCACGTCTGTTGTTAAACTTCCACGTCCAATCCCTTGCCAAATAAGCTCTTTTCGCTTTGTGTCAATCAAGTCAATATACAAAGTGCCTTGAGTTGAATTTGAAACATTATATTGTGCCCCAAAATAAGGACCCCAGCCCCAACCATATCCATAACCAAAAGAATTGAAATTATTATTGTAGAAGTTAATCTGTTGTTTTTCTTTAGTAAAAAAGTTAACCATCAAATCAGGAGTATCAGATTTTGTAAAGCCCTTTTTAAGAAGTGCAGATTCAATAGCGTTTAAAATACGACGTTTATCTAGGTCGTTAATTTCTGCGCGGTCTACTCCTTCTTTGTGAAATCCAAAAGTTTTATAAGTTTTGAAAGGAGCTACCTTATCATAGTCAGTAACTACGTGTACTGACTGACAAGAGGTTAAAAATAGCAAGGCAATCAGAAAAGAAAGTAATTTAGTTTTCATATATTTAATATTTTTATAAATTTTCAAAAAGTGAACTATCAACTCTGTTTGGGACGGTCACTTTGAGCAGAGGTTCGGATTCCATCGCACGTTTAATGGCACATATAGCTCCTTCATTTCGAGCCCAATTACGTCGAGCGATGCCATTATTAACATCCCAAAACAACATAGATTTTAAGCGTCTTTCTGCTTCTACACTACCATCAAGAACCATACCAAAGCCACCATTGATAACTTCTCCCCAACCAACGCCCCCTCCGTTGTGGATACTTACCCAAGTGGCACCTCTAAAACTATCTCCAATCACATTTTGGATGGCCATATCAGCTGTAAATTGAGAGCCATCATAGATGTTACTCGTTTCTCTATATGGCGAATCCGTACCAGAAACATCATGATGATCACGACCTAATATGATGGTGCCAATTTGTTTATTTGCAATGGCAGTATTAAAGGCTTCTGCAATTTTCATGCGTCCTTCAGCATCAGCATATAATATCCGTGCTTGTGATCCCACGACTAGTTTATGATCCTGTGCACCTTTAATCCACTGAATGTTATCCGTCATTTGTTGTTGAATTTCTTCAGGAGCTTTTTTCTTTAGTTCTTCCAATACCTGACACGCTATAGCATCAGTTTTGGTAAGATCTTCTGGAGTTCCTGATGCACAAACCCATCTGAAAGGTCCAAAACCATAATCAAAACACATCGGTCCCATAATATCTTGAACATAACTAGGGTACTTAAAATCAATCCCATTTTTGGCCATAATATCTGCTCCTGCTCGTGAAGCTTCTAATAAAAATGCATTTCCATAATCAAAAAAATAAGTCCCCTTATCAGTGTGTTTTTGTACAGTCGCTGCATGGCGTCTTAAAGATGTTTTCACCTTTTCTTTAAACAGTTCAGGACGGGTTCCCATAAGTGAATTGGCTTCTTCATAACTAATTCCGGCAGGATAATATCCTCCTGCCCATGGATTGTGTAAGGACGTTTGATCGCTTCCTAAATCTACATGAATATCAGAAGCATAAAATCCTTCCCATACATCAATCACATTCCCTAAATATGCAATAGATACAATTTCTTTATCTTTTTTAGCTGTACGAACGCGTTGTACAAGTGCGTCTAAATCCGTAAAAACTTCATCGACCCAGCCTTGTGAGTGGCGTGTATAAATTGCTTTTTCATTTACTTCAGCACAGACAGTAATACAGCCTGCAATATTTCCTGCTTTTGGTTGCGCTCCACTCATACCTCCTAAACCTGCGGTCAAAAATATATTTCCGAGGGGAGATTTTTTTATTTTTCTAAAAGCATTGAGTACCGTTATTGTGGTGCCATGAACAATTCCTTGAGGCCCAATATACATATAACTACCAGCAGTCATCTGACCATATTGCGAAACACCTAGGGCATTAAATTTTTCCCAATCATCGGGTTTTGAGTAATTAGGAATCATCATGCCATTGGTGACTACTACTCTTGGTGCTTCTGAGTGCGATGGGAACAATCCCATGGGGTGTCCAGAATACATGACCAGTGTTTGGGTATCGTTCATTTGTGACAAGTACTGCATCGTCAGGCGGTATTGTGCCCAATTTGAAAACACACTGCCATTACCTCCATAAGTTATGAGTTCATGAGGGTGTTGTGCGATGGCATCATCTAAATTATTTTGAATCATTAACATGATGGCAGCGGCTTGTTTGCTCTTGGCTGGATAGTCATCAATGGAACGCGCCACAATTTTATGAGTAGGGCGGAAGCGGTACATATAAATACGCCCATAAGTATCCAATTCGTTTTTAAATTCTTCAATAAGAATTGTATGGTGTTTTTTGTCAAAATAACGCAACGCATTTTTTAAAGCTAATTTAGTTTCCTCGACACTTAAAATCGATTTTCGTTTTGGAGCATGGTTATAGCTACTGTCATACGCCCTTTTTGGAGGCAACACTTCTGGAATTCCTTCTAAAATCTCCTCTTTAAATGTCAATTCTATCGCGTTCATTTTGTTAGATTTTGTGTGTTAGTTCTGGTATTATAGCCATACGGACAATGCTTGCAGCCACTCTCGCAACAATAACCGCGTTTGAGGTGGTATTGGGTAGTAAAACAACGGTATCCTTCTGGAGTGAGGTAGTAATCGCCATCTTCTATGGGGATGTGTTTTTTCATATGTAACAAATATAATCTAAATTTTAGACACAGAAATCGTTACTTATTTTTGCTTTATTGGTCTCCTATTAAATGTTATCACTAAAGTATTTAGTATTTTTACATTTCAGTCTTTACAGCAATGCTCTCTATCAAAACGTTAGAAAATATCCGTTTAAATGCTCAGGTTTCATTGAAGCCAGACTATTTGATTCACCCAACTGTATCGGGAAACAAGTATAGAAAGTTAAAGTATAATTTACAAAAAGTACAATCTGAAAATTATAGAGGTATTCTCACTTTTGGTGGGGCATTTTCAAATCATATTGCAGCAACGGCGGCAGCGGGTCAGTCTTTAAATATTCCTACGGTGGGAATTATTAGAGGCGAAGAATTAGCTTCTAAAATTGAATTAAATTCAACCCTAAAATATGCACAATCTTGTGGGATGCATTTAGAATTTGTATCGCGTTCTGTTTATAAACAAAAAACAAATTCAACGTATTTAAAAACGGTTTTAGAAACCTTTAAAAATTTTTATATCCTTCCCGAAGGAGGTACCAATTCACTGGCTATCAAAGGATGTCAAGAGATTCTTACAGATAAAGATCATGCTTTTGATATTGTATGTTGTGCCGTAGGAACAGGTGGTACCATTGCAGGGCTCATAAATTCGAGTTTGCCTACCCAAAAAATTATTGGATTTCCAGCTCTTAAAGGCGGTTTTTTAAACGAAGATATTTGTAAATTTGCCACACAATCTAATTGGGAATTGTGGGAAGCCTACCATTTTGGGGGCTATGCCAAAGTAGATTCTAAATTAATAGCATTTATGAACCACTTTAAAACCACTTACAAAATTCCTTTAGACCCTGTTTATACCGCTAAAATGATGTATGGTATTTTTGATGCGATTCAGACTGGTGAAATTTCAAAAGACGCCAAAGTTTTGGCGATTCATACAGGTGGATTACAAGGGATTGAAGGCATGAATTTAAGATTGAAACAAAAACAATTAGAAGTAATAATTTAGATATGAAACGGATTATAATTTTTATTTTTTTAGGATTTTTAATCACTAGTTGTGGATCGCGTCGTAAGTTGAAAGATCGTCCAAAATCTCCAAAAAAGGTGGTGGTTAAGGCTTCAAAAAATACTCCCAACATTAATAATACTTTAGAATATATCACATATTTTAAACAAACTGCTATCAAAGAAATGCAGTTGTATGATATTCCAGCGAGTATTACTTTAGCACAAGGAATTTTAGAGTCAGGCTCTGGCAAAGGCCGTTTGGCACGTATGGCGAATAACCATTTTGGGATCAAATGTCATGATTGGAAGGGTGCCCGTATTTACCACGATGATGATAAAGACCAAGAATGTTTTAGAAAATATAAGAACCCGAATCAATCGTTTAGAGATCATTCAGAATTTTTAGCCTACCGTAAACGCTATGCCTCATTGTTTAAATTAAAAAAAGATGATTACAAAGGATGGGCCAAAGGTCTTCGTAAAGCGGGCTATGCAACCGATCCAAAGTACCCTCAAAAATTAATCACTTTAATTGAACGTTATGAACTTTATAAATTTGACACGAAGTCTAAACACTCACGTTCAAAAAAAGAGAAGACTTCAAAAACTATTAAAAATCGTCATACCGTAAAAAAAGGGGATACTTTATACTCCCTTTCAAAATTATATAATACAACTGTTGATGCGATCAAACGACAAAATAAACTCAAATCAACAGACTTAACAATTGGACAAAAACTCATTATTTCTTCAAACTAACTTTATGAAATACCAACGCAGTAGTCAATTATTCAAAGCCGCTTCGGACGTGATTCCAGGAGGTGTTAACTCTCCAGTACGTGCTTTTAAAGCCGTTGGCGGAACTCCCATTTTTGTTGATAGAGCTAAGGGTGCCTATTTGTATGATGCCGATGGCAACCGCCTTATCGATTATATCAATTCGTGGGGTCCTATGGTTTTGGGACATGCATATCCTCCAGTAATTAATGCTGTAGTTGATAAAGCAAAATTAGGAACTTCATTTGGAATGCCTACAGAAATTGAAACTAAAATAGCTGAATTGGCAGTTTCTATGGTTCCAAATATCGATCAAATTCGCTTTGTAAATTCAGGAACAGAAGCGTGTATGAGCGCCGTACGTCTAGCGCGTGGGTTTTCAGGAAAAGAAAAAATCATCAAATTTGCGGGGTGTTATCACGGCCATTCAGATTCTTTTTTGATTCAAGCAGGGAGTGGTGCAGTTACTTTTGGAAGCCCTAACAGTCCAGGAGTTACACAGGGTACTGCCAAGGATACTCTTTTGGCGGTGTACAATAATTTAGAATCAGTTACTAAACTATTTGAAGCCAATCCTTCTGAAATTGCTTGTATTATTGTGGAACCTGTGGCAGGAAATATGGGTTGTATTCCTCCTCAATCTGGGTTTTTAGAAGGTCTTCGTGCCTTGTGTGATGTACATGGTGCTGTTTTAATCTTTGATGAGGTTATGACAGGTTTTCGTTTGGCTCGCGGTGGTGTACAAGAGTTGTATGGTGTGAATGCAGATATTGTGTGTTTTGGAAAAGTTATTGGGGGCGGTTTGCCTGTTGGTGCTTTTGCAGCCCGTCATGAAATCATGAGTCATTTAGCTCCTTTAGGCCCGGTTTATCAAGCAGGAACGTTGAGTGGAAATCCATTAGCAATGGCTGCAGGCTATGCCATGCTGCAGGCTTTAGAAGCCGATGCCGAAGTTTTTCGGCGTTTGGCTCAGAAAACAGAATACTTACATAAAGGTATTGCAGCGACCTTAACAGCACATAATGTTATACACACTATTAACAGAGTAGGATCTATGATTTCGATTCATTTTTCTGAAACTTTAGTGGTTGATTTTGAAACGGCTGCAGAAGGAAATAATGAGCGTTTTAAAACCTTTTTTCATGGGCTTCTAAATGAAGGTATTTATATAGCACCTAGCGCCTTTGAAACTTGGTTTATCACGGATGCTTTGACTTATGAGGATTTGGATGAAACAATCGCGGCAGTCGCTAAAATTGCTCCAACCTTATAAAGGTTTTAGTGCTAATTTTCTAATACCTACAAACACGGCTATTAATGCAGAATAGCCAATAAAAAATGGAATTACATAAGTTTCAAGTTTAAGGGCCAACATAGCTGCCATAAATAAAAGCTGAAATCCGAGGCCGTACATAGATACTAGTGTCATAAACCACTTTGGAAAAGGTGGGCTATCACTAGCGTTTTTGTCCATAACATACATGATTTTGTCAAAGGTGATGTATAAAATATCATAGATCTTATAAAAAATATTAACTGTGCGTTGACTTTCTCCTTTGAGGGCTTTTGGTGCGGCATCTTCAAAAATACGACTGGTAGAATCGCCTTCTACTGCGTTTCTTAAAATGACATAATAATAGTTGTAAACAGTACCTTGTAATTGAATTCCAAAAAAGGCAATTAACATATATGTTATAGAGCCTTCT
>Ga0209534_10004025_pt1 | contig 13749 bp, 13 predicted proteins | sample COG_07_FD_184751 | JGI IMG/M metagenome (GOLD analysis project Ga0209534, IMG submission 184751) | Pelagic Microbial community sample from North Sea - COGITO 998_met_07 (SPAdes) (version 2) | ecosystem: Environmental > Aquatic > Marine > Neritic zone/Coastal water | place: Helgoland, sampling...
AAGGCTCAACGCCAAGAACACGAACACCTGAGGCGAGTAATGCCATCAAATCAATATTAGAATTCCCATCATTACTTTGATCTAAAATCAGGATTTCAACTCCCTTCTCATTACAAAACTTCACCATTGTGGATTCCGAAGAAGATTCTTTTGGCACTACCCAAGTAATCTCATCCGCCCGAGTTCCAAGATAAGATTTTAATTGTTTTACCCGCTCATCATTTAACAAAGTTAGCACCCGCCATGGATTTCGATTACTTAATGAATTTTGAAATGAAAGAAACAGGAAGCTAATAATTCCGGTAGCAGTCACGATCTTAAAAACCGCTAATCGACCAATAAAATCGAATTCAACAATCCAAACAGCAAGAACCAATCCTAAGGAGCCTAGTACAGAAGAGAAGACTGCAAGCAAAAATCTTTTCCAAGAGATATTTCGATAACTATTAACAAATAAACCAGTTACCTCACCTGCCAAAAGAAAAGATAACCCGTAAATTGATGCATATATAAAAAGACGCTCCCTATTAATCTGCAATAAAGTTTCGCTAGTTGGGGAATCAAAAATAATCACAGTTACGCAAGTAAACATAGCTATAATTTGACAAACTGACAACTTAGCTAATTTACTTAGGTTCCAGTGTTCCTTTCTCTGCATTTTAAAGTATCTTATTAATAGATTGAAAATAAGACTGAGCTATCTTTCTTCGCCCATAATTTTTACGATCTAGAATTACCTGATCTCGCATAGCAAGTAACATATCGGGGTTATTTTTAATATCAATAATTGTACGGGCAATTCTTTCTGGATTAATTTTTTTGAAACTAACCCCTGCCCCGCTTTTTGAAATGGTTTCAGAAAGCTCTCCCTCAGGCCCAACAAGTTGTGGTAATCCAGCTCCAATAAAATCATAAGACTTTGCAGGAAATGCATTTTTCATGGCAGGCAATTCCCTCAATAAACAAATTCCCAAGTGGCAGGTCGAAAGTTTTTTACTTAAATCTTCCAAATTCATCATCGGAAGTATTTCAAGGTTAGGACTTTTCAAGGAAAGTATTTTTTGGGGGAAATGCCCTATCATCAGAAAACGAATTTTTGATTCTAATTCCCCCACCAATTCAATTAATTTTAAATAAAAATCAATATCATAAAAACGTCCAAGCCTTCCATGATAAACCACAGTAAAGTAATCTGCTTTTTTGCTATCAAGTAATTCATCCTTGAACACTTCTTCATCAAAGCCGTTTCTCAATAAGTGAAATTCAACATTGGGAAAATCACTTTGCAGTTCACCTAATAACCCATTTGTCACTGTCGTAACATGCTTCGCACCACGATAAACCCATGCTTCTAATCCCTTCAAGCATTTACCCAAAGAACTCTTTAGTTTCAAAACGCCAAGATCTTCAAGAACACCTGGATAACGGTCCCTAACATCAAACACATATGCCACCCCAGAAATCTTCGCAAAAAATGCACAACAACATGCCATAAAAAATGGAGGAGAGGTTATTATGCAAAGGCTAACTTCTTTTTTTAACAAAATCCTTAACCCTAAATCTAGACCTAGAAGTAATTCCTGAACTAACCGAACTAGCAGTGCCGCCTTATTGCTGGGGGTTGGAAAAAAAGATTTCTCCACTAATTTATCATTTTTATCCACCGTACTGGAGGACAGAACAAGAGGTCGAAAACTGAGTTTTAGAAGCTCATTGACCCATGGAATTACACGTGAAGCTGCTGCTGCCGGAATTGGAAAATATTCTGAAGACACAATCAATATTTTCCCTTTTAAACGCATTGGATGTGCCTCCCAGCTAAAATTGATTTATAATCATTTACAACACGTTGGCATATTTGCCGAGGGTCATGCCATTTTTTTAAATAGGAAACCCCATGCTCTGCTAATCTGCTTCGCTGAATATGATCCATCTTCATTATCCTAAGAATCTCATTTTCTAATATATTGGAATCAGCATTAATCATAGGAGATTCATCCAGCATTGCTTTTGGGACAAAACGCATGCCTTTCCCACCTAAAAAGCAAATCACTGGCTTACCAAGTGCAAGAACTTCAAGGGAAACCACCCCATACCAGCCAATTACTAACTGATCTACAAATAAATCAATTCCTTCAAACTTTTTCTGTGCCTCGTCACGACTCACTCCTTCTATTAACTCAAGTCGGACCTTATGGCCTTTTGATCTCATTTTTTCAACTACATCAATGACATCGTTGGTGCCCTTTACAACTCTATGGGTAGGGGCATGACCGACAACAAATTCTTCACGATCAATAATAGGAAGAACTTTTGCCCTCAAGGTTGATTCAGTAGCATAAGGAAGAAATTCTGCCCCTTGAGGTAAAACCTCTAAAAGGTCGGGGTTCAAAGAGTAAATTTTATCAACCGTTTCAGAAAGTAAAATTTTCTTTTTACGGATGGAATAATTACTTTGCCCGGAGCGACCAATAACTTTCTGTGCAAGTCCATTTTTTTGGTATTTTTCAATAAAACATTTAGTTTCCCTTGCATCTGACCCCTGAAAAGTAACAAAAACTGCTTTCTGATTTCGTCGCCTTGGATATAAAGTCCTTTCAGCGTTTAGCATAATCAGGGCATATAACCGGATTAACTTGCGAGCAAAATTGGGATAAGGTGCTTCCCTTGGATGCAAACCATTACCAAAAAAAGGGGTAATAAACCGACCATTATTAAGATGAACAACTCCCCGTTGGGTGAATGCTTTTAGAATCAAACGCATCCTGTACAGTTCAGTTAACCAAGTGGGACGATTTTTAGTCTGTAGAACTTGATCAGAATCAGCAGCATACAAATTAAACTTTTCGCTTATACAAATACTAGACAATCCTAATTCTTTCTCGAATTTTGATAAAACTGCCGGATTTCCACCCACCTGTTCAGGACAGTGTAAAACGGGGAACATTTTTATGAAGAAGTAGGCACTTAATTATTAATAAAATAAATGAAGACAGACATTATTCATTTTTAATCTAATTTCGACAAAGATTAAAATTTTTGTTGGAGAATCTCATAATCCGGGCATTCTCAGGCTTTATCCAATGCAAATTCTCCAAGGGAATCTGATAAACGAATAAGGGGTACATGAAGGAGAGATTTCATGAGTTCAATATCCCCAATTAGATTGGAGGAATTTTCTAAACTAGATTCATAAACAGGTTCAATATCTAAAAAATCACCAAAAGTATCGCAAATTTCTTTCATTGAAAGTACCTCGGGACCGGCTATATTTATTACAGCACTCTCCTCCAATAGACATGACTGTACGATTGCCCTGCTCGCATCATTAACATGAACAGGATTCAGACGAATGCCAGAAGAACCTTGTAAAACAATTGGTCTCCCTCCCCCTACAGAACGGAAAAGTCGAGGGATCAACATACTTTGTTCTTGCCCCGGACCATAAACAAAGAAAGGCCGGAGTATGATAACATCAAAAAAAGTTGCGTAATTATGAATCATTATTTCGCTACAAGCCTTGCTTCCGAGGTAATGACCAAGATCCCCAGTCGGTACGATTGGAATGTTTTCATTAAAAGCTTGTCCGCCATTTCCATAGACTCCTCCAGAAGAAGTGAAGATAAATTTCTTAACTCCTACTCTATGCCCATAATCTAGCAACCTGATAGTTGATTCGATATTAACTTTAAAAAGGTTCACAGCATTTTGGGGAAACTCTCGAAAGTAAGGGGATTGTGCCAAGTGCAAAATAACATCAACTTTACTAGGCATAACCTTCTCATTCCACTCATCTGTTAAGTCCATAACAACTGGCTTAACCCCACTTACAAGCTGAGTAGTCCGGCTCTTCACAATCGCGTAAACTGAGTACCCTTTTTCCAATAACAATTTACAGCAGGAATGACCGCACAAACCAGATGCTCCAGTGACTAAAATTTCTTTCATTAGAATCTACACTTTATAAAATTTTTGATAAAAATCTTCCTGGCTTAAATGAATCCAAGATGAATCAATTTGGGATACTCTATCTGCTTGTTCCTTTTGCCAAATACAATAATAATTCTTATCGTTTTCAGTGAAGACAGGAAATTGACAGGTTCTTTTAATCGTATTCTGAATTCCGTCATCGGAAGCATAATTTAGAGTTTCGATAAATGAGTAATCATATGATGTGTTTATATCTTCAAACCTGAAGTCCATCATCGGGAGATTGGTAAACGAGGTGAATTCAAAATTTTCTTTTAGGTGAAGTGAATGAGACAGTTCGAACATATCAAGAATTTTACCTTCTTTCGTAAAATACCCCTTTTTGTCGACATCAACGACTATAAATTTACCCAACTCATCAGAAAAAAACTCTAATAAGCTATGTCCATTATTATAGCTATTCATAGGCTCCAATGTATGTGCTTGAACGAGTCTTGTGCTGTCCCCATGAAGGGATAAAATATTCTTAACAAATAGACAATTATATGTACAAGTCACGCGGAGGTATCTTTGGGAAACAATTCTTTTTTTTTCAGCGATAGATTTTCGATTATCACAGTTTCCACGAATACTGAGTAAAGAAAGCATTTTTATGTTCGAAAAAACATTACCTTTTTCAAAAACAACTCTTTGTAAGTTTTTCTTTTGGGGTTGAGCAAATCGATAGATTCCAGGTTTTGTACAATCGTATGGTTTTCCATTAAATGAGTAGAACCCAGAGTCTATAATCAAAGATTTTTTTAATTCTTCTATCTCGACGCTATTGCATGATAAATCATTAGGATGAAGCATTCTAATAATTTTTTCATTTTGCCTGTAGACAATAGAATCATCCAAAGAATTTGAGGAAGAAAACATTCTTTTGATTTTCCTAATCATCCTATCCTATCAAACATGTAAGTGTTTCCGAATAAATCTAATCGCACCACGGGGCATCAAAATAAGATAGGCAAAAAATCCCAAAGTTAAGAAGCAAATGAATGAAATAAGTAGAGTGGAGAAAATTTCATTAGTAATATTTCGTGTAGAAAAGATAATCATAACTGAAACAACAACAAAAATAACAGACTGAATATACCTATAATTTACCTTATAAATTTTTTGGGTCATGAAAAATAATACGAGAGAATGGACTAATGACCCCAAAAAGAGAGAAAGTGCAGCACCGGTTGCTTTGTAAATCGGGATCAGTAAAAAACCAGAAACCAATACGGTTACAAAAGTAAACACCTGACAATAACTGGAAAATATAGTCCGTCCAGTAACCCATATTCCAGTGCCCAAAATATTATTACATCCAGCCATGAAAAAAGAACCTGCAAGAAAGTATGATATTACATAACATGAATGGTACTCCTCTGGGGTAATCAAGGAAACAAATGAACGGATAAAGCAAAGAAAACAAATTAAAATAAGACCTAATGTAAAAGAGTATGCGGTAAAAATTTTTGCATACATCTCTTTCGCATTTTCATTTTTCATAATCGATAGAGCGTAGGGATCATAAGCAAGACGAAATGCTGCGTTTGCTAAGTTAAGTACAGAGGCTAAGATAAACGCCGTAGCAAAAAGCCCTTGCTCATGCAAATCAGTGAAATAATTAATTAGCAACCGACTGGCTTGGCCCTGACCCCAGCCAAGTAAAGAAGCCGGAAATTGTGGTAATGAATAGAAAAGAACAGGAAGTAATAAGCTGGATGACAGGCAAAGTGTGTACCTCTTTCTTACATAAAATAAACCACAAAAAGAACCTGCAAAAACTCCGGCAGCACGGGCCCAAAACACTCCTTCAAGACCGGTTTCAAATACACATACAAGAAGTACAAGAACGAGTACATTTGTTCCGAAATTCACCAACTCACATACCAAATATTTGTATGGTTCTTTGTGTAGTCTTAAGATATTTTGGATCGCGGTCATAAAAATTCCGAAAAATAAGTAGATGGACCCGATTTCTAAATACGGCTGAAAAGAATGATACGAATCCTTATTTTGCCTCAAATTAAGAATATCACTTATTGCCCCAGAAAAGACGAAGACGGATAAAGAAATTAGAAAACTTGCAATTAATATGTAAACAACTCCGGAACCCAAGATTTTCTTTTTAACATCCTTAGATTCATGCTGAAAAAAGTAAAACGATACGCCAGACCCGACATTCATTCCCGCAATAATTACTGCCAAACTAAGAGCAACTTGAACCAAGGAAATAGTCCCATATTGTTCCGTACTAAAATAATGTGCTAATATAGGAACAGAAATGAAACCAATCAACCTACTCAATATAGTACTTAATCCATAACCAAAGGATTGAAGAGAGATCTCTCGCAAGGTCTTACTAAATTCGCTCAATGGTAATAATTGATTCCTTACACATATCGATAAGCCGAGTAAAACTGATCGTCTAAAATGACTTCAAGGCTTTCAAATTCATAATTATCGTCAAATTTGCCCTGAGCTTGCTTATCTATGATAATGAAATCCACTTTGTGTCTTTTGCATAATTTTCTCCAATCCAAAGAAAGGTATGGATATTCGTGAATGTATTCATCATACATCTTCAAGTCAGTAACACCACCAGGTTGCCACCAAAAAGATCGACAGTTTGTTCTTGCAACAACATCAGCTCCTAATCTCATACTCACAGGAAAAACGGTGTGCGTGTTTGAAACACCAAGTTTTTCCAGAAAAGAAGACAGGATGTCCTCTCCGGCTTTATGCGAATGTCCGCCTAATCGATTTATTAAAATCGAAATAAAAAAACTGTAAGCAGCATAAAATAAAAAAAAGTAAGTAGAATGAGCTAACCCATAATGGGTGAATAAAAATAACGATAAAACGCAGGGATTTAGAAAAAATAATCCATACTCCAAGTACCGATAGGATTCCCCCAAAAAATTTAATACTGAAAGAGATGTGATACAGTAAATCAAAATAATGGAAATGTAGATGTCATCCAAATATGATAAACTGCTATCGGTAGAAAATAATAGAAAAAAAACCACAAACATTTCTGGATAATGTAAAAGTGCTCTACTTGGTTCCTTTTTATAGAGCTGTTTACATACTGATTTAATTCTGCCAGTTGACAGATTTTTAATTACTTCGATTAAATTTAAATAAGAACTTAAAACAGGAGCTGTATAGCGTGATTTTTTAACTCGTAAAAAGTATATTCGCCAATATTTCATCATGGCTACTATGCTTCTAAAAGAATATCCAAAACTCAGAACTATAGACATTATAAGTCCTGTAAAAGTTAAGGTTAGTAATCCAAGCTCCAGTGTGAGCAGAGAAAAGATAATTGTGAAAAAAATTAGTACTTGTGCAGCGAAAGTACCACTCAAAAAAGCTAATGCTGCAGACAATACCGCCAAATAAAAACTAAGGTCATCATTGAACTCTAAGTAAAAAAATGAAAATAGAATGTAAAACGAACAGGATATTTTTGCCAACAGCCTGGAAGATAACTTGACATAGGCGATAGCTGGGCCAGCAGTAACGAAATTTTGAATAGCGATTATGTGACAAACCAGCCCCATAAACAAAACTGAATAATTCGCCTCAGGAAAAAACTGATTAAATTGATAAACAGTAAAACAGGTGAATACAAAGTATGATAAAACGAAAATTACCAAATTAGGAATAAAACTTATTTTCTCTAATATATAAGTGGGGAAAAATGAGCAAAACCTGTGAAATAAAATGGGATAACTCATTTCATTCGGTATTATGTAATTATCTATCCGCTTATTTTTCCAGCCCTGTTTCAGTTGTTTAATAATTTGAATATGTACGGAAGAATCTCCTGCAAACCCTCTCGAAAACCAACCAAAGGAATTAAAGCAAATTATTAGACGGGATATAAATGCAATTAAAACTAATATGGAGATCATATACAAAAGCATAAATTAATCCTCCACTCTCAAACTACTTCATCGAAGAAAAACCCTCGGCTAATAATTTCAGCAGACTGTTCAAAACCTAAATTAAATAATATATCAAGTACTGACATATTGGGTTGGAATACTGGTGCACATAGTTGCCTGTACTCGAGATGCAATAATTTCTGAAACTGAAAAGTAATCCCTTCTTTTTTAAATTCGTCAGGTTTTATAAAATCCAAACAACCCATACCCGATAAATAATTGTTCGCTCCTCCCTTTTTACATATTTCAAGAATAAGGCTGTTGCCACTCAAACGACTCCATTCATCATCGGGGATTAATTCAGAAACTCCAATAAATTCTGTATTTATCTTTAACTTAACGCAAATCGCTTTGATAATTTGTAAAGAAAATGAAGAGGCATTTTCGTAATCCTTTGCGTATAAATTTTCTACAAAAGCAAAAACTTCCTTAAAATATTCTGCTTTTGCATAGGCTTGCTTCATTGTACCAAGATGCTTGGTCTTGTATTTAACTTGCTGATTAATTTTAACTTCGTTTATCTTTTGATTCGCAGACCTTAAAATAGGCAATGTTAGCCAAAGAGGGTTCCCATTTAGTAGAATTCTATTTCTCGTCAACCAGCTTTTCCCTCTCGGGGCCTGTACACGGTCAAAGATCACGAACCTATCTGAACATGCAATCTTATTGAACAACCCGGCCCATGGCCAAAAATCTGGTTGGTGAATAGATAGTTTCAAAGTACCATCGATGGTTTTTTATTCGTATTCGCTTGAAGCAAGATCAAGTGCACATTGCATCCGCGTACGTTTTTCACTATCTTTCTTCGACAAAGAAACTTTTAGTCTTTCCGCAAGCGGTGTTATTGTAAGCTTACCATTTTTGTTAGAAATCGCTTTTTTTATTTCTCCAAGTACTTGATTTGGAGATTCACATAATTCCCTGTAATTAATACGAAATAATTGAAGATTATTAGTATCTGAAAAATATTTTTCATACAAGCTCCTGAAATAACATACTTGATGAGCAATTTGGTCAATTAAGCTTAAGTTCTTTACTCGTTGAAAGATTTTTGCAGGTGGATAAGAACCCCACCATTCATTGCTTCCAGAACTTTCCCTCGCCCGTAAAATAGAAATTGCAACATCTATCGAATCTCTTTCGATATAAATAAATAAGGACTTTTCAAAGTTCTCAGCCATCGAGTTAAGATGAAAACCAACTAATTCCATCGGTTTAAAAACTATACCTCCACCAAGAATCTTATTCATATTGATAATCTTGGATTTAATCTGGGACCAATCAATATCCTCTGCAATTGCTTGCGGGTCATAATTTTCAAAATCATCAAGTTTTATTGCTTGGTGCCAAAAGCGAGAAAATTCATGTGGCTGGTCAATACCGAATGTTCTTCCATAAAAAGATTCGTATTCACTTAAAGCTACTTTGGGTATGGTCAGTTTTGACAATTGAGTTCCAACAAGTGGAGTCTCCCAAAAACGAGCTATTAAATTATTCGTACAATACAAATCTGTGTTATTGTACAAGATTTGTGTTAATAGAGTGCTCCCAGATCTGGGTAAACCCATGACAAAAATATTTGAGTAGACCTCGTCTTCCCCGGACTCGAGTTCAGATTCGAGCGTATCTAGACTAAGAGAAAACTTTTGCAGGAATTTTTGACTATCCAAAGTTAAGCCTGTTTATTCGTAGAAATGATGATCAAAAAACGTGTCTGGGTGAGTAAGGAAATAAACGACTTTAGGACAATCAATTAAATGCTCAGATAAGCACCTATTATCCATTTCACTTAATTTTCCATTTCGGTAACACTTCCATCTTGTCCACTCAGAATCACTTACATAAAGAGAGTTTTCAAACAAGTTCCTGGTCTTACTTCCCCTATATGCTTCGTAAGTTAAATCAAAATCAGCAGGTTCTCTGTCTTTCCAAAAATCAAGATTATTAAAGCCTGTCATACCTCCGTGACTGGCAACTCCCTTCACTTGAATACCAAGCATCTTTGATAAAACATCAAGATCACGCCTCAAACAATCCTCAGAGGGTTCGCTCCATATCATACTTTGGTCAACAACTTCACTATGATATCCAATCTCATGGCCTGAATCTCTTATTAGCTTCAGGGTTTTAAAACCCTCAAATGAAAAAGGATTATACTCAGGTGCATGCAAACGGATGAAGAAAGTTGCCGAAATTTCTAAGTCATTAAAAATTTTTAAAATCCTGTGAGCTTTTTTTAAAGAAAAATCAACATCCACTCGATTTACGATGACTTTTTTTTGCAAATCATAATTCTCATCGAAATAATCTATGCAGTTTATAATCTGATATCCCTGGTCCAAAGCATTCTTGTACTCTTTTTTTAAACTTTGGTATGTGAAACTAAAATTACTCACTTTTTCAATGCAACTGACAACTCTGTTTTATCTGGAAAATTAACTAACACACCCATATCTTTTTTTTGATAGACCACCATGCTTCCGAGTGCAACCGCGGATGCTTTAGAGAGCCTTACGACTTCAGACAGATGATCAAGATTACCAGCTCCTCCATGTGCAATTACGGGAACAGAAACCGCATTCGTAACTTGGGAAACGAGTTCAAGGTCAAAACCAGACCAACTCCCCTCCCTGTCGATCGAAGTAAGTAAAATTTCACCACATCCAAGAGTTTCTACTTGTTTCACCCAATCAACGGGAGAGAACGGATTTCTGACCTTGCCCGAATGAGAATAAACAAAATATTTCCCTAGTAATGATTTTTTTACATCTACAGATATTACGACAGACTGGCTTCCAAAATAATTGGAAATTTCGGTTACAAGACCTGGGGTTTCAAAAACTATCGAATTAAGAGAAATTTTTTCAAATCCAATATCAAAGATTTTTTTTGCCTGTTCCAAAGAGGTAATTCCTCCACCGTATCCAAGTGGCATAAAACACTCCTCCGCGATTTCTTGAAGAACTTTAAAGTTTGGAACACACCGAGACGGAGTTGCATCTATATCCAAGACAAACAACTCATCCACTTCCAATTCGTTAAAAATACGAATGGTGTTGCATGGGTCACCGACATAATCAAATTTTCGAAATCTTTTGGTTTTGACGAGGGCCTGCTTTTTAAGCAGTAAAATCGGAATTACTCTTGTTTCTAGCAAATAACTTAAAATTGATAAACAGCTACAGTTTGCCCTGTTGGATGAGAGTCAAGACCAGCGGGTTGCTTCCCAAACCTTAAACCGTATTTTTTTTCAAATGACCTAAAGAATGAATCACTTAGGTTCGAGGGAGTTATCATTGGTTCTTCCATTTCGTAATACACAGAGTAGGGAAACTTGTTATTAATATACGAAAAAAGAAAAGATCCTCCAGAAACCATAACTTTTTTAAGAGTACTCAACAATTTATCGATTTGGTGGACAGAAAGATGAGTTACCACTGACTGCGCAATCGCAAAATCAAACTTCTCGCCAAATATTTCGTAATCAAAATCACGATCTATTTTCATCGTATAATTCTTAGTAATTTCAAATTCTTCGAGTACTCGTTTACCCAACTTAATATATGGTTCCCAAACCTCAACTCCATGATAATTTCCATTATCTAAATAAGAAATTGCATAGGTTCCAAAGCGAAGTGGACCACAACCAACATCAAGTAATTTATTAGAGGGGCTAAGACCTAATGTTTTCAGCGAGTTGATCTGCCATTCCCCCAGTTCCTCCCACATTAATTCTCGATTACTGGGAACTCCGGCACGCTGTTCTAAATGAAGATCGATAAGTTTAAAAATTTTTTCTCGCTTCATGTTAGAAGAACTTTCTCTTACATTTCCTAAGGATATTCTTCCCCATGTCTAAACAATTCCCTATTCCATTGCTTCTAGTTATACTTTCTGGAGGAAATAGCATTCGAACAAATCCTATTTGTTCGTCAGATGAACTAATATCAGAAATCTCATGCACATTATTATAACGCCAAACAAGGAGATCGCCCGGTTTAATTTTCAAAGCACGTTCACATTCAATTTTCTCCCCATTATTTTTTGTAAAAATAAAACCAGAGCCTGAATAATCATGATCTACATGAGACAGGAATAAAGTCGCCTGCACTCGGGCAAGGTCAATATTTTTAGAATCAGGTTCATCCAAGCTATAATCGCTATGAGGCATTAAAATATTTTTGCCATTTTTGGTTATAATCAACCTTGGAATTACACAGCGCTGACCTACCACAGGCATAATCTCTCGAGTAAAAGCTTTGCCTTCTATCTGTGCCCGGAGTTGAATTATTGAAAAAGCGACTTCATTAGAAACGATCTCATGTCGGTTGCTCCACAATGGGTTGTAGAAAACTTTTAGGTCATTTTTTTTATTATGAGCATAATAAGAAGGACAATTTGGATGAAAGGCATTTTTCTTTCCTGGGAAAAGTTTATGAGTAGAAGCAGGATCGAGCAACTTAACCCAATAGTTAATCAGGTGATCCGTAATTCTAGTATCAAGGAAACCTCTAAATACGAAAAAACCATCCTGTTGAGAATGGTAAATTTTTTCTCTTATGTGCCAAATCTCATCTTTTGTGAGGCAAAAGTTTTTATGGTTAACGCTATTCATAAATACTTAATTTAAACTACTGAATTTCTCCAATATATTCATTCCAAATCGATGGCTTTTCTCGGGATGGAACTGAACTCCAAATATGTTTTCCCGGCAAATAGCTGAATCAAACTCAAGTGAGTACTTTGTTTTCATCATTGTGTGTTTAGTATTTTTAACTCGGGCATAATATGAATGAGCAAAATAATAGCGGCTATCTAAAGGAAGATCTGAACAAAAATGGTCATTAAAACCAGATGAAACTACTGAATTCCATCCCATATGAGGTACTTTCAAATTTTTTTCCGAAGGAAATCGAATGGATTCTCCTTCAATCAAACCTAAACCTTTCATTTCTCCCTCTTCACTTGAATCGAGCAGAATTTGCATTCCTAAACATATTCCAAGAACAGGCACTTTTTGAATCGACGCTTTATCGATTATTAACTCCCTTAAACCATTAGTTTTATTAATTAAAGCCATCGCCTTGTCGAAGTGCCCAACGCCGGGCAATACCAATTTCTTAGCCAGTGAAATTTGTTTGGGGCAGGATTCAATTGAAACCTCTTGATTAATGGCTTTGAACATATTTTTTAAAGATCCCAAATTCCCCATACCATAATCAACAATAACGAGCATACGGGTTAAGATTTTTTTGCGGTATCAGGAAAACAATATTTTAGGTAGAAACTCATGGGAACTAAATTTGATTTGGCCAAAATAGAAAACACAGGCTTTAATAATTCAAACCATTTTTTGTAGGTCGGAAAATCTTTCCAGGATTTTGCAGGTAATGACATGATTTTTTCAAACTTTTCTGAAGTTAAGTTTAATCTTTTAAGAAAATACTCAAGCAAAGATTTTTCAATTATAGGTGGTTGGTTATACACATCCCAAGCTTCTTCTCTTGTCATGATTCCTTGTCGAACAGAAGCGGAAAGAGTGTTATTCCTAAAGTCCATCCCAAATTTTTGAGGTGCATAAATACCATGAAAAAAAGCAGTCATTCTATTTTCAAGATGATGCCCTCCATAATAATTCCAATCAAACTCATCTTCTAAAAACTTCCTCGCTTCTTCCTTATTATATTCTAAATACCAAAATGGACGAATTTTTCTAATTCTTGCAAAAACTGTCCACCACAGAAACTTCATAAAAGTCATCAACGGGTAAGTACGAAGGGGAAGCTTTCCATATTTTTGATGAATTGACTTTACATATCGACCGTCAAAA
>Ga0209534_10004032_pt1 | contig 13736 bp, 10 predicted proteins | sample COG_07_FD_184751 | JGI IMG/M metagenome (GOLD analysis project Ga0209534, IMG submission 184751) | Pelagic Microbial community sample from North Sea - COGITO 998_met_07 (SPAdes) (version 2) | ecosystem: Environmental > Aquatic > Marine > Neritic zone/Coastal water | place: Helgoland, sampling...
ATACCGTTCTCGCGAGCCGCTTCAATTAGGGCTTCACGGCCCTTTTCCAGAGCCAGTGGCGCATAGCCATGATCACCGTCGACCTTGACCACTGCGGGAGAGATGCGGGTAACGGTCGGATTTGCATTGCCATTGACCTTGCCACTGCGCAGGGAGGCTATATAGCCCGGCATCCTAAATAAGCCATGGGAAGCACTGCCATCCCGCTCGGCTGAAGCAATGGTGCGGCCCAGAGCTTCTGCATTTTCTTGGTTACAGCCATTGGCGGTAAGGCAGTCTTCCACTAACTGCTGGACCTGTTGTTCGGTAATTGTTATATCGACCATCATATTTTCTCTAGATTTTTAATTATTTAATCGGGTATCTTTCTAGTACAGGACCCAGAGCTTTTTTCAATGGCTCGAGACAATGGTCAAAGTTATGCCATTGATCGAGACCACTTTTATAAATAGGTTGGCGCACCTGCTCGGCACTAGGAGTTCTCACAGAGCGCTCATTTTTATAAAAATCAATACAGCTCTCTTCGAATGGCAAACTACAGTAGTCAAGAATTCTACGCACCTGTGAATCGAGATCGGCAACCACATCTTCATATTGCACCCGCAATACCTTGCCAGGTAATACTGTATCCCAATGATCCATTAACGTAACGTAGTCACGATAATAGCTGCCAATTTCGTCAAGCCCATAAGTAAACTCTTGGCCTTCAAAAAATAACTGCTTGAAACCACTAAAACAACAGGCCATTGGGTGCCTTCGTGCATCGATGATTTTAGCATTGGGCAAAATCATCTGGATCAAGCCGATATCACGAAAGTTATTAGGCATTTTATCGATAAAATAAGCGCCCTTAGCACGATGAATTCTAGTTTCATCAATATAGGTTTGCCCTAATTTCTGAGCTATTTCTGGCGTTAATTTAGCCAACACCTCGGGGTACCTTGGCTCTTCAAATACAGTACGACGACCATTTAATCGGTGCACCACCGCAGGAATATTATTTAATTCAAGTGTTCCATCGACCATAGAGTGAGATGCTAGAATTTGTTCGAGTAGAGTAGAACCTGCTCGCGGCAAACCAACAATAAAAATAGGGTCTGATGCGAGACAACCGGACTTACCAAATTTATTAAAAAGCTCGGCGGTACAGAATTTTCTCTGCAGTGACATCTTATAACTCATACGCTCCTTGTCGTACTTAACTTCTCCCTTTTTAATTTTGTTACCCTGCAGATAATAGTCTCCCGCAGCCACAAAATCTTTCCTGTCTTCCATCGCTTTACCCAGGGCGAAAGAAAGATGTATTTTGTCATCTAATGACGTTTTTTCAGATAGCTGATATTTTTTCATCAATCCTATCTCATCCTCGGTAAATCTATAAGTTTTCAGATTTGCCAAACTCCAAAACGCATCACCAAAATCAGGCTTAGCTCTATATACCGACCGATAAGACTCTACCGCTTCATCGGTTCTACCTATAGTCTTTAATGTATGCCCATGAACTAGATGAGTCGCCGAGGCACTGGGATCAAGAGCAATAAACTCATCATAAATCGCAAGAGCTTCTTCAAACCTACCAACAGAAACACATTGATTGGCATAGGAAAAACGGTATTTTTTATTTTGAGGCTCTGCATCAAGAAGATATTGCGCCTGCTCCATGCAGAGTTCAAACTTCTGGCGTTTATAGAGAACATTCATATAATCGAAACGCACCAATGTGTTGGTAGGGTCAAACACCAACGCACTTTCGAGAATAAATTCGGCGTCATCTAGTACATGGGTCTTGACGCCCAGATCTGCAAGTAGGCGCATAGCTTCGATATGCTTGGGCTGCTTTTGTAAAAAGCTTCTGCATAACTGCTCTGCCTTGGAGAGTTTGCCCTCTTCCATTAGATTTCTTACGCCGAGTAATTCGGGCGGTAGGGACGCCAAGCGCTGATATTGATCCTTAAAATGGGCATGTGCATTAACATCAACTGCAGGGTCAACCAGGCTCATAAGTATCTGCCAGCTAGCAATAAGTGAACTGTTGTGACTCACCGCTCTCTGAAAAGCCCGACGTGCTTCACTTAAATTATTGAGTTCCATGTAAACATGGCCTTGCTCCTGCCAACCTCGCCCATAGTATGGTTCGATATCCAGCAGCCGCTTGAGCCAACTTAGTGCTCCATCATAATTCTTGACTAAGCGTTGTGTGACGGCACTAAAATATAGCGCCTCAGAATTATTAGGATGGTCTTTAAGCAGACTTTCCAAAAGGTTCTGTGCCTCGCCGAAGTCACCTGATTGAATATGTACTTTGACTGCGCTGAGTAACTCACTTGTTCTAGCAATAGAGCTTTGTTCATCAAACTTGCTGTCAATATTGTGGTCGCCAGACATTATATTTCCTAATCAAAAATTTAAGTAAAAACTTCTACGAGATCTAGTGTAAAGCATTCGACTCAATACAAGAAAGGCGAGCCTAAGCTCGCCTTTCTATTTACTTCAATTTAACTACAAATAGCTAATAGCAAACTCTAACTATTAATTAAAATCATAGTTGAAACGCAATCCAATCGTACGGGGACGGTTGGTTGTAGTTCTCTGTAAGAAGTCCTGGCGGTTGATATGTAACTGAGCACGCTCATCAGTTAGGTTGCTAACATACAGCTCAGCACCCCAACCCGCATCAGTAGTTACACCAGCAGACGCGTCCATAATGACATAACTGTCTTGCATCGTGTTTGGCTCATCATCAGTATCAACGATGGAGTTAAGTGCCTCACCATTGTACTTGCCGCCTAGCTGCCAGTAAGCACCCATTCCATTAGCCATATCCCAGTTGTAGCGCGCTCGGACATTACCTTGGAACTCAGGCGTCAATGGCAATGCACGGCCTGTATCCTGAACAACGAATGCAAAAGCGGGATCTACAGAGACCAACTCTGTGTCGTTATATGACATAGCCGCAAACAGTGTTAGGTTATCATTTACTGCCCAAACTGTATCCATTTCAAGACCAGTGATCTCAGCATCACCACCATTATCAACAAGTGTGAAGATAGAGATATTCTGTGAATCAAAGTGGGATACCTGAATATCATTCCAGTCAATTTGGTAAAGTGAACCGTTCACACGCATATCACCATCCAACAACGTCAGCTTCCAGCCCAACTCGATATTTTCCAGAGAATCTGACTCAAACACATAGGGAATACAGTACCCTGGGAAACCATTACCAGCTGGAGGAGCAGGCTTGGAAGGCCGATCGAAGCAATCCAACTCTGGTTGAGCTGCATCATAAACCTGCTTAGCTGCTGCACCCCGATTAAAGCCTGGCGGGCGATAACCTTCTGAAGAACTTACATACAACAATATATCTTCATTAGGAGCGTAGGTCACTGTGAACTTAGTAATAGTATCGGTTGTATTAATTGGGTTTAGATCATTGAGATTGACAGCATAATCTCGCCCACCCGTTTTATTTGGCCGAATATCATTAGTAGGGTCATTATCATCAACAAACAGAGGGCGATTACCGTAACGGTTGGCGCCATAGCCGGTAAACGAATAGTCTAAATCATAATATCGAGCAGAAGCAGCAACAGTCCAATTGTCATTTAGGTCATAGGACAACTCACCAAAAATGGCAGTTTGCTCTTCGCTACGCTTATTGTCGTTTCGAAATTGAGTGGACGGGTCAACAGATCGAGTATTGACATCTGCATTATCAAATGCAGAATTCAAACTAATATCGATAGGCGCAAATCCAGCCTCTGTAGATCCAAGGTAGTTGAAGTTACCCGCATGAAGAATTTCAACATCTTCATAGAAAATACCGCCCGAAAAGCGAAGAGCCTCGTCGGGGTCCGTAGAAATACGGAATTCGTGAGTCATACGAGTATTTTCATTTTCAACGCTGAAGTTGTTAGCTGGATTGCCACATTCAATAACACCTATGTCACCACCGATTGTCGGATCATAGGAATATGCAACACCTGTACCGTCGGGTAATCCAGTGTAAAAACTTCCGACAAGATACTCACACTGATAACCTGAAATATAGGCACCAATATTTGAATAACCAGTGTAGTCCAAACGCTGCGAGACTTCTCGATCCAGAAAAGCTCCTGTATACACTACGTCTAAAGCACCAGCACGGCCTTCTAACGTCCAAGCGAACTGAGTAAATTCATCTTCCAGAGAGTCCTCAGTATATCGCGCGACTTTTAAGTCTCCCAAAGCCTCATCATAGTCGAACACGCCCTGAGTCTTCAAAGATTGCTGGTTAAACTGAATAAGTGCAGACCATTCATCATTGATCAGGTATTTTGCCCCTAAGCGCATGCCCTGATAGGACGCATCGTTGAAGTCATCCTCAACCAACGCAGAGCTAGAAGCAGTTGTATAATGAACTGGAACGGTAACGCCATCGGCTCCTACCACGTCTCCATTAGCAAACGTATGGCCGGCGTCAAAGGTTTTTGAATCCCCTGGATATGTCGGGTTTATCTCGCTATCTGCCGTAAACGAACTTAGAACGTTATCGATGTAACCGCCTCTATTGTCGGAATAGATCGCTGCACGAACGGCAAGCTTACCTTCAATCAAAGGAATATTGATCATTGCTTCAACTTTATTACTGTCTTCTCCACCTGCGGTATTTGAGTAGCCAGCTCCAAAAGAGCCAGCTAGTTCATCGATTACCGGCTTGTTTGATATAAGTCGAACGGTACCTGCCTGAGAGCTAGCGCCATAGAGAGTTCCCTGAGGACCGGGAAGTACTTCTATTCGCTCCATATCTGAAATATAGACATCTAAATTACGGCCACCAGCAGTGACTGGCTGCTCATCTAAATAGAGAGCTACGTTAGGAGCAGAGCCCTGTGATTCTGCAACAGAAATATTGATCGCATCAACAGCAGCACCACGGATATAGATCTCATTCTGACCGGGGCCACGGCCGCCAGCATTGACGCTTGGAAGATATTTAATATAATCTTCGAAGCTAGTCACATTTTGTTCTTCTAGCGTTTCCTCTGTCATCGCCTGAATAGCGATCGGAATGTCTTGCATGCTGGCAGACTTTTTCGTTGCAGTTACTACAATTTCTTCCAGCATACCCTCTGCCGCGACAATGCCCGCAGTACTAGCAGCCATGGAAGCAGCTATGACTGCTGCAACAGCGCGGTTTACTTTGGTTTTATGGAACATATGGTTCTCCCCAGTTTAGAATTAATGTTATTCTACGATATACCAAAAATCATTCAGTACGTGCGTATTTTTTAAATAACTCGCTGTTACATTCCTCGATAAAAGAGGAACGTTAAACACATATTTAAATCCATTTAAATAACGTTTGACTACCAAGCTCTCAGGCCTAGATTTTTATAAGAAAGGCCTAAGAGGCCTATAAATCAAGCTGTGTTACATAAACACGGTGTGATGATAGCACAGCTAATTAGCAAAATCAGAAGTGCTGGCCTTTCGGCCAGCACTGCGACAGACGTTTATAGCAGTCTAAACTATGGCAATATGATTATTGAGACGCTGTATTAAAAAAATAGAATTAATCAACCAGCTGAATTTTTTCTGCACTCAATAAAATTCTTTTGCTTCTATAAAGTGAGCCCAACGCCTGTTTATATTTTTTCTTAGACACCTTAAAGGTACGGTATATCTCGTCTGGCTCGCTTTTGTCCGTCAGTGTAGAGACGCCACCAGATGCACGTAAATTTTCAACAATTTGCTCACCCAAATCATGGTCGCCCTGCAAAGTACCCTGAGAAATCACCAAATCAATCTTGCCATCGCTACGAATATTCTTGATAAAGCCCGGCAAACGCTCACCGACCTTTAGTGGTCTAAATGCGTCATCGCGAAATATAAGCCCCAGATACTGGTCGTTGATCACCGCTTTGTAGCCCAGATCTGTACGTCCAGCAATCAACAATTCAACTGCCTGGCGCGGCTTAACCCACACTGACTCTTCGGCAAGGTAGTCCTGCAGGCGAGTCGATGCAGCGATACGGTCGCTATCCTGATCGTGGAATACATAGACCACGTAGGAATAGCCCACTTCCATAGGTTTGAGTTGTTCGCTGTAAGGTACCAACAGGTCTTTCGGTAACCCCCAGTCCATAAAGGCACCGGCATTGTTGATATCTATGACTTTGAGCATTTCGCAGCGGCCCACCTCGACCCTTGGGGTTTCAGTGGTGGCGATCAATAAATCTTCAGAATCAAAATAGAGAAACACATCAACCCAGTCGCCGAGCTCGCAACCCTCTGGCACATAGCGCTGAGGAAGTAAGATGCTGTCCAGTTCGCCGCCATCCAAATAAACACCAAAATCGACTTCTTTAATCACTTCTAATTTATTAAACCTACCAACCTGTGTCATTATATTAACCGCGCTTTAAATTATTGATAACCCAACTTACTCAACATCAATATTGAATGTAAACAGTGGGTACAGATAGAGGACGGCAGTATACAGCAGTTAAGACAGGCTAGGCACTGAACCTTCGGCGTTGCTAGCTATCACTGGATTCTGACTCAAGTTGGTCAGCATCTGAGCACTGAATGTTAGCTAGCTCCTCCAGTGAAGGCTGGGTAGTGAGCACTAGCTGAATATGATCAATAATGTCACCAATGGTAACAAAGGCCTCAATCTGCTGATCAGAAACATCAATATTAAAATGTTCTTCAAGATCCATAGATAAAGAAGTTTTTTCCAATGAATCAATATTTAATTTATCGAGGGACATGGAGGCATCCACTGCATCAACCACTACCACCTGATTATTAAGAATATGATCGCAAACAATTTCTGCAACCGTTGGCTTTGTAATATTATTCATAACGTCATGCCTTTTCTGTATCAATGATTTTTTATTCGCGAAGTAAAAACCAAACTAATATCGGGACCAAACAGGCAAAAGTAGATAAAGAGCTAAATAGACAACTAAATAGAGAACTAAATAGAGAACTAAATAAAGGGCAAAATGAGGGGCCAGATAAAGAACACACGAATGACCAATCAAGACGCCAAATAAAATAGCAACAGGATCACCACGAGATTGGGTACATGCTAAGCTCAACACAATTATTTAATATCTACCCGTAAATCTATGCCAATTAATGGCAAGGCCTCAGTCTAAAAGGCCTAGCTAGAAAACTAACTAAGATTAGTATTCGGGACCCTTCTCATTAGTTAATCATTCTTCAGCAACGAGAACAGCATGCAAATCACCACATCGAATGGCTTCACCAATGTCTGGGTTCTAACCCTTAGTAATGCGCTGGCAGCGTCGATTATGGCGCTAATGATTCTCGTGGGTAGCCTGGTGGGCAGTGAATTAGCACCGGCCGCAGAATGGGCGACGCTGCCACTGGCACTGACCATTTGCGGCACTGCAGCAGGTATTGTGCCAGCCACAGCGGTGATGCAACGCTTAGGCCGCAAACACGGGCTCTGGGCCTTCATGGGACTTGGCATGATCGCCTGCGCCATGGCCAGCATAGCCCTGGGGCTACGTAGCTTTAGCCTGTTTTGCCTAGCCTCAGTTCTACTCGGCACCACCAATTCCGCACTGCAACAGGTGCGCTTTGCCGCCATGGAGTCTGTGGCACCTGAGTCTAGTGCCAGCGCGGCATCAATAGTGATGCTCGGTGGTATTCTGGCGGCTTTTGTTGGCCCAGAGTTGGCCGTGTTGGGCGCTCATATGACCGCCGTGGATTATCAGGGATCATTCTGGTTAGGGGCTCTGTCCATTGCCTGTGGCGCACTACTATTAAGCATCTATAAACCAGCCCAGATTGAAACCACCAGCAAGTTCATTGCCGCAGGCTCACTGCGAACCATTCTGCGCGGCCGTGGATTCGTTCTCTCGGTAGCCAGTGGCGCAGTGGCCTTCGTGGTAATGTCATTTGTGATGACCGGTACGCCAATCAGCATGCACCATACCTACGGTCATTCTCTGGTGGATACCAAGTGGGTAATTCAAAGTCATATTGCGGCGATGTTTCTGCCTTCACTGATAGCGCCACTGCTGTTCAAGTGGCTGGGCATTAGAGGATTGATGACGGCCGGACTGGGTTGCTACGGAACCACCATTGGCATCGGCTATTACGATATCAGTGTCAATGGTTTCTGGCTGCAGTTGGTACTGCTGGGTGTGGGCTGGAATTTTCTCTTCGTCGCTGGCACTGCACTACTGCCTACCAGCTATAAAGAATCAGATCGGTTTAAGGCCCAGGCCTTCAATGACTCCACAGTATTTTCACTGCAAGCGCTGGCATCTCTATCTGCTGGCTGGGCGCTCAACTTGATTAGCTGGCAGCAGATGTTACTGCTGTGCACCATACCTATCAGCCTGATGCTGTTGGTACTGGTTTGGGATCTCACTGATGCTAATAGAGCGGCTAAAGCCACTCGAGAGGCACACTAGCCGCGGTAGACACAACCGCTGGTGCAAGTCTCTTTAATAGTGATGCAACTAAGCAATGGTAGCTTAGGCTTGAGATGCTGCCAGATCCAGATAGCGAGGTTTTCGCTGGTGGGATTTTCCAGACCGTCAATATCATTGAGGTAATGGTGATCGAGTTGATCATAGATCGGTGCAAAAGCCGCTTTAATATCACCAAAGTCCATAATCCAACCGGACTGCTCCCCCACGGGACCTTCCACAGCCACTGTCACAAGAAAGGAATGGCCATGTAAGCGCGCACATTTGTGCCCCTCGGGAACATTCGGCAAGCGATGAGCTGCCTCGATACTAAACTCTTTGTAAATTTGCATTTTTGTGCGTTCGAATGGCCTATATTGGAGCGTATCTTAGGGCCGTCGAAGAGATATGTATATAGCGATAGAAAAGGTTTGACAGCCCATCCCAATTCGGTAGAATGCGCCCCTCGTTCAGTGGGTGGTTAGCTCAGCTGGTAGAGCATCGCCCTTACAAGGCGAGGGTCACAGGTTCAATCCCTGTACCACCCACCAAGTTTTAAAAGTTTATGCGGACCGGTAGTTCAGCTGGTTAGAATGCCGGCCTGTCACGCCGGAGGTCGCGGGTTCGAGTCCCGTCCGGTCCGCCACTATACGAAGATAACCTCTTGCTAACGCAAGGGGTTTTTCTTTATCTAGAATGCAGAAATACACTTACCTACACTGGAGGGCACTCGGGACTCGCAGTTTCCCTAAGACGCTAAACTACGCTCACGCAATTTACCAATCTCATCGCGCACCTGAGCCGCCTCTTCAAACTCCAGATTGCGCGCATGCTGATACATTTTTTCATCGAGACGCTTGAGTTCTTTGGCGATATCGCGAATCGGCACTGGAGGCTCATCCAGATCATAGCGCCCAAGACCCTCAGCAACCTTCTTGCCACGCTTGGTTTTGCCCTGCCCAGCATAAGCGCCTTCCATAATATCGGCTACCGATTTGGTGATGCCTACAGGAGTCAGCCCATGCAATGCATTGTGTTCAATCTGCTTGGCGCGACGACGCTTAGTTTCATCAATCGCCCGACCCATAGAGCCGGTAATCTTATCCGCATAGAGTATGGCTTTGCCGCGCACATGGCGGGCGGAGCGACCAATGGTCTGAATCAGTGATGTGTCTGAGCGCAGAAAGCCTTCTTTATCCGCGTCAAAGATTGCCACCAGAGATACCTCTGGCATATCCAAGCCCTCTCGTAGCAAGTTGATTCCCACCAGCACATCAAATTCCCCAAGGCGTAGGTCGCGGATAATCTCTACTCGCTCTACTGTGTCTATATCTGAGTGCAAATAGCGCACACGAACACTATGTTCGGCAAGATAGTCGGTGAGATCTTCGGCCATACGCTTGGTTAGCACGGTGATTAAGATGCGCTCATTGGCATCAGCGCAGCGCTTAATTTCCGAGAGTACGTCATCTACCTGATTGAGCGCTGGACGCACTTCAATTTCAGGATCCAGAAGTCCAGTGGGCCGCACTACCTGCTCGACGACCTGACCCTCGTTCGCGGCTTCATATCTACTTGGCGTCGCCGAGACAAAAATCATTTGAGGAGCCAAACCCTCCCACTCATCAAAACGTAGAGGCCGATTATCCAAAGCTGATGGAAGCCTAAAGCCATATTCAACTAGGGTTTCTTTACGCGAACGATCACCTTTGTACATACCACCAATCTGCGGCACAGTGACATGGGATTCGTCAATAATCAGCAGCGCGTCGTCAGGTAGGTAATCAAACAATGTCGGTGGCGGATCCCCAGGAGGTCGGCCAGAGAGATAGCGAGAGTAGTTTTCAATGCCGTTGCAGTAACCCAGCTCGCGCATCATTTCGCTGTCGTAGCGCACCCGCTCACCTAAGCGCTGAGCCTCAACCAGCTTATCCACAGAGCGCAATTGAGTGAGGCGTTCATCCAGCTCGAGGATAATCTTATCTGCTGCCTCAACCACCGTGTGGCGGGGCGTCACATAGTGTGATTTGGGATAGACGGTATAGCGTGGCACTTTGCGCAGCACTTCACCGGTTAGTGGGTCGAAAAGTGTGAGACTTTCCACTTCGTCATCAAACAGCTCAATGCGCAGGGCTTCATAGTCCGAGTCAGCCGGATAAACGTCAATGACATCGCCACGCACGCGGTAAGAAGAGCGATCAAAGTCTATATCGTTGCGTTTGTATTGCAGTTCCGCAAGCCGCCGAAGAATATCCCGCTGATCAATTTTTTCACCGCGGGAGAGATGCAACAGCATCTTCATATAGGCTTTGGGATCCCCAAGACCATAGATTGCCGACACAGTGGCAATAACGATTACATCGCGACGCTCCATTAGCGCTTTAGTGGCCGACAGTCGCATCTGCTCGATATGGGAATTTACCGCAGCGTCTTTTTCAATAAAGGTGTCAGAGGAAGGCACATAGGCTTCCGGTTGATAGTAGTCGTAGTAGGAGACGAAATACTCCACCGCATTATTGGGGAAGAAACTTTTAAACTCGCCGTAGAGCTGCGCCGCCAGTGTTTTGTTGTGGGCCATTACGATGGTCGGGCGCTGCACCGCTTCCATGACTTTGGCCACGGTAAAGGTTTTACCGGACCCGGTCACACCCAACAGGGTCTGAGCAGAGAGGCCATTTTCAAGGCCCTGAACCAGCTTTTTAATCGCCTCGGGCTGATCTCCTGCGGGGGAGTAGTCACTGACCACTGTCAATGGCGGCATGGGTAAAACGTCGGCCATCTTTATTCTGCTCTCGGGGCGCAAGGAGCCCTGCCGTTACTCTGGGTTTTAGTGCAGAGATCAGCGAAATACTCGAGATTCTTGCGTTTTAAGTCATTAATCAATGTATCTATACCCTGTTCTTCAATGGTCTCGCGGAAAGAATGTTTTTTGACCGACACATAGGTAATTCCCTTAAAGCGAATATCGACCGCCTGCCAAGTGCCCTTCTCAGGCTCAGTCTGTTTAATCAGTACGTCTAAAACAATATCTGGTATCAGTGACGACTCCATTAACACCTGAATCCAACCCATTCCGGCCTGCTGATTAATCACCACATCCACTATGCGAAACTGCTGGCCAGAATACTTTCCTAGGCCTTCAAAGGCGTAGCGCTCCATCGTATTGCTCACAGCCTCAACCAGAGCCTGTCGCTGCGCTTCGGTCATTGCCTCAAAATTCTGCCGCCCGACTAGCGCCCTGGCGGTGGAAGACATATCCCAGAGTGGCCGCAATCTAAGGTCAATAAAGTCTTGATAGGCCATGGGGTCATTGAGATAGCGCTGCTTATCTTTCGATAGCTGTACCGAAATCTCACTGAATAGTGGCTCAAACTGTTGTTCGACCAACCTCTGAACGGGCACCTGAGGTTGGGCAAGACCTACCTCAGTTATAAGAAGTAAGGCTGTAATAAATAGACAGCTGGTTATGCGATTAACCTGATACAAATAAATTCCCTTCCACAAACAGCAGACCCTAAGGCTAAGTTGGACAAGATTATACAGCCTATAAGAATTCAAACGCATTGTGAGCACGAAAAATATCTCGGCCAGATACTCAGCTTAGCAAAGGCTTAAATATTCCCCGGAGTGTAGCAAGAGTGCAGCTAGATTGACCCATAACCAGACATTGCCGAGAAGCTGAGAATAGCCCCAATTAAGTACCCAGAAATTGTTGACTCTGCCCGCTATGCCACCTAAAATGCCGCCTTGTCGAAACAGACAATTCCGCCTTAGCTCAGTTGGTAGAGCAAATGACTGTTAATCATTGGGTCCTTGGTTCGAATCCAAGAGGTGGAGCCAAATTTAAGAAGGGCTGCAGAAATGCAGCCCTTTTTTTATGTCTGCAGATCGAAGGTAGATCTTTGTCAATCTGTCGATAATGCAACATTAAGCTGATTAGAAACACTAGAAGCCTCAGTCAGAAAGAGGCACACTTGGGCGGTCGCCGCCGCAGCCCTAGGATGGGAAGCACGCAAACCAAGATTCGAAGAGAGTAATAGGACTTTCTGTAAGCCGCGTATTAAGTACTAAGCTTCGGCTACATTAGCCAGCCTAGAGACGCCGAGAAAGAGTTCAAGGAGAGGCCAAGGTCTCTAAAGAACCAGCTTAAACCTAAACGGAATTAGTCACGGAGAAAAACAGATGATTCAGTATCTACCATCCCTCGCAGGCGTCGCTCTGCTTAGCTTTGCCTTTACCAAATTACTGATCCCTATCTCTCATGCCACCGGGCTGCTTGACCGCCCCCAGGGCCGTAAAGTACATCTTGGCGCAGTGCCGCTAGTGGGCGGCATCTCTATCTACCTCTCGGTGTTATTCTGTGCTGTCCTGTCCTCAATCTCCCCGAAAGCTTTATTGGCATAGCGCTAATCTGCGGCCTTATAACCTTTATAGGGGCTCTGGACGATCGCTATCCAGCACATCCCTACTATCGGCTGACTATGCAACTTGTCGCCGGCGCCAGCATGGCAACTATTGGCGGTGCCAGCCTGCAGGATCTCGGAGACCTAGCCGGGTTTGGCGTCATTAATCTAGGACTCTTGGCGATTCCCTTTACGGCGGTGGCGATTACCGGACTCTGAAATGCCTACAATATGGTCGACGGCATAGATGGCCTGGCCGGCTCGCTGACGATTGTCTCGCTGCTCAGCTTGCTATTATTGGCCAATGGCCAAGCACCAGACAACCAAGTCGCCCTGCTCGCCTATATGGCCACCTCTATAGCCGTCTTCCTGTTGTTTAATCTCACTATCGGACCCTTCTCTAAAACCAAGGTCTTTATGGGCGACGCCGGCAGCACCTTTCTAGGCTGCGCCGTGGCAATAGCCATGATTCACTTTACTCAGAGCAAACACGCAGTTATTCAGCCTGCAACAGCACTTTGGCTGGTTGCTATCCCGCTGATGGATATGGCTAGCACCATGGTACGCAGAGTCAGCAAAGGCAAATCGCCCTTCCATGCCGATCGAACTCATCTGCACCATATTTTAATGCGCGCAGGCTTTTCGCAACGGCAGGCATTGATGGCGATTGTTTTATTTGCGGCTGTTCTTGCCGGAATCGGCATCTTGCTGGAGCAGATTTGGCCACAGAGTGAAGCTGTGTCTTTTATATTGTTTTTGATGGTTTTTGGGCTCTACTTTCAGTTTATCTTTAAGCATGCGTTTAAATTTGCTAAGACGATTCGAAGGTTGAGTACGCGTTGGGGGTAGGTTCTAGATAAACCTTACCTGCTATAAACCCTTTTATCGGTGCCTAAGC
>Ga0209534_10004033_pt1 | contig 13736 bp, 8 predicted proteins | sample COG_07_FD_184751 | JGI IMG/M metagenome (GOLD analysis project Ga0209534, IMG submission 184751) | Pelagic Microbial community sample from North Sea - COGITO 998_met_07 (SPAdes) (version 2) | ecosystem: Environmental > Aquatic > Marine > Neritic zone/Coastal water | place: Helgoland, sampling...
CCAACCATTGAATGGAAAAGCCGATGTAGCTCAGCTGGCTAGAGCAGCTGATTTGTAATCAGCAGGTCGTGGGTTCGAGTCCCTCCATCGGCTCTTAGTTCTTTAAAATATCGGGGAGATACTCAAGCGGCCAACGAGGGCAGACTGTAAATCTGCTGTTTTTAACTTCGCAGGTTCGAATCCTGCTCTCCCCACAATTTAAGCGGGAGTAGCTCAGTTGGTAGAGCGTCAGCCTTCCAAGCTGAATGTCGCCGGTTCGAACCCGGTCTCCCGCTCAAATTTCTGCCGGTGTAGCTCAGGGGTAGAGCGTTTCCTTGGTAAGGAAGAGGTCACGAGTTCAAATCTCGTCATTGGCTCTTCTTTTTATTTATTACTCTGTGGTTTTAGTTTTTTGTTTAGTTAATATTCTTATTTTTACATACATGATAAAAAATACATTATATATTATTATAATATTTCTATTTCTTTCATGCGAATACGAAGACTTTGATGATAACAAAGATGTTCAATCTCCATTAGCTTCTTGTATTGATGGTGTTGCTAAAATACCTGGGACAGGTTATGAGTATTCTTGTTCAAATTATGATCTTATGGGTCATGTTTCTTTAGAGCAAATGGATGCGGAAGCTGGTAATGATTGTTGGGGCTGGACAGATCAGACAACAGGCAGAGAATACGCAATAATGGGAGTTAATAATGGGACAGTATTCATCGACATAACTAATCCTACTAGCCCTGTTTATTTAGGAAAGTTACCAACCGCTACTATTGATAGTTCATGGAGAGATATGAAAGTTTATAATGATCATGTTTATATTGTTAGTGAGGCACCTGATCATGGTCTTCAAGTTTTTAATCTAGCCAAGCTTAGAGGGGTTGAATCAGCTAAAATATTTTCTACGGATTTCTTATATAATCAGTATGGTCAAGCACATAACATAGCAATTAATGAAGAAACTGGTTATGCGTATACATTAGGAGCAAGAACTAGAGGAATTCATGCTTTAAATTTATCAAATCCATTATCACCTCAATTAGAATTGGAGGCTCCTGAATTTGGATATAGTCATGATGCTCAAGTTGTAATTTATAAAGGGCCAGATCAAGATTATATTGGAAAAGAAATTTACATAGGAAGCAATGAAAATAAAGTTGACATTGTTGATGTAACTAATAAATCAGAACCAAAGCTTATCAGCACATTTTTGTACGATCATCAATATACCCATCAGTCGTGGTTAACGTCAGATCATAAATACGCTCTTCTTGGTGATGAAGTTGATGAGGTAGATCCATCAGCTGGTTATGAATTAAAAAGTGATGCAAAAACAAGAACAATAATAATTGATTTAATTGATCTTGATAATCCAAAACATCATTATGATTACTATGCTGAAACAAAGGCTGTTGATCACAATGGATATGTGAACGGGACTGAATTTTTTCTAGCAAGCTATACGGCTGGCATGAGAGTGTTGGATGTTTTAAATATTGATCAGAAAAGTATTTCTGAAAAAGGGTTTTTTAACACTTTTAATGACCATCATGATCAAGACCACGGCAGTTATAATAAACTTTCAACAAGACAACAAGATCCAGGCGACCACATTGGAAAAAAGGGTGAAAGTGGAGCTTTTAATGGAGCATGGAGTGTTTACCCATTTTTTAAAAGTCAAAACATTATTATTAGTGACATAAATTCTGGTTTGTTTATTGTTAAAAAACAGAATTAAAGTACTTTCGTAATTATCATTAAATAACTTTCATTTTACTTACGAAAAAAAAATCAAAAAATTAAAAATTTTAAGATAAAATTTATATATTTGCACGCATTTTAAAAGTAATAAAACATTATATATTATGGCAAAGGAAACATTTGACCGTTCGAAACCCCACTTAAATATTGGAACAATCGGACACGTAGATCACGGAAAAACAACCCTAACTGCTGCTATTACTAAAGTATTAGCTGACGCAGGATTATCTGAAGTAAGAAGCTTTGATCAAATTGACAACGCTCCTGAAGAAAAAGAAAGAGGGATTACTATTAACACATCTCACGTAGAATACCAAACAGCAAATCGTCATTATGCGCACGTTGACTGTCCTGGTCACGCGGATTATGTTAAAAACATGGTAACTGGAGCCGCTCAAATGGATGGTGCAATTTTAGTTGTTGCAGCTTCTGACGGTCCAATGCCACAAACTAGAGAACACATCCTTTTAGGAAGACAAGTTGGTATTCCAAGAATTGTTGTATTCTTAAATAAGGCAGATCAAGTTGATGATGAAGAATTATTAGAACTTGTTGAAATGGAAGTAAGAGACTTATTGAATTTTTACGAGTATGATGGTGACAATGGTCCTATAGTTTTAGGTTCAGCCCTTGGAGCTCTTAATGGAGAACAAAAATGGGTTGATACCGTTCTGAAATTAATGGAATCAGTTGATTCATGGATAGAACTTCCAACTAGAGAAGTTGATAAAGATTTCTTAATGCCAGTTGAAGACGTGTTTTCAATTACTGGACGTGGAACAGTTGCTACTGGTAGAATTGAAACAGGTGTTGCTAATACTGGTGATGCTGTTGATATTATTGGTATGGGTGCTGAGAAATTATCCTCTACAGTAACTGGTGTAGAAATGTTTAGAAAAATTTTAGATAGAGGTGAGGCTGGTGATAATGTTGGAATCCTTTTAAGAGGTATTGAAAAAACAGATATTTCAAGAGGAATGGTTATTTGTAAGCCAGGTTCTGTTAAGCCACATGATAAATTTGAAGCAGAGGTTTATATTTTAAAGAAAGAAGAGGGTGGAAGACACACTCCATTTCATAACAATTATAGACCACAATTTTATGTAAGAACAACTGACGTAACAGGAAATATTGTGCTTCCTGATGGAGTTGAAATGGTAATGCCTGGAGATAACTTAACTATCAAAGTTGAGCTTATTTCTCCTATCGCATGTAGCGTTGGATTAAGATTCGCTATTAGAGAAGGTGGTAGAACTGTTGGTGCTGGTCAGGTTACTAAAATTTTATAATAATATATAATTAAATCCAGAAAAGGTATCTACTTATTGTGGATGCCTTTTGTGGCTATAAATCTTTGGTGTTTAATTACATCTTTAAAGAGAGACGGGTTTAGCTCAGTTGGTAGAGCACTGGTCTCCAAAACCAGGTGTCGGGAGTTCGAGTCTCTCAACCCGTGCAAATTAAAGAATTATGAATATAGTTTCATATATAAAGGAATCTTTTTCTGAGTTAAAAGAACACGTTTCTTGGACTGCTTTACCCGAATTATCTAACCTCACTGTAATTGTATTAGTCTTTTCATTAATATTTGCTGGTTTAATTTGGTTAGCTGATAGTATTTTATCTAGAATTGTTAAACTTTATTTTGACTTTATAAATTAAATTATGTCTGAAGTGGTTGATCTAAAAAAATGGTATGTTGTAAGGGCTGTTAGTGGTCAAGAAAACAAAATACGTAATTATATGGAATCTGAAATTAATCGCCTAGGTTTTAACAACCTTGTTGAAGATATTTTAGTTCCTACCCAGAAAGTCGTTCAGATTAGAAAAGGCAAAAAAATAAATAAAGAAAAAGTTTATTTTCCTGGCTATATTATGATTAAAGCAAATTTAGCTGGTGAAATTCCTCACATTATTAAGGCTCTTCCAAATGTTATTGGTTTCCTTGGTGAAACAAAAGGTGGTGATCCAATTCCATTAAGAACTGCGGAAGTTAATAGAATGTTAGGTAAAGTAGATGAGTTGTCTACTGAAAGTGAAAGTGTATCAATCCCATTTGAGATTGGTGAAAGTATTAAAGTTATTGACGGACCTTTTAATGGATTTAATGGATCTATTGAAAAGGTTAATCAAGAAAAAAGAAAGCTAGAAGTTATGGTGAAAATATTTGGAAGAAAAACTCCTCTAGAACTTTCTTACATGCAAGTTGAAAAAATATAAATGTTACATATATAAATCATTTCTTAAATAGCTTCCAATTGTTTAAGAGATAATAAATATTAATAATGGCTAAAGAAATACAAAAAGTACTAAAATTACAAATTAGAGGAGGTGCTGCGAACCCATCCCCACCTGTTGGTCCTGCTTTAGGTGCAGCTGGTGTTAATATCATGGAATTCTGCAAGCAATTTAACTCAAGAACTCAAGATAAACCTGGAAAAGTTTTGCCAGTAGCAATCACTGTTTTTAAGGATAAGTCTTTTGAATTTGTTGTTAAAACACCGCCCGCAGCCGTTCAACTTTTGGAAGCAGCTAAAATTAAAAAAGGATCCGGAGAACCTAATCGTAGTAAAGTAGCTACAGTTTCTTGGGATCAAGTTAAGGCTATTTCCGAAGATAAAATGGTTGACTTAAATGCTTTTACTGTTGAATCTGCTATGAAAATGGTAGCAGGTACAGCAAGATCAATGGGTATTAAAGTCAAAGGCCAAGCTCCTTTTTAATTTTTAACAAAATAAGATTATGACAAAAATTTCAAAAAAACGTAAAGATGCGCTTTCTAAATATGATACTACAAAAACATATTCTTTGAAAGAAGCTTCTTCAGTAATAAAAGAAATCTCTAACGTTAATTTTGATTCATCTATTGATTTGGCAGTAAGACTAGGTGTTGATCCTAGAAAAGCTGATCAAAACGTAAGAGGCGTGGTAACTCTCCCAAATGGAACAGGAAAAGACGTAAAAGTTTTAGCTCTTGTTACACCTGATAAAGAAAAAGATGCTTTAGATGCTGGAGCAGATTTTGTAGGGTTAGATGAGTATTTGCAAAAAATTAAAGACGGATGGACTGACGTAGATGTCATCATTACTATGCCGAGTGTTATGGGTAAATTAGGCCCTTTAGGAAGAGTATTAGGTCCTAGAGGATTGATGCCAAATCCAAAAACTGGTACAGTAACAATGGATGTAGCAAAAGCAATTAGTGATGTTAAGGCTGGTAAAATTGACTTTAAAGTTGATAAAACTGGAATAATTCATGCTTCAGTTGCAAAGGTTTCTTTTGATGCAGATAAAATTTATGGAAATTCTCTTGAGTTAATTCAAAACATAGTTAAACTTAAGCCAAGCTCATCTAAAGGTACTTATGTTAAAAGTATTTCTATGTCTAGTACTATGAGTCCAGGAATTAATATTGATACTAATATCTAGTTAAAATAAATAAAATGACAAGAGAAGAAAAATCTAAGGTAATAGAAAAGTTGACAGCTGAATTAGCTGAAAATACCAATATTTACATGACTGATGTTTCTGGTCTAAATGCGTCTGAAACAAGTAAATTAAGAAGAGCTTGTTTTAAGGCAAATATCAAACTTTCAGTTGTTAAGAATACTTTATTAAGTAAAGCAATGGAATCGTCTGTTAAAGACTTTGGAAATTTAAATGGAGTGTTAGTTGGTAATACAGCATTAATGTATTCAGAAGTTGGTAATTCACCTGCTAAATTGATTAAACAATTTAGAAAAAAATCTGAAAGACCTTTGTTAAAAGGTGCTTCTATTGAAGACTCTGTTTATGTTGGAGACGATCAGATTGAATTTTTAGCTAATATTAAATCTAGAGAAGAATTAATTGGAGAAATAATAACAATATTACAATCTCCAGCTAAGAATGTAATTTCCGCTTTACAATCGAGTGGATCAACAATTTCGGGGGTTTTAAAAACACTTTCGGAGAATAATAAAAATTAATAATAACAATAATAAATATTTAAAAAATGGCAGATTTAAAAGATTTTGCAGAACAATTAGTTAACCTTACAGTTAAAGAAGTTAATGAGTTAGCTGATATCCTAAAAAATGATTACGGAATTGAACCAGCAGCAGCAGCAGTAGCTGTAGCAGGTCCAGCAGCAGGTGGTGATGCCGCTGCAGCTGAAGAAAAAACAGAGTTTGATGTTGTATTAACTGCAGCAGGTGGTTCAAAACTAGCTGTTGTAAAACTTGTTAAGGAATTAACTGGTTTAGGTTTAAAAGAAGCTAAAGAATTAGTTGACAATGCTCCAAGTAATATTAAAGAGGCAGTTTCAAAAGATGAAGCTGAAGGCTTTAAAAAATCACTTGAAGAAGCAGGAGCTGAGGTTGAATTAAAATAATTAATTCAACTTTAGTTTAAGCTTTTTGCATATGAGCATGTCTCATTTGTTTTATTTCTTATGTTCTTTTAACCTAAATTGTTTTAAATGTATAATACTATTAATAGATTAAATTTTGCGTCAGCTTCAGATATACCTGACTATCCAGATTTTCTTGATATTCAAATAAAATCATTTGGTGATTTCTTTCAACTTGAAACTAAGTCAGATGAAAGAACCGATGAAGGTTTGTTTAATACCTTTATGGAAAACTTTCCAATCTCAGATTCAAGAAATCAGTTTGTTCTAGAATTTTTAGATTATTTTGTAGATCCACCAAGATATTCAATACAAGAATGTATTGAAAGAGGTTTAACTTACAGTGTTCCTTTAAAAGCTAGGTTAAAACTATACTGTACTGATGAAGAACACGAAGACTTTGAAACCATTGTCCAAGATGTTTATTTAGGTGTGATTCCTTACATGACACCAAGTGGAACCTTTATTATTAATGGTGCTGAAAGAGTAGTTGTATCTCAGCTACATAGATCTCCTGGAGTTTTCTTTGGACAATCTTTTCATGCTAATGGCACAAAACTATATTCTGCGAGAGTTATACCTTTTAAGGGTTCTTGGATCGAATTTGCAACAGACATTAATAGTGTTATGTATGCGTATATCGACAGAAAAAAGAAATTACCTGTTACTACTCTTCTTAGAGCAATAGGTTTTGAAAGGGATAAAGATATTCTTGAGATTTTCGATTTAGCTGAAGAGGTTAAAGTTTCTAAGTCAGGTCTAAAGAAATGTATCGGTAGAAAATTGGCTGCGAGAGTATTAAATTCTTGGTTTGAAGATTTTGTTGATGAAGATACTGGTGAAGTTGTTTCAATTGAAAGAAATGAGATAGTTCTGGATAGAGATATTATTATTGATAAAGATAATATTGAAGAAATATTAGAAACAAATACTAAAACTATTCTTCTTCACAAAGTTGATGGTCAACTTTCTGACTACGCTATTATTCATAATACTCTTCAAAAAGATCCAACTAATTCTGAAAAGGAAGCTGTAGAACACATTTACAGACAATTAAGAAATGCCGAACCACCAGATGAAGAGACTGCTCGTGGAATTATTGATAAGTTATTCTTTTCTGATCAAAGATATAATCTTGGTGAGGTTGGTAGATATAGAATGAATAAGAAATTAGGATTAGACATTGATATGGAAATGCTTGTCCTAACAAAAGAAGATATTATTACGATAATAAAGTATTTAATCGAATTAATTAATTCAAAAGCTGAAATTGATGATATTGATCACCTTTCTAACAGAAGGGTTAGAACTGTAGGAGAACAACTGTCTTCTCAGTTTGGTGTTGGTCTTTCTAGAATGGCTAGAACTATTAGAGAAAGAATGAATGTTCGTGATAACGAAGTATTTACACCTATTGATTTGATTAATGCAAAAACATTATCATCAGTAATTAATTCATTTTTTGGTACCAATCAACTTTCTCAGTTCATGGATCAAACAAATCCACTTGCAGAAATTACTCATAAAAGAAGATTATCCGCATTAGGTCCAGGTGGTCTCTCAAGAGAGAGGGCTGGATTTGAAGTTAGAGATGTTCATTATACACACTATGGTAGATTATGTCCAATTGAGACCCCAGAAGGTCCTAATATTGGTCTAATTTCATCCCTTGGTGTTTTTGCAAAAGTTAATAATCTCGGTTTTATTGAAACACCTTATAGAAAAGTTGATAATGGTGTTGTAGATCTTAAAAATCATAAATTTTTAAGTGCTGAGGAGGAAGAAGGAATGTTAATTGCTCAAGCAAATATACCTAAAGACAAAGATGGTAAAATTCTTGCTGAAAAGGTTATTGCTAGACAAGAAGCTGATTACCCTGTGGTTGACCCATCTCAAGTAAATTATACAGACGTTGCGCCCAACCAAATTGCATCTATTTCTGCTTCTTTAATACCATTTTTGGAGCATGATGACGCAAACAGAGCACTTATGGGATCAAATATGATGAGACAGTCAGTCCCACTATTAAGGCCTGAATCTCCAATTGTTGGAACTGGATTAGAAAGACAAGTTGCATCGGATTCGAGAGTTCTTATAAACGCAGATTTTGATGGTAAAGTAATTTATGTTGATTCTCAAAAAATAACAATAAAGTATAGTTTAAATGAAGAACAAAAACTTACGAGTTTTGAAAGTGATGAAAAAACATATTCACTTGTTAAGTTTAGAAAAACAAATCAAGGGACATGTATAAATTTAAAGCCAATTGTTGTTAAAGGTGATAAGGTAAAAAAAGGTCAAGTATTATGTGAGGGATATGCCACTGAAAAAGGTGAGCTTGCTCTAGGAAGAAATTTGAAAGTAGCCTTTATGCCTTGGAAAGGTTATAATTTTGAAGACGCTATTGTTATTTCAGAAAAAGTTGTTAGAGATGATGTATTTACATCTCTTCACATTGATGAATATTCAATTGATGTTAGAGACACTAAATTGGGAATGGAAGAGTTAACTAATGATATTCCTAATGTTAGTGAGGAAGCTACTGCAAACCTTGATGAAAATGGAATGATAAGAGTTGGTGCTGAAGTAAAACCTGGTGATATTTTAATTGGTAAGATAACACCAAAAGGTGAATCGGATCCAACACCAGAAGAAAAATTACTTAGAGCAATTTTTGGTGATAAGGCTGGCGACGTTAAAGACGCATCTCTAAAAGCCCCACCATCATTGAATGGAATTGTAGTTGATAAAAAGTTGTTTACGAGACCAATTAAAGACAAGAGAAAGAGATCTGAAGATAAAGAATTATTAGCTGAGTTAGCTAAGACATATGATATCAAGTTTGATGAATTAAAGAAAATTTTAGTTGATAAGTTATATAATATTCTTTCTGGCAAAACCTGTCAAGGTGTATTTAACGACTTAGAGGAAGAAGTATTGCCAAAAGGTAAAAAGTACTCTCTTAAAATGTTAAACCAAGTAGAAGAGTATACACATTTGGTTGGAGGACAATGGACAGTAGATAAAAAAGTGAATTCTTTAGTTAATGCTCTTCTTCATAATTATAAGATTAAAGAAAATGATCTTCAAGGAATGTTAAGAAGAAAAAAGTTTACAGTTTCAGTTGGAGACGAATTACCACCAGGAATTTTAAAACTAGCGAAAGTTTACGTTGCAAAGAAGAGAAAATTGAAGGTTGGAGATAAAATGGCTGGTCGTCATGGAAACAAAGGAATTGTAGCAAGAATTGTTAGACAAGAAGATATGCCGTTCTTAGAAGACGGTACACCGGTAGATATAGTTCTTAATCCACTTGGTGTTCCTTCAAGGATGAATATTGGTCAGATTTATGAAACTGTTCTAGGTTGGGCTGGTCAAAAATTAGGTAGAAAATTTTCTACTCCAATTTTTGATGGTGCTACCATTGATCAGATTAATGAATTAACTGATGAAGCTGGAGTACCTAAATTCGGTCATACTCATTTATATGATGGTGGTACTGGAAAAAGATTTGATCAGGCTGCTACGGTAGGAGTAATTTATATGTTGAAATTAGGACATATGGTAGATGATAAAATGCATTCAAGATCTATTGGTCCATATTCATTAATCACTCAGCAACCTCTAGGTGGTAAAGCTCAGTTTGGAGGACAAAGGTTTGGAGAAATGGAAGTTTGGGCTCTTGAAGCATATGGTGCTTCAAGTACTTTACAAGAAATATTGACTATCAAATCTGATGATGTACAAGGTAGAGCAAAAGCTTACGAAGCAATCGTTAAGGGTGAGACTATGCCAGATCCTGGTCTTCCAGAATCATTTAACGTATTGATGCATGAACTAAAAGGTCTAGGATTGGATATTAGATTAGAAGAATAATAAAATAAAAACTCATTATGTCTAGAAAAATTGAAATTAATAAATCTCAAAAATTCTCAAAAATATCAATAGGATTAGCATCACCAGAAACTATTTTAGGTTCTTCAAGAGGTGAAATTCTAAAACCAGAAACAATTAATTATCGAACGCATAAACCTGAAAGAGATGGTTTGTTTTGTGAAAGAATTTTTGGACCTGTAAAGGATTATGAATGTGCTTGTGGTAAGTATAAAAGAATAAGATATAAGGGTATCATATGTGATAGATGTGGAGTTGAGGTTACTGAAAAAAAGGTTAGAAGGGACAGAGTTGGTCATATAGATCTTGTAGTTCCAGTAGCTCATATTTGGTATTTTAGATCACTTCCAAACAAAATAGGTTATTTGTTAGGACTTCCGTCAAAGAAGTTAGATATGATAATCTATTACGAAAGGTATGTTGTTATTCAACCAGGTTTGGCAGTAAATGCTGAAGGGGAACAGGTAAATAAAATGGATTTTTTAACAGAAGAAGAGTATATAACAATTACAGATAATTTACCTACAGAAAACCAATTTTTAGATGATGAAGATCCCAACAAGTTTATTGCTAAAATGGGTGCAGAGTGTTTAATAGAATTACTTTCTAGAATTGATTTAAATGAACTTTCATATGAATTAAGACATAAAGCAAACACTGAAACTTCAAAGCAAAGAAAGATGGAAGCTCTTAAAAGGCTTCAGGTTGTAGAGTCATTTAAGGAATCTAACTTAAATAGAGAAAATAAGCCCGAGTGGATGATTTTAAAAGTAATTCCTGTGATTCCACCTGAGTTAAGACCTCTTGTTCCTCTAGATGGTGGAAGGTTTGCAACATCTGATTTGAATGATTTATACAGAAGAGTTATAATTAGAAATAATAGATTAAAAAGATTAGTTGAAATAAAAGCTCCTGAAGTAATTTTAAGAAATGAAAAGAGGATGCTTCAAGAATCAGTTGATTCGCTTTTCGATAATACTAGAAAATCGTCTGCCGTAAAAACAGAAGCTAATAGACCTTTAAAATCTCTTTCTGATTCATTGAAAGGGAAACAAGGTCGATTTCGACAAAACTTACTTGGTAAAAGAGTTGATTATTCAGCTAGGTCAGTAATTGTTGGAGGACCCGAACTTAAATTGTTTGAATGTGGTTTGCCAAAAAATATGGCTGCTGAATTATACAAACCTTTTATTATTAGAAAACTAATTGAAAGAGGAATTGTAAAGACTGTTAAATCAGCAAAGAAAATTATTGATAGAAGAGAACCACTAGTATGGGATATTTTAGAAAATGTTCTAAAAGGTCATCCAGTGTTATTAAACAGGGCTCCAACTCTTCATAGATTAGGAATTCAAGCTTTTCAGCCTATATTAATCGAAGGTAAAGCAATTCAGGTTCATCCATTAGTTTGTACAGCTTTTAATGCTGATTTTGATGGTGATCAGATGGCTGTCCATCTTCCTTTAGGCCCTGAAGCTATTCTTGAAGCTCAACTTTTAATGTTAGCTTCTCATAATATATTGAATCCTGCAAATGGATCTCCTATTACTGTCCCATCTCAAGATATGGTTTTAGGACTTTATTATATGACTAAATTACTTAAATCTACAGAAGATCATAAAGTTAAAGGAGAAGGACTAACTTTTTATTCATCCGAAGAAGTTAATATAGCTTATAACGAGGAAAAGGTTGATTTAAATGCGATGATTAAAATTAGAGCAAAAGATTTTGATGAATCTGGAAATTTAGTTTTTAAAATTATCGAAACGACTGTTGGTAGAGTTTTATTTAATCAAGTAGTTCCAGAAAAAGCAGGATTTATAAATGAAGTATTAACAAAAAAATCATTACGTGATATAATTGGGGATATTTTAAAATTAACAAGTGTTCCTGAAACAGCTGAGTTTTTAGATAAAATTAAATCAATGGGATTCTCATTTGCATTTGAAGGAGGGCTGTCATTTAGTTTGGGGGATATTATGATTCCACCTGAAAAGCATCAAATGATTGCTAAAGCTAATGGAGAAGTTGATAATATCATGGCAAATTATAATATGGGATTAATTACAAATAATGAACGTTATAATCAAGTTATTGATGTTTGGACTTCAGCAAATGCTACCTTGACTGAACTTGCTATGAAGCGAATTAGTGAAGATAAACAAGGTTTCAATTCTGTGTTTATGATGTTAGATTCAGGTGCAAGAGGTTCAAAAGAACAAATACGCCAACTTACAGGTATGCGAGGCTTAATGGCTAAACCTAAAAAAGCAAGTGCAAGTGGCGGTGAAATTATTGAAAATCCAATTCTATCAAACTTTAAAGAAGGATTATCTATTTTAGAATACTTTATTTCTACACACGGTGCAAGAAAAGGTCTAGCAGATACCGCTTTAAAAACGGCTGATGCTGGATATTTAACCAGAAGGTTGGTTGATGTTGCCCAAGATGTTATAGTAAATTATGAAGATTGTAATACTTTAAGAGGAATATCCGTTGAGCCATTAAAAAAGAACGAAGAGATTGTTGAAAGCTTAGGAGAAAGAATTTTAGGTAGAGTTTCTTTACATGATTTATATAATCCTTTAGATGACAAATTAATTGTCAAAGCTGGTCAAGAAATCTCTAATGATATAGTTAAATCTATTGAAGCTAGTCCAATTGAAAAAGTTGAGGTTAGATCTCCTTTAACTTGTGAATCTCCAAAAGGAGTTTGTTCAAAATGTTATGGTAGAAATTTAGCTACTGGTAAAATGGTTCAAAATGGTGAAGCTGTCGGAGTTGTTGCAGCTCAGTCTATTGGAGAACCTGGAACTCAGTTAACACTAAGAACTTTCCATGTTGGTGGTATAGCAGGAAACATTTCAGAAGAAAATAGTCTTTCTGTTAGATTTGATGGTATTGCTGAAATTGAAGATTTAAAAATTGTAAAGTCAAAAGATTCTGATGGAAAAAGTATTAATACTGTTATTTCTAGAACATGTGAAGTTAAAATGTTGGATAAAAAATCAGGTGTAGTTTTAAGTACTAACATTATACCTTATGGATCAACTATTTTGATTAAAGATGGACAAACTTTGAAAAAAGGTGATGTTGTATGTCAATGGGATCCTTATAACGGAGTAATAATCTCCGAGTTTGGAGGAAAAATTGAATATGAAAATATTGAACAAGGTGTTACATATCAAGTTGAAATTGATGAGCAAACTGGTTTTAAAGAAAAAGTTATTTCAGAATCTAGAAATAAAAAAATTGTTCCAACTTTATTAATAAATGATGGTAAAGGTAAAAACATTAGAACATATAATCTTCCTGTTGGCGCTCACTTGATGGTTGATGATGGTGAAAAAGTTGAAGCAGGTAAAATTCTAGTGAAAATTCCAAGAAAATCTGCTAAATCTGGTGACATTACCGGTGGTTTACCAAGAGTTACTGAATTGTTCGAAGCTAGAAATCCTTCTAATCCAGCAGTTGTAAGTGAAATCGATGGTGTTGTTAATTTTGGTAAAATAAAGAGAGGAAATAGAGAGATTATCATTGAATCTAAAACAGGTGAGATAAAAAAATATCTAGTAAAATTATCTAATCAGATCCTTGTTCAAGAAAATGATTTTGTTAAAGCTGGTATGCCACTTTCTGATGGCGCTATAACACCAAATGATATATTAAATATTAAAGGTCCATCTGCTGTTCAAC
>Ga0209534_10004042_pt1 | contig 13712 bp, 12 predicted proteins | sample COG_07_FD_184751 | JGI IMG/M metagenome (GOLD analysis project Ga0209534, IMG submission 184751) | Pelagic Microbial community sample from North Sea - COGITO 998_met_07 (SPAdes) (version 2) | ecosystem: Environmental > Aquatic > Marine > Neritic zone/Coastal water | place: Helgoland, sampling...
AAATTTTTATTTTCTTTATCATTTATATAAAAATAAAAAATTAAAAATAAATTTAATAAAAATAAAGTGGATTTAATACTTGTTAAATCTAAATAATTCAAAAAAATTATATAATCAAAATTCCCAAGTAAAGTTTTAATGTCAGTTGGTACATTATTTAATGCTGAATAAACAATAAATTCAAAAAAAACATAAAAAGAACCTAACCAAGTAGATAGGCCTGAAGGGCTATGTTTAAATGATGGCAATATTCCTTCAAATAAAAGCAGTGAATCTGATAAATAATTTACTTCATCCACATGTTCTAATTGATAATATAGAAAATTATAAAAAGTATATGCAATAAAAATATATAGAAAAGTAAAAGATAAATTTTTTCTTATAAATTGTGTTACCCTAATCATCTATTTTCTAAATCTTAAGTATAATAAATCATAGAATGATTCGAATACATGTTTTATTTTCATTTTAGATTTATTTGCAGATCTAAATTTTAGTTTATTTGATATTTCATAAATATTATATTTTAATTTTTCAAAAAAATATAAACTCTCTATTAAAAAAAAATAATTTTTATTTTTTGTTAAATAAAAATGCTTTTTCTTAATTTTATCTATATTATAACATCTATAACCACTTGAAGAGTCAAAGCTCGTATTCAATATAAATTTCACTAAAAAAAATCTCAGAAGGGTAATTGCCTTACGTATAAATGGCCAATCTTCAATAGATTTTTTATCTTTAAATCTATTGGTGTTTACAATTTCAAATTTATTTAACTTAATAATTTTTACCATTTGTCTAATCTTTAATGGATCATGAGTACCATCGGCATCCATAGTAATACAAATATTATAACTTTTTTTGTATGCATAAGATATTCCTCTTAGATGAGCCGAACCTATACCAACTTCTTTTTTTCTAGAAATAATTTTTACATTTTTGAATCTAGATAAAAATTTAATAACAATATTATAAGTTCCATCTGTTGAATTATCATCTACAACTAAAATATCTATTTTTTTATAAAGTTTTAAAATTTTTAATAATAATTTTGATATATTTTGTGACTCATTAAGAGTTGGTATGATAACTAGAATTTTCAAACTAATAAATTTTTAATTTAGGAATTGGAAAAATGAATTTTGTATCATTATTTATAAGTTTTTTTTCTTTTTTAAGAATGAACTTCTTAAAGTGCCATGGTAACACAAAATAATAATCTGGTTTAATTTTTTTTGCTAAATTTTCAGTTATAATCTTAATTTTTGATCCTGGGGTATAGCAATTATCTTTATCTTTATTTACTTCACAAATATATTTAATTAATTTTGAATTAATATTACAAAATTGTAAAATTACATTTCCTTTAGTGGAAGCACCGTATCCCATAACTATTTTTTTATTTTTTTTTAATTTTTCTAGTAAATTTATCAGCTTTATTTTTTCATTCGATATTATTTTATAAAAATTTTTATATGTTTGTGTAGAATTTATTTTTTTAATTTTTTCTTGTTTAATTAATTGTAATATTTTTTTTTTGTTTGATGATAGAGGTGAATTTTTTTTTGCCACTGATATTGCAAAGCTTCCTCCATTAATTTTATTAAATTTTATGTCTATAATTTTTAAATTAGCTTTATCAAATATGTATTTTATTGACTGGAGTGAATAATACTCCAAGTGTTCATGGCAAATAGTATCATAAGATAAATTTGCTAACATATGCCCACTGTAACTCTGCTCTAAATGCCATACCCCATTATCATCTAATAAAGAATATATTTCCTTTGCGAATTTAGTGGGGTCTGGCAGGTCATAAAACATTGCTATAGATGTGATAAGTTTTGCTTTTTTTTGCTTAATAGCTTTAACTAAATTTTTTTTACTAAAAAAATTTGCTATTTTTTTAATTTGTTTTGGATAATATTTAATAAATTTACGTATAGTTGGATCTATACCAACTAGATTATATTTATTATGATCAAAACATTTTAATAAAGTTCCATCATTAGAGCCTATATCGATAATTAAATCATTATCACTTAAATTCATTTTATTTTTTATTGTTTGAATTTTTTTTTTAATATGATTAACCATGGATGGGTTTAATCCAGTTCTATAACCATAATTTCTGCCATACATTTTCTTTAAATTGAAATTTTCAGAAAGTTGTACCAAATGGCACTTTTTACATTTAACTAATTCTAAATTACCTGATGGAACTACTAATTTTTTTCTTTTTGGAAAAATACCAGTGTAATATTGACTTCCTAAACTAAATAAATAATCAAGCTTTTTAGATCTACAACTTCTACAAAACTTTACTTTACTCATTTATACTTATTCATTTCATAATTAATCATATCTTGAATAAGAAAATTTATATTTTTATTTGGCTTCCATTTCAAAAGTTTTTGTGCTTTTGAACTGTCTCCAAGTAAATAAACAACATCCAGGGGTCTAAAAAAATTTTTCGAAATTTCAATTACCGTTTTGTTATTTTCATCTACAGCTTTTTCATTTAGACCTTTTCCTACCCATTTAATTTTCATACTTAAATTTTTGGATACTAAATTAATAAACTCTTTAATTGAATATTGCTTACCTGACGCAATTACAAAATCATCCGCTTTATTATATTTTAATATTTTGTACATCATTTCAACATAATCTCTGGCATGACCCCAGTCTCGTCGGGAATAAATATTTCCAAGTTTTAATGTTGATTTTGTTTTGTTAAGTTTAATGGCTGTAAGAGCAGAGATAATTTTTTTAGTTACAAATTGCTCTCCTCTAAGTGGACTTTCGTGGTTAAATAAAATTCCATTGGATGCAAACATATTAAATGAATTTCTATACATTCTTACATAATAGTAGGATGACAATTTAGCAATTGAGTATGGAGAGATTGGATTAAAATAAGATTTTTCATTTAGTTTCTTTTGATTTCTCTCATTTAAACCATACATTTCTGAGGAAGATGCCTGGTAGAAACGTGTTTGTTTACTAAATTGACGTATAGCTTCTAGAATATTTATTACAGACTGATTATTAATTTGGTCAGTATAAATAGGATTATCATAAGCATAAGTAACAAATGATTGTGCCGCCAAATTAAAAAAAAATTTTGGTTTTATTTTCTTAATAACTTCAATTAATTTTAAATGCTCTGAAAGATCCAAATTTATATAATTTATTTTATTTTTAATTTTCAAATATTCAAGTCTAGCTAAAGGATCTAGGGAATTTCTTCTGAGAATACCATAAACTTTGTAGTTTTTTTTAAGTAATAATTCCGCTAGATAGGCCCCGTCTTGCCCTGTTATACCAGTAATGATAACTGAAGATTTCATTGACGTTCTATATCATATTAAATTAAAAAAAAAAAAGATTTTATTTAAGAAAATTCTTTAAACATTTTAAAGAAAAAGGTAAAAAAAATGCTACACATTGCAATAACATTCGATCATATGAGGTTTTTAAATGCCATACCAGTCTACTATTATCGAATGCATCTGAAGAGAAAAGATAAGGTAGACTATATAAAGCTAGTACTAACAAACAAAAAATAATTTCATCTATACGAATACTTTTGGCAAATACTATTAAGAAAAACATTGTAATAAATAGTGGAATATAAAAAATCTTTACTAAAAAAAATTTTAAGATAATTAAAATCTTGCTAATTAATAACGATGGATTACTCAAGTTAGAGTTAAGATTATAAAACGAAATACCATCTTGAAGAACTAAATTGTTATTTAAATAATAAAATATTAAAAATTTAGATATTAACAACACAAAATATAATATTATAAAAATATAGACATGGTAGATAATCTTATTTTTTTTGTTAAGAAATAAAAATAAAATAAAGAAAATAAAATATGAGATTATTCCTTCATTTTTAATCCATAACAAAAGACTGATTGAAAAATTGAAAATTATTAAATTAAATATGCTTGGATTTTCCTTATATTTGTTTAACAAAATGTAGGAAAATAGAATAAATGAAAAAATTAAAATATCTTGATAACCAACAAAATGCTCGACTCTATAAGTTAAAGTAATTAAAATTAATACACAAATTAATTTATGAAAATAGTTGAATTTATAACTTGAACATAATTGATAAATTGAGAATACATATATTAAAACAAAACTAGCTCTTCCAATAATTTCATAATCTAAAATACTACTTTTCCAAAAAATTCCCCAAAGGTATCCGCCTAAATGGGGATAATTTGGAAATATAGTTTCTCTCAAGTCTATAAAAGATCCTCCTTTATAAAAAATTTGAGCTTTTTCTATCCAAAAATTTCCATCCCACCCAAGTAAGGGATTTGAAAAAATATTAATTGTGAGAATTAGGGATATTAAAAATATAAAAAATAGATCAATAAAATAATTAGATTTGATTAATTTTTTATTTAAAAAAATAATAAAAAAAATTGAAATTATAAATATTAAATAAAAAATAATCTCTAATTTTTTATTCAGAAAATTACTAAATGAAAATATCAAAAAAAAATTAATTAATATTATAAAATAAATTAATATTTCTACATTTTGAATATTTTTAAAATATTTGTTTCTAGTTGTGATAGCAAAAAGTAAAGGATTAAAAAAAATAATATTAATTAATAATAAATTAAATCCGAAAATTATAAATTCAATCATATTTTGATAAAAAATAACAATTTTTAAATTTATTTTTAAGGTTATAAGCTACATTACCTGCAAAGATCTTGTCTTCATAAATTATTAAATTATTTTTTGAATAAGAAATTAGAATTAAATAATCATAAATTTCTAAATTTGAATTCATATTATCTAAATATTTTAAGTTTTTAAAACTTGGAAACATCCATTTGATGCCAGCTAAGTCATTTTCATTGTAAATCGCGATTTTTTTTGTTTTTTTCATCTTCAACAATGATTTTTTTATAAATAAATAGCCATGATTATTGCAATATCCATAGGCCTCGTTAATTCTTTTTTCATAATTGTTATTTATTGTTTTATAAAGATCATAATGAGTCTTATTATAATAAACAAACATGATTAATAGAAATATAACTAAAAATTTATATTTATTTTTTACTGATTTTTTCATTTAAAGAAAATATTAAATTACCAATGACAACTACATGTAAAATATGAAATTGATACATAAATCTTTCATGCTCATATCCATTAAATAAATGAGAAATTATATTACAAAATATATATGTTAAAAAAATCAAAACATACTCTTTTCTATATATATTTTTTTTTAAACTTTTGCTTATTAGGAAATAATAAAAAATCATCATGTAAATTGTTACTGATATTTGTTTAATGATTTTGAAATATTTTTTATCATCAAAAAAATTATTAAAATTAAAATTTTTAGGATTAAAATAAATATATTCAAACCCAAATTTAGAGTGCGAAACAAGAGCTGCTATGAACCTGCCTTTTAAATATTTAAAGGGAGTATCTTTAATTTGTTTTAAAGATTTAGACAAACATTTATCTGAAAAAATAATGTAACTAACACTATTTCGATATGCATGACCACTTTTTAGTCTTGCAACTGGATGATTAATTTCTCTATTATATTTTAATTTATATTCTTCATATATATCATAAGGATAAATAACTTGATATAAACACCATGGATCATCAAGAGCATTATTAAGTGTTGAAGCAAGATTTATTCCAATCCAAGTTGAATTAGAAAATTTATTAAAAATGATTTTGTTTTTAATTAATGGTAAGGTGCTTATTATTAATATTATTGAAAAAAAAATAGATCCAATATTTGATAAAGATTTTTTTTGATAAGAAATAACTATAAAAAAAAAAATAAGAATTACGGGGTGCATACCAGCCCAAATGAAAGATTGTATACAAATATTTGAATAAAGTAATATTTCATATAAATTTTTTTTTGTTTTAAAAAATTTTAAAGTTAACCAAAATAAATTTGTAAATAGAAATGAAAGTAAATGATTATAAATTACTATATTTTCAAAAAAAATAATATTGGGATTAAAAATAATTAATATTAAAACTAAAAAAAAAGATAGAGAATTTCCAATATTAAATTCTTTTAAAATCTTAAATGAATAAAATATAATACCTAAAGTTAGTATATAATTAAATAAATTTAATAGGATCGTTGTATTTTGTAAATCACCATTCACAATTTTTGTGAAAAATCCAATAATCATATTCCAGAGTGGTGGTTGAGAATGCAAATAAAGGATAGAATTAAATAAATCCTTATTTAAATAATCTAATTCTAGGACATGCCAACCAGGTTTTAAAGCCTGTAGATCAGCTTTTATTTGTAAAAATTCGTAAAAAAGGTATCGACTTATGAAGTAAATTAAAAACAACAAAAATAGAATATAAATATTTTTTTTTATATTAATCATTTTAAATAAAAAGTGTTTATTGCATGCTAAATTATAAAATGAAAAACTTCAAATACTCATTATCAATAATTATTCTACTTTTAGTGAAATAAAATCATTAGATAAATCTATTAAAATTATTTAAAAATTAAAATTAAAAAGAAAATTATTATTTAATTTTTTTGAAAAAAAATTAATTCCATCAAGTGTTAAATGTCCTTTATCATAATATATTTTTTTATTATTATCTGTAATTGGATGGCAATATTTTTCTGAATGTTCACATTGTATATTTATAAATTTTAGAATCGGTATATTGTTTTTATTTGCATAATTATTTAAAAAAGAATTAATTTTTTTAGACTCAAAGTTTCTTTTTTTAAAATATTCTTTACCAAGAGAATTTTTTTCATTGGTGTTGGGTAACCTTTTTTTTTTTAATGTAAAAATATCAGCTATAGTAAATTGATTTTCGACATAAAACTCATACCTTGAAGTAATTATTACTTTTTTTTGAAGATTTTTTAATTTTTGAATTATCTGTTCAAACTTATTAAAATCTTCCTTATTCCAACGTGTAGAAATAATAATAACATCAGCTTCTGTAATTAGTTTTTTTTGGTTTGTGATATCTATTTTGTTACATTTATTTGAAGTAAAGAATAAATCCTCAAGACAGTAAAACTGAGAATTAATATGTAAAAATTCATAATTAACCAACAGATTATTATTTGCCTTTAAAATTAAAAAAAAATCTGCACCATAAGAATTACCTATAATTAATACTCTTTTTTTATTAAGCTCATCTTTAAATGTATTATTTTCATATTTTTTGTACTCTACATTAAATTCGTCAAGATAATGTTTGTTATCCCAATAAAAATTATTATTTAATTTTGACATTGATTTAAGCTGATTAAAATCTAGTAAAGTTTTGTTTGAAGAAATATAAAATAAACAAAAAGAAACTAATATAGATATGAAAATTATTATAATTAAAATAAAATTATTATAAAAAAAATTTGATTTAGTTCTAAATGGTTTTTCAATAAAATAGTAGCTAAAAAAAGAAATTAATATTAAAAAAAGAAATAAAATAAATTTATTTATAGTGCTACCTTGGGATAAATTTAAGAAGGTTGAAAAAACTAAAATTGGATAATGCCAAATATATAAAGAATACGACATTAAACCTGGTAAAACCATTATCTTATTAGAAAAAAATATCTTTAAAGAATTATTATATTTAATAAATAAAATAAAAATTGAAGTTCCTAAAATTATTGGAATAGTCTTATAAGTTGGATGATGGGTCTCATATGAAAAATAAAAAAAAGAAAAAGTTAATATAATTATTCCAAATATTGGTAACAATTTTAGGTATATAATTGAAAATTTGAATTTATATTTTTCAATTTTAGTTAAGTAAAAACCAATTAATAATTCCCATAATCTTGTCAAAATACCATAAAAATTAAAATTTTTATCTACTATGAAAAAAATATTTGCAAATATAAAGCTGAAAACTGCTAAAAAAAAAATAAAATAATAAAGCTTTGCTATGGAAATATTTAGTTTTATAGAAGTAAAAAAAATAAGGACAATAATTACATAAAATTGAAATTCTACACTTAATGACCAAGTATGAATCATTGGTTTTACAAGTAGATTGTATGCACCATATTCATGACCTGAAAATAAAAAATAATAATTTGAAATAAATGCTAAAGAAGAGATCACAGATTTACAAAGATCCATAAACGACATTGGAAAAAGAAAAACAAAACCAAAAATAGTTACAAAAAATGACATAAATATTAGTGCAGGTAGTATTCTTCTCATTCTTCGCATCAAAAAAGAAAATGTAGAAAAATTATTTGAACTAATTTCAAATATTATTAATTTACCTATTAAATAACCAGATATTACAAAAAATATATCCACTCCAAGAAAACCACCTGGAAGAATTAAATTATTATTAAAAGATATGTTTGCATGATAAATTATAACAGCTGATACAGCTAAAAACCTTAAACCGTCTATTTCTGGACGATAGGTAATCTTCATTTATTAAAAAAAATTAATATGTTCTGGTAAACTTACTAGTATTGTCACCACTTGTAATACTGTCAAAAATCCATTTGTAAGTTTTTTCTAAGCCATCTTTTAATTTTATTTTTGGCGACCATCCAATGTCTTTTGTTATTTTTTCATTGTTACTACTTCTGCCCCTAACACCCTTAGGTTTATCTAATTGGTAGTTTCTCTTAACTTTGTAATTAGCAATATCTTCTATCATATCAATCATTTGATTAATGGAAACTTGCTCAGCACTTCCTACATTATAAACATCAAATTTTTTTGATTCAAAAACTTTCATTGTGCCCTCTATACAGTCATTTATATATAAAAATGATCTAGTCTGCTCTCCATCTCCCCATACATCAATTGTTTCTTTTTTATTAACTTTTGCTTGAATTATTTTTCTACAAAGAGCAGCCGGTGCTTTTTCTCTACCACCATCATATGTTCCGAAAGGTCCATAGATATTATGGTATCTAACAACTCTTGTTTCAAGACCATAGTCTTCATAAAAATGCCGACACATTCTTTCACTAAATAATTTTTCCCATCCGTAACCGTCTTCAGGGTCTGCAGGATAAGAATCGGTTTCTTTTAAAGCACTTATAAATGTTTTCGATTGTTTGCTTGCGTTATAAACGCATGCACTTGAAGAAAAAAAATATTTTTTAACTTTATTTAACAAAGATGATCTGCACATATTTGTATTAATTAAAACTGAAAGCATACATTCTGCCTTATTATTTTCTATAAATCCCATTCCACCCATATTGCAGGCCATATTAAATACATAATCAATATCTTTAGTAACCAAATCTGTGTTTTCTTTTTCTCTTAAATCAACACAATGATTTTTATTTTCTTCATAAAATTGGCACCAAAATTCAAAAGGTTTATAGTCTGCACAAACCACATTGTGACCCTCATTCATAAATTTTTTCACTAAATGGCCACCGATAAAACCACCAGCACCACAAACTAATATATTTGCCATATTACTTCCTAATTATTAAAATTATATTTGATCCTAAACCAAAAAGTTTATGGTTAATAATTTTATAATTATTTATATTTAATATTTTCATAATAACTATTAATTTTTTTTTTGAAAGTAAATTTAAATTATTAATGTCTGCATAAAACGAAAGACCAACTAATTTAAGTAAAGTCCTATAAGCTTTATCTGGTAAAAAGTGAATTAATGGAATTTTTGTATGAAAATCAATTGGAAAAAGCTTATTTGGTGTTTGAATAAATACATATTTACTAGACACTCTATAACATTCTTGAATAAATTTAATTTGATTTTCAAAATTCCCAACATGTTCGATTGTTGCATTACTATGTACAATTTCAAAACAATTGTCTTCAAAATTCATATTTCTAGCATCTCCTAATAATGTTTGAATTTCAGGATATTTTTTTTTAACTTCTAGCAACTCTTGATTTGACAGACATGTAATTTTTTCTTTATAAGGATATTTTTGTAAAAAAATATTTTCATATTCGTTAACTATATCTGTAGTGCCTACATCAAGTATATTTTTGTTAATATCAATAAAAATTGAATTTTTAAAATAATTATAGAAAATTTCTCTATTTTTTTTTAAAATTTTTTGAAAAAATTTGTTTATAAAGGGCAAAGAGACCCAATAGTTTTTATGATGATTATTATTTATTCTCATAATTGATAAATTATTGTATTAGCATACTAATGATTATAGTCTTTTTTAAAACTTTTATCACAACTTTACTAGTATATTTCTCTGGATTATCTACTTCAAAATTTCTTTTAAAATCAGAAATTAAAAAAGAGATATACGAATATATATTTTTGGGATTTATAGTGATGGGTTTTGTGGCATTATTAATAAATTTTTTTCTACCTTTAAAAATATTATATAATTCACTATATTTTTTTTTAGTTGGTCTTATCTCATTTTTATTTTTAAAAAATATAAATAAAAATATTTTATATAATCATTTAATACTAATTTTATTAATCTCTTTATTAGCATCAATACTAATATTTAAATCAAATATTTATACACCTGATGCTGGCTTATACCATTTGCCTTATACTAAAATTTTAAATGAAGAAAAAATTATAATTGGTTTATCTAATTTACATTTTAGATTTGGTCACATCTCAATATTACAATATATAAATGCAATAAATTTAAATTATTTAAATGGTATAATTGGGATTGTTTTTCCTATAGCAATAATTGTTTCAACATTCTTGATTTTCTTAGGAAGTGAATTGAAAAAAATAAATAACGATAAAGAAGTTAGTTACCAATACCTCTTAATATTAATTTTCTTTTTTTCTATAACTTATTTGGATAGATACAGTAATTATGGAAATGATGCTCTTGGTTATATATATTCAATTTTATCAATAATTTATTTTTTTAAATACAAAAAAAATAATAATAAAAAAATTAATTTAGATTTTAAGTTATTAGTCATCTTTTCAATTTTTACTTTTCTAAATAAGCCCTTTTTAATACTATTCTTATTTTTGCCTTTGGTACTATTAAGCCATAAAAAAATTTTTGAAATTATTAAAGATAAAATTTTAATTTTTGGAATACTTTTGTTATTTTTTTGGTTCATCAAAAATATATTAATTTCAGGATGTATTATCTATCCTTCAAGTTTTACTTGTTTAGATTTATTGTGGACTGATTTAGAAAAAACCCGTTATTATGGAATTGCAGGTGAAGCTGCGTCAAAAGGTTATTTGGACGTTATGAAATATCAAAGTGAACTAAATGATCTCTCTATGAATAAGTTCAACCATGATTTTTCATGGACAAAAATTTGGCTTAAGTATCATTTCAATACAGTTATTGAAAAAATAATACCACTATTTGTTTTTATATTTTTAATTTTTTTATATAAAATTTTTAGTAAAAAAAACACAGATATCTTAAAAATTAAAAATCTAATTTATTTATTAATTTTTAGTTTTTTAGGTTTACTTTTCTGGTTTCTTAAATTTCCACTTTATAGGTACGGTGTTTCTTATATTTCGATTTTTTTAATTAGTTTATTTTGTATTTTTTTTAATATTATGAGATTTTCTTTTTTTAACTTAAAGGAGAGAAATTTTTTAATAATTTTTTTTATTTTTATTTTAATTGGAATAAATTTAAATAGAATATCTAATAATTTTAAATTAAATGATAACCTGCCAGATATATATTTATCAGGTAAAAAAATTTTATATAAAAAAATTTTTATTGATAATCAATTTTATTACAAAGCAAACTCGGAATGCCTATATGGTAAAAATTTGTGTACCCATTTAAATGTAGATTTAAATTTTAAAAAAATAAAAGGCTATAAAGTTTTTTATTAAAACTATTTATTATTTAGTAATATATTTTTTATACCAATTTATTGTCTCTTTTATGCCTCTTTCAAAAGTATAATGTGGTTTCCATTTAAAATACCTACTTATCTTTTTACAGTCCATAAACTGATGTGGGATCTCACCAGTTGTTTTTGCTGATTTCATTAAAGCTAATATCTTTGTTAATTGTTCATGTTTTTTATTTTGAGTTAAAATTTTTTCAATAATTTTTTTTACTGTTATAGGTTTATTTGTTCCTGCATTAAATATTTCTCCAGCATAATTTTTATTCATATACAGTTTTTTAGATAGCAACAGATATATAGAGACTATATCTTTTACAAATATAAAATCTCTCACAGCAGTACCATCACCCCTAGGTATGAAATTTTTGTTAAGAATGATTGTTCTTATAATGTCTGGAATTAAAGCAGAGAAATTTAATTGGCCTGGACCAAATATATTTGTAAACCTAGTAATTATTATTGGTAATTTAAATAATTCTCCTGCATAAGATTTGCTTATCATATCACAGCAAGCTTTTGAAACTTCGTATGGGAAATTTGCTTTTAATTTATAATCTTCCTTATATGGTAAGTATTTTTTTGGATATGTTCCATAAACTTTATCCGATGAAGCTATAATTATTGACTTAACATAATTTTTATTATGATTTATAGAGTCTAGTAAACTATAAGTTCCTCTTATATTTGTTTCAAATGTAGAAAAAGGTTCTTTGTTAGCTTTTCCAACTTCTACTTGAGCCGCTAAATGAAAACATATTTCAATTTTATTTTCTTTTAATATTTTCTTTAATAGTTTTTTATTAGTAATATCTCCCTTATATAAATTCATTTTTTTATCTAGATTTTCAAAGTAAATGAGGCTATTTTTTTTTCTTTTTATTAAGCCAAATACTTTAGCCTTTTGAATAATTAACTCTTTTGCAAGATTTGAGCCTACAAAACCATCTATTCCAGTTATAAATATTTTTTTATTTTTCCAAAAATTATTCATTTTACTTCCTTGAAAGCCTTAATTTGTTTTTTGGCATCATCTAGTTCTATAGCAGTATTAATTGTAATATGTTTTCCATTATGTTTAAAAGCTTTAATTTTTTTTGATTTACCCAGATAATCTAACAAATCCTTAAAAGTACTAAAATTATTACAATATTTTTGTAACTCAGTTTTTTTAAAAATAAAATATCCAACATTAATCCATAAATTTAAATTTGGTTTTTCAAGAAATTTTGTAACTATATTTTTTGAATTAAATTTAACAACTCCAAAATTAGTTTTAGTCTCAAAAACTGACATGGTGGGTAATTTGTCTAATTTTTTATGAAAATTTATTAAATGATCTAGATTTATATCAACCAACGTATCTCCATAACATATCAAAATATATTTTTCTGAGTAAACCAAATTTTTTTTTATTCGCTTTATTAAATCAACATTCTGACCTGTGTAAAAACAATTTACATTGTCCTTAAATTTTTTTTTTACAAATGTGTTAATTTGATAATGTTTGTAACCCGTAAGAACAAAAGAATTCTTTATTCCATAAGATTTTAAATGGCTTAATATGTATCCTAAAATTTCCTTACCATCTATCTTAATAAGAGGTTTAGGAATTTTATTTGTTAAGGGTTTTAATCTCTCACCTCGCCCACCACAAAGTATTATTGCAGATAAATTTTTTTTAAAAACATTTTTATTCATATTTAGCTATCGAATTTAAATAAGACTTTTATATAAACTTAAATATTTATCTACAACAAACAAGTTATCAAACTTCTTTTTTGCAATATCTCTACAATTAAATTTTAATGTATTAAGATTATTATTATCTAAACACCA
>Ga0209534_10004043_pt1 | contig 13711 bp, 14 predicted proteins | sample COG_07_FD_184751 | JGI IMG/M metagenome (GOLD analysis project Ga0209534, IMG submission 184751) | Pelagic Microbial community sample from North Sea - COGITO 998_met_07 (SPAdes) (version 2) | ecosystem: Environmental > Aquatic > Marine > Neritic zone/Coastal water | place: Helgoland, sampling...
CCTACAGAAACTCCTCTTGAAATAGGACAAGGTCTTCCTGAGTTATCTCAAGCGACCCCAGTTACAGAAGAATTTGATCTTATGGCAGATGCTACGCCTAAAGCTTCAGCATCAGTGTCTGATGGCGTTGCTCAAGAAACTAAAGGATTTTTTGGAGACATGAAAGATAGAATGTTAGCTCCTTACAGAGAGTTTGCTGGAGATCCTTTAGGAACTATTGGAGAAAAAACTTCGGATTTTGTGGCTCAACAACTTAATCCTATGTCATTGTTAATGCGTCCAGATACTCCAGAAGCTCCTAAATATTTTGATCCTATGTATATTTCTCAACAAAAAGCAAGTGATAAGTATGCAAATATAACAGCTTCTCCTTCACAGTTTGTGCAACAAATGAGCAATTTAGGCCTCCTCCAAGGAGGTTTTGAACCTATGCCTAATCCTATGATGGGCTGGGGTGGCTCAACTTATGCTAAAACTATGGAAAACTTTGCACCTTCGTATTAAACAGGAATAGATTATGTCACAGTTAGACGATGCTTTTTTTAAAGCTGGTACATCTTTTAAAAGACCTATACCGGGACAATCTTTAACAGATTCTCCAGAGGCTCCTAGGCCCTTTGAAAGCCCTCCTAAGTTTACTGATCGTACTAAAGTATTAGAATATTACTTTGATCTTTTAACCGAAGAAGATACTTATGAAGCTGTACTAGATACTTTAGAATCAGGTACTTCTATTATGGAGGTTGTGCAGGTTTTATTGATGCAAGGTTTTCAAGAAGGCTTGTATAACCCTGACATGATGTTAATGGTTGCAGAGCCCGTTGCCTACATGATTGCTGCTTTAGCTGAAAGGGCTGAAGTAGACTTTACTATTATGGGCGACGAAGATGAGATGCCTCAGAATAAAGATGAAGCTGAAGATCTTTCTGTTATGAATCAGGCAATGAAAACTATTGAGAAGCCTGAAATGGATGAAGACTTTCCTGTAAAAATAGCAGAAAAATTAGATGAAGTAGAACCGCCTAAGCAGCGTTCTTTGTTAGGAGAAAGATAAATGGCTGATGAATTTGGATCATTAGGAGAAGCTTACTCAATTCTTGGACAGGCTACTACTGCTGAGTATAAGCGCAGACGAAAAGAAGAAGACGAGTATCGTAAAAAAGCTAGGAAAGATAAAATTTTTAGTTACCTTGCTGCTCCCCTTTTAAAAAGCGCAGGAGAAACACTTACGCAAGGAATTACGGGTTTAATTACAGGGCCTGAAGAAGAAAAATATGAAGAGTTTTTAAGCTCTGAACAAGTTATGGCACAAAAACACCGCCAGAAAGTTTTAAACCAAAACGCACTAGCCTTACAAGCTAAGCATAAAAAAGCTTTAGAAAGTGAAACAGGCGTATTAAATTATTATACTAATTTATTTTATGATCAAAAGTTAAATAATTTTAATCGTGAGCACCCTGAAGAAGAATACAGTGAAGGTAAAAATGGAGTTTTTTATCAGCAAGCCCGAGAAGAAGCTGCTAAAGCTTTACCAATTTTAGAACAAGCCTATGCAAGATCTTTAAATGTACGAGACCCAGAAGAGTTAGATTCTGCTTTGTCTAAAGCGTATGGTTCTAGAGATATCTTATCTGTTTTAGGTCGTGCAGTAACCAATCCTTTTAAAGGGACTAAAAGAGAAGACCTAAGACAACAAAGATTAGATTTTTTACAGCAACAAAGTAATATAAAAAGCGAGTCTATACAGCAAGCAATGAGTGTTTTAGGACAAGATACTTCTGTCGCGGCTCTTGCTGGATATGCTGCAGATGTAGAAGAGTTTAAAATTAATCGGCAGGATTATATTTTAAAAAGCAAAAGCGCGGCTAAAAATTATACAGTTAATTTTGATGATGGTAAAAATGCTTCTGTAAAAGCTATTGAAGTTACATATCAACATCCCAATGATCCTGCTCGGACTGTTACAGAATGGATGCCTATAAAAGGTAATGAAAGATCAGAAAGAGTTTTAGCGCAAGTACGTGCTGGAAAGGGAACTATACTTGAAGATACTAAAAGAGAACAAATAGATAGTGGTTATGGGTATCCTTATATAAGAGAAACGACTACTAAAAGAATAGCGGATGGAAGGGTAGAAATAATAACAAAAAACATAAAATCTGAAACAGTGCCGCCTACTCAAGCAGCTTTGAAAGCTACAGCAGGAGACATAAGAACTGCAGGAGAAGCTTATAATAGTGCTGCACAAGTAATTACAACTCCTTTTGCTGACGGCGGCAAGCAGTTAAGAGTTGTAGATTCTCAAATTGCAGAGACTGTATTAAGTCAAGGCTTAGGTGGCGAACAAGTTAAAGACTTAGGAAAAAGAAAAGATATGCTATATGCTAACATACATGGCTATTCAGTTTCTTTACAATCAAGAATGGCAAATGTACAGGACATAGGAGAGAGGCAACGAGCACAAAAGGACTTACAGGACGGGAAAATTGATAGGGCGGAGTATCAAGAGATCGTGGCAGGGCTGCCTTCTTTAGATAAAGACGCTGCTCTTACATTATCTGCTGTTGCCCAAGCACGATACTTTGGAGGACTCCAAGGAAAAGAAGAAAGTTATATTAGGCAGAAAGGTTTTATTACTAAATCTCCTGACTGGGCAGATATTAATTTTGATAGTAGTACAGGATTAAACCCTGTTAACTTTAGAAAAGCTGGTTCTGTTTATGCTTTAGATGCTTTTTTTGCAGCAGAAGAAACTGGAATAAAAGTAAGCTTAACAAAGAAACAGTTTAATGCTCTTCGTAGTGATGCTATAGAGAGTTTTAATTTATTACCTATCTCAAATAGAAATCAGTTTTTAACTTATTTTAAAGATCAAGAAGAGTTGAAAGAAATTAATCCTATTACAGGACGACCTTATTTTTTAGAATTTGATGTATCAAGCTAGGATTAAAAAATGCCAATATTAAAACCAAATAAATTTGCAGATGTTAATTATAGAATTAAAATGATGCAAGAAAAATATGGGCCTATTGAAGAAGAAGAAGATTTAGATTTGTCTGAAGAGGCTGCGGAGCCTAGCCAAGAAATAGCAATCAATAACCCAGTTACATCTTATACGTTAGAGGAGCTAAGAGCTGATCCTGTAATGCAAGCTAAGTTTGCTAATGTTATGGGTTATATGTACGATAATCAAGAAACTCTTTGGTCAGCCTTTGATACTCCAGAACCAGAGTTAGATAATGTAGCTATTAGAAAAGAAAATTTTGAAAAGCTTGCTCAGAAACAACAAAGCCCAGATATGGTTGAATGGTACCGGCGAGAAGCAGTACAACCAGCTACGCTTTTTTCAAGAGCTGAAATGTTAGAAAATGCTCCAGAAGATGTGATACGGGACTATGTATATACTAAAGATCATTATGATGCTGCTAAAGTAGGCGGTGATGGCTATAGTTGGCTAACCGCTTTTAAAGATTATGGAAAAGCTTTTATTACAGACCCTGTGAATGTAGCTAGTTTAGCTTTCATTCCTTTAAGCGGTGGCGGTAGTGCTGCTACACGCGCTGCTGCACAGTTAGCAGCTAAAGAAAGCGCTAGAAAAACAATTGCACAAACTTTAAAAAACTTTGCAGGCAATAGAGCTAATCAAGTTATGGCAGTAGAAGGCGCTGTGTTTACTGGTTTAGGCGACTACGCTGAACAAACCCGTAATGTTGCTATAGGTGCTCAAGAAGAAATAAATTTAACGGAAACAGCTTTGTATACTACTGCAGGCGCAATAGCTTCACCTGTATTAGGCAGGGGTTTAGAAGCTGGTGTCAAAGGCGTAGGCAAAGGCGGTAAAAAAGTTTTTGATTATTTTTTAAGTCCTTTAGAAAAAAAGAAAGTAGCTCAAGCAGCAAGCTCTCAAAATACAGCGACAAGAGATTTAGCTGAAAACGGTTTAGATGGAGAACTTTTAGATAGAGAGCAAGCTATAGCTTTTGACGCACAGCGTTTAGGATTTAATGCTGAAGGTTCTGATTTTATTGACGGAGTTTTTAGTGTTATTGAAGATCCAAAAGAAGTCATTAAAGTTGTAAATACTTATGCTAGAAAAGAAGGTTTAAGTGACGATGCTGTTGAAGAAATGGTTGAAGGTATACTCCTATCAGGAGCACCTACAAAAGGGCGTATTGCCCAAGCAATAGCAGACACAGGTCATTTTATACAAAAACTTCCAGCTTACTACGGAGGTAAAGTATCTACTTTATTAGATCCTTATGTGGGTAAATCTTCTACAATGGCTCAATTACAAAAGAAATTTAGATACGACCAACAAAGATCTATTACGGGTGAACGCGATGTTGAAGGATCTGATTATTCAGAAGTTCTTGGAGAAGTTTTTGGTAGAAATTTTGTAAGGTATAAACAAGCTTTTGATCCTATTTTAGTATCAACTTATGGTTGGGAACGTCAAAGAGCTTATGGGACACTTGCTTCTGCTGTACGTGGAAAACTTAGCGGTAATAAAGTTATTGATGAAGCGGCTAAAAAAATTAGGGTGCAATTAGACGACACTGCTAAAGAACTTCAAGAAGTAGGCTTATATGAAGAAGCAGAGTTAATTACAGGCAATTATTTTCCAAGGCTTTGGGACAGAAATGCAATAAAGAAAAATCAAGTTGAGTTTAAAAAACTATTACTTCAAGTAGGCGAAGCTGGAAATGAAGCAGAAGCTAATGATATTACTTTAGGTATGTTAACTAAAAAGTTTGATGCTGGTGACGAAGGTACTTTTTCAGGTGGTTCTTTTTTAAGCAAAAGAAAGTTTGATAAAATTACTGATGATACAATGTTTGAAAAGTTTTTAGATAACGATGCAAATAATGTATTGCAAAGCTATTATAATTCTATTAGTAAACAGATAGCTAAGCAAAAAGTGTTTGGGGCCACAAACTTTAAAGGCCTTAAAGATCTTTATTTAACTGACATACAAAGAGAATTAGTAAAGTCAGGAGACCAAGGCTTAGCAGAAACAGTTGAAAAAGATTTATATAGCGTGTGGGCAGCTCAAACTGGAGAAGGCATTGCTCCTTTAAGTGCTGGAGAACAGTTTGCTGTAGACACTGTAAGTACTTTTACTCGTGTTGCTCTGCTGCCTTTAGCTACTTTAAGCAGTTTAACAGAGGTTATGTTGAATATGACTAGAGGAGGTCTCATAAACACAAGCAAGCATTTTGCAGGATCTTTAAAAGAAGGTGGCAAGATACTTACATATAACGCCCTAGATCTTCTTATGAAAAACCATAACATGACTAAACCTCAAGCGCTTCGTAAAATGCAAAAGTTTAGTATTGCTTTAGATCAATCTGTAGCAGACCAAGTTGAAAGATTAAGCGGTGATAATTTACATCACTGGCGTAAAACTAATAATGTATTTTTTAAAGCTAATTTATTAGAGCCTTGGACTAAAGCCGTACAGCTTACTAGCTTTAATGTAGGAAGAGATATGATTAGTAATAATTTAAAAGCTCTTGCTAAAAACCAAGGGCCAGAACTAACGACTCGTTTATCTACTAAACGCGATGAGCTTTTAGAATTAGGTATAGATATTGATGAAGGACTGGCTTGGTTTAATAGAACTGGTGGTGATGTAAATGCAGAAGATGATTTTATGCAGTTTATTGATCAAGGAGCTGCTCGCTATACAAATGAAATAATTTTAAATCCTTCAAGAGAATCTGGTTTAAGATCTAAAGCACTTTCTGGTAATCCGTTTACAACTTTGCTGTTACAATTAACAGCATACCCGTCAGCTTTTACAAATACTGTACTAAAAGATCTTATGAAACGTACTTCTCGTAATATAGCAAAGGGTGATGTAGGAGCTTCTGCACAAGTAGTAGGTACAGTATTGGCTTTACAAGCAGGCGGTATGCTAAACAATTACGCCCGAAATGAGCTGTTTGGTAGAGATACTCAGTATAGATATAAAACTGAAGGTGAAAAAGTTTTAGAAGGTGCTGCTCGTTGGGGAGGCAATGGTTTATATTTAGACGTACTAAACCGAGCTAAAGAAGGTTCTGAAAGACAGGGTGATGTTTTTGCAGCAGTTCCGGCATTGTTTGGCCCTATCGCAGGATCTACATATTCGGCTATAAAAACAGGGAATCCCGGCGCGTTTGCCCCTATGGTTTTCCCCCTGTATGGTGCTTTATCTAGAGAAGATAAAAGAGCACTAAGAAAAGAAGTGTATGAAGCAAGTACAAAATTAAAAGAATCTTTAATAGAGCCTAAAAGATCTGTTTATAAAAAAGGCGGTGAAGTACTAGACGTACCTAACGCTCCCACTGAGCCTGATCAACGTATCGATAAGATGACAGGTATGCCTTACAACCAACAGGCTGGTACAGCTTTTACAGACATAGAAGACAGGCAAGATCCTTTAAAACGTATGAATTTTGTAGCGGGTGGTTTAACTAAAATTATATCAAAGAGTTTAAAAGATGTAATTAAAGATTATAGCAAGCGCATGGTTAAAGATAACGAGGCTGAAGAAGCAGCGGAAGAGATTTTAAAAGTCTATAGAGCTGATTCAGATATGCCTTCTGAATTAGATGATCCAGAGTTTGAGGATTTTATAAAACTAGAAACAAAAGCTTTGCTTGAAGAAAAGCACGATTTAACCACAGATGAATTAAAAGAAAAGTTCCCGCAGTTTGTAGATGATCAAGGAAACATTACAGGCGGTGAAGCTTTTAGCAGAGCTAGGGACTATACAGATGATGAAATAGAAACATATAATTTATCTGGCGAGTACGAAGATGAATTTGGAGACGAAGCAAAAGCCTACATACAAAATATTTTAGATTCTAGAGGTCTAACACAAAAAGCGCGGGAGCCCGAACAAAGAATAGTAGATGTTTTACTACAGAAAAAAATAGTAAAAGAATCTAAAGATCCTATGTTTGATAAAGAGCAAGAGAAAACGACTTTAGGTTTTGAAGCATCTATGCTAACTGACGAAGAACAAGAGCTTTTAAAATCCTTTAAAGTTCCTGATGTTCCTTTACGGGCTGATGTAGTCAGGGAAGTTGATCGAGACAAAGCTTTAAAAGAATTTTTAAAAGACTCTAAAGAAAAAGAGCCTGTCTATCGAGGAACTTCTGATGGTTTTGATACTGACTATGAATTAAGTTTTGCTATGCCCAGAGAGCTTGGAACCCACGTAGGATCTAAAGGTCAGGCAACTTCTATACTTACAAAGTATCCCTTGCCAAAAGAAGAAGTGTCAGAAGAAGCTATGCTTACTGCGTTAGAACAAACAGGAATGGATATGCCCCTAGCAATTACTAAAGGATATGTGAATGTTAAAAACCCTTTAGTTATAGAAGACGATTATGGTGTATGGGGAGCGATGGAAATATTAAATAGCCAAAACCTAAATAGTTTTGTCTCTTCTGTTGTTAAGCAGGCAAATCAAAAAGGTGTAAACTCAGAAGTCGTTTCTAGTGTTATAAAGCGCAAAGTATCTCCGTATATGGATAAAGTTATGGAGTTGTCGCAGGAAGGTTTAGAAGATAGCTTAAGCTATAATATTTATAATGCTAAATTAAACAAAGAGCTGCAAAGCGTTTTAAAGGACTTTGGTTTTGACAGCGTTAAGTATAAGAATACACTAGAGGAAAGAATAAAAGGTGAAAGTCCTTATTCATATATTCTTTTTGACCCCGAACAATTTAAAAGTACCTTTGCTTCTAAGTTTGATAAAGCAGACCCAAGACAAAATAAAGATGAAGGAGGCTTACTTACTAAAAAAGGACGTAAAGTTTATAAGGGAAAAAATGGACAACCTTATTCAGAACGTACAGTTACGTTTCAAATAGATAACAAATGGGTTAACTATCCTTCAGTAGATTTAAACGGTAATCAAATACCTGAAAGGCTTCTTAAAAAACTTGCTAAAAATAAAGCTTCTGATAAAGGAGTAATTGATTTTATTACAGGAGAAGTACTTCCTTTTTATAAAAACAAAAAGGAGGCTATAAAAGCCGCTAAAGAAAGATCAAGTAGTTTATTAGATAAGGTGAATTAATGTATAAATATTTTAGCATGGATGAACTTAAATGTCAACACTGTGGAAAGGAGGGAATGGACGAAGAGTTTATGACCAAGGTAGAAGCTTTACGCCATGAGCTAGGATTTCCTTTTACTGTTACATCTGCTTACCGCTGTAAAGACCACATCATAGAGCGCAAGAAAAAGACACCCGGAGCACATGAATCTGGACACGCCATAGATATTGCTGTTGGTGGTAATCAGGCTCACAGGCTTTTAGAAGCTGCACTAAGCATGGGCATGACAGGTATTGGTGTTAATCAAAAAGGCGCTAATAGATTTATCCACCTTGACGACCTTGAGTGGGATAAAGATCGGCCACGACCTTGGGTATGGAGTTACTAGATGGCTATCTTAAACGCTCTTATAGGGCCTGTGACGGGCCTGTTAGACAAGTTTATTGAGGACAAGGATCAGAAGGCTGCGTTAGCGCATGAAGTTGCTACAATGGCTGAGAACCACGCTCAAGAGCTTGCTAAAGGGCAGCTAGAAGTAAACAAAGTTGAAGCAGCACATCAATCTTTGTTTGTAGCTGGGTGGCGACCCGCAGTTGGATGGGTTTGTGTCTTGGGAATGTTCGGGAACTTTATTACCATTCCATTTTCTAATTTTGTTTTAGCCTTATTAAGTATAGAAATAGTTATCCCACTTGTACCCTTGGAGACCATGATGCCTGTGTTAATGGGTATGCTTGGGCTAGGTGCAATGAGATCTTTTGAAAAGACAAGAAAATAAGTTACTTAAATGCGTTGGTTATTACTTATACTTATGTTGCCTTTGCTATCCTTTGCAGCCGACGAGGCTATTATGGGAGACACAACTGACAATACTAACAGTCAAGAAGGCAGTTTAAATACTAATACAGTAGGAAGCGTTGTCAGTAGTAACAACCAATCAGAAGATAAGTCTATTAGTAACACGTACAATGGAGCAGGAAGCTCCTCAAATATGCCTGTAGGCTCTGCAATAGCACCTACATATATGTCTAACGGTATAGAAACTTGCTTGCAAGGGCAGGGTTCTAGTCTTCAAACAGGTATTGTAGGTATTACAAGAGGTAATTACAAATCTGATGAAGACTGTAACAGGCGCAGAGACTCTAAAGTTTTAAGTGATTTAGGCATGAAGGTTGCGGCTATTGCTAGAATGTGTGAAGACGTACATATATGGCGTAGTATGTTTGTTTCTGGAACGCCTTGTCCTATTCTTTCTGGTAGTAAGCTTGTAGTAGGTAAGAGAGCTTTTCTTTTAATGAAGCGTGAGCCAGAACTATATATACCAGACTACGGAAAAATTAAAATGCGAGTACATGCTACATTTAGTAAAAAACCTACATACCCTACGTATACAGAAACACAAGAATGGTACAACAAAATATTAAAAATAGGAGAAACTATTAATGATGAAGAGAGTAATAATGATGTTATCTCTGTTTCTATTAAATTCCGTAGCTCACTCCAATGAATTAGATAATTTAATTACTTCTAGCACTGCACTTGTTAATCAAATAGATCGTGGTATTAAGCTTGCTGGTGCTGGCTATGCCTACGCAAATACCGGAGGTGCTTTAACAAATGGTAGCCTTGCTGGGACTGCTCACATAAACACCGCCCAGTTAGATGCTTATAACGCTGCGCTTGGTAGCATGAGTGATTATCAAGCGTATGGAAATGTTCAAGAATTGTTAGAGACGAAAGCGGCTGAAGAGTTTGGCTTAATGAATGCTGCCGTAGAGGAGTTTACCGAGGTTGTTGTAGATATGATTGCAGTAGTCGAAGTCGCAGAGATTGCTGCTGAAGCAGAGACTCCCGATGATAAAGCCGAAGTTCAAGAATATGTTGTAGAAAATGAAGCGGCATTAACCATCACGCAAGATCAGGTAGAAACATACAATCAGTCTTTAGATGATATAGAAGAACACGGCAACAATGCTTCAGCCTTTTTAGGCGTTGCAGCCAACGAAGAGGCAGTAGCTTTTCTACAACAGGGCGCAGAGGACAATAACGCTGATCCGGACCTTGGCACTTTAACTTTTTCACAGGACCAACAGTGGGTCAAGTTGTCTCATAACGGAACCAACAATGCTAGTGCTGTTTATCTAAACGGCCAGCAAGGTTCGTTTGATATGAATTTTTACCTTAGCGAAGCAGAGTGGTTGGCCGCAGGGGCTGAAAGTGAGTTGTATTTAACTGGCCCTACTGCATTAGGATACAAATGTTTTATGTTTGAAGAAGACTGCGACTCATGAGTTTAGCTGAAACAGAACTAACTATTGGTGGTACGTCTTTTAAAGGCGTGTACATTGCTATATTACTTAGCCTAGCTACAACACTAGGAGGCGGTGTATGGACTGCCAGCAGCCTGTACAGTCGTCTAGAGGCGGTAGAAGCCTTGCAGATACCAGAGCTTGCGCCATTAGAAGAGCAGCTTTTAAAAGCAGAGCAAGACTTAGAAACTAAGATTGAATTGATTGAGCAAGAGTTAACAGCCAATGATGTTAGTCAGCTTCAAGGAAAACTAGCTACGCTTGGTGTTAACCTAGAAACTATTGCAACACAACAGTCTAAGCTGCTTACAATTAACGACAAAGTAGTAGAGCTTGAAAAAGAATTAGAGTCTATGCGAGTTACTGTAACACAGGCTGAGTTAATAGCAAAAGATTTACAAGACGTAGATTCTAAAATTAAAAAGATTAATACAGAAATAGAAGATCTTTGGTCAGGTATGGACTATCTTTCTAATCCTTTAAACTAAACGGAGTTTTCAATGTCAACAGTTAATAAAGCAGGTAACTATACTAAACCAACCATGCGTAAGAATCTTTTCAACAAGATCAAGGCTGGTACTAAAGGCGGTAAGGCCGGTCAGTGGTCTGCGCGTAAAGCTCAGATGTTAGCTAAAAAATACAAAGCAGCAGGTGGAGGATACAATTAATGGCTATCAGAAAACCACAGAAGTCTTTAAAAGCTTGGACAGCTCAGGACTGGGGTACTAAGTCTGGTAAAAAGTCTAGCGAAACAGGTGAACGCTATCTGCCTAAGAAGGCTATAGCATCTTTAAGCTCTTCTGAGTATTCAAAGACAAGCGCAAAGAAACGCAAGGATACTAAGGCTGGTAAGCAACACAGCAAGCAGCCTAAGAAGATTGCGGCTAAAACTAGAAAGCATAGAAAGGTATGATACGCTTTATTGGTGTAACGCTATTATTATTTATACTGTCTTGGTTGACTAAGAAAGAAGAGGAGTTTTTAAATGGCTACACCTAGAAAAGGCAAAGCAAAAGTAAAGGTAACTGCTAGTGGAAAAAAGGTTAGCTATGGTCAAGCTGGTAAAGCTAAAGACGGTGGCCCTAGAGTTAAGCCGGGAACCTCTAAAGGAGATAGCTACTGTGCGAGGAGCTTAGGCATTAAGAAACGTTTATCTAAAGCAAAGCAAAACGACCCTAATACTCCCAACAACTTATCTCGTAAGCGTTGGAAGTGTTCGGGTGCTAAGTCTAAAAAATAAAATGATAAAAATATATAAAGTTACGTGGCTTGATGCAACAGGTGGTGGCAATATAGGCTGGAGATCTTTAGAAGATTTAGTAAAGACTAAACCTGCTCGCGTTGTTTCCTGTGGTATTAAGCTACATGAAGATGAAATGTCTTTAATTATCTGTCCTCATTTTATCTTAGATGAGAATAATCAAGTAGAGCAAGGAGACGCTGAGATTGTTATACCTAAACAATGGCTCCTAGACTGTCAACTTCTTACTAGTTATGACTAACTATTTAACTATCTTCACATCTAGGCGTTCTGCCTGTACTGCTTTCTGAGAAACCTCTAACACAAAAGATGAGTGCTGGTGTAGCAGGGCTGTAATAATTTCAATGTTTTCTTCCATCAGTTCAACGCTGGCTAAAGCTGCAACAATTTCTGAATTGATACGTAGAGCCATTCCTAGTCTTGTTTCTGGTGTAAAGAATAATTCTTCCATTATAAAGCCCTTATTTGATTTTCTAAATGAGCATGTAAACCATCTAGTTTACTATGTCCTTCTCTCAATATAGTGCGTATATAGGAGCGAGTGTACTCATCTTTAAATACGGTATTAATTTTATTTTCAGGTAGGCCACTCAACTCCGTAACTACTTTACCTTTCTTGTCTATAAAAATCTTAAAAGAAAGTAGGTTGCCTTCGATCATATCTCACACACTCCTGCAACACAAGCAAGTGTTTGAGCGCCTTCAGTGTTATCATCTGCTTCTTCAATGTCCCACTCCATATCTTTAGGCATATCTTTTAAAAGTTTTTGATACGTATCCTTATCTATCTTTTGGTACGGAGCTTGTTTATATACGTGCTCTGCTTCAGGAAGAAAGCTAATGCCACTGACGCTATCAAAGTTTTCCCAGATCCACTGACAAACAGAGTAGAAGTTATCATCATTATAGTAACAAGTCATTGAGGGTTTATGCTCACACCAGTTATCTTGATAGATTTTCCACAGCTTTAACTGCTCCATAGCACCCATGCTTTCTACTGTTACCGCTTTGTTAGGGGCCTTCTGAGGAAAGCTGAACACCCAGTTAGAGTTATTCATTACGTCTTCTTCGTGAGGAAAGCCCTTGTCAATCATTGCTGTAGCAAGTGGATCTTTCTTATCAGCTCGTACAGTCCTAATATAATAATCACTAAAGCGTGGATGAATACCGCTGGCGCTGTCAGTTAGCTGTGATACAGTCCCTGAAGGCTTGACACAGGTGATAGCAGCTGATTGATTAACGCCTAGCTTCTTTGCCCAATCCTTGTTAGTAAGTATCGCAACGTCTCTGAGAGTCTCTAAGAGCCGCCCTAAAGCCTCTTCTCCTGTTGACCCATTAGTTAGCTTGCAGTCCATGATGCCTGTCATAGACACCCCTAGAAGAGCTTCTTCCTCTGTGTTCTTTTTCCAGATGTTACGGAGGTAACGGAAGTCCGTCATAGTAGACTGAAGCGTTCCTAAGATTGTAGCGGTCCGTACTTTTTCTACAAGAGTATCTTCTGTGTCGTCTGGTCTAACGATAACCTCTGATAGATTACAGAACTGATAAGGTCTAAGGATGATCTCGCTGCATGGGTTAGTACCAAACTTATATGTAGCGTCTCTTCGTTCATTACGTGCTGCTACTTTCTGAGCTGCAATACGGCTGAAGATACCACGTTCACCAGACTTAGAATCATACAGACGCTTCATCTCAGAGGAGTAAGTATCAAAGTCAGGCTTCTCAGAGTACACAGCACTGTTGTTAGCCAATGCACGTTGACCGTTACCCAAGTACCACTCACCGTTCTTAGCGTTAGCCATGCGGTTATCAGTTACATTACTCAGTGAGATCAGAGCAGAGCGTCTTACACCGCCTACAACAACGATGTCAGCAATCTTACATACTAAGTCATGACACTCTAGTGACGTTAGCTTGCGACCTGTAGCAGCTTTAAACAGATCAACAGTAAAATTAAACAGGTCTGCTAAAGGCTGTGGACCGCTGGCTCTGCCGCCAAAGGTCTTCAGTCTAGCTCCAGCAGGACGTACCCTAGTCAAGTCACACTTAGGAATCTTACCGGCGTACAGGAGGCTGATAAGCTCTCT
>Ga0209534_10004049_pt1 | contig 13702 bp, 7 predicted proteins | sample COG_07_FD_184751 | JGI IMG/M metagenome (GOLD analysis project Ga0209534, IMG submission 184751) | Pelagic Microbial community sample from North Sea - COGITO 998_met_07 (SPAdes) (version 2) | ecosystem: Environmental > Aquatic > Marine > Neritic zone/Coastal water | place: Helgoland, sampling...
AGATCTTCATTACCATCAAAATCTTTATCAATTATAAGGATAGGTTGATGCCGGTATCCATCAGCAGTTCCTCCAATGATGATTGCTCTTTGATAAGTATTGGTTCTATTTCTGTCTTCTGAATGAATAAGAAACTTGGCTACACCTTCTTCGTTTAACGATTCAATTTCAAAAATGGCACAACCATTTTTCATCTTTGTGAAATAGCTTTTTCCGTTTAAAACCATTTTTGCATTAGATGATTCGGACAGACAATCAATTCCGAGCATTACAGTTCTACCCCTATTTTTCGCCTGTTTGAAATCTCGATATCCAAAGAAATAAGAATCCTCAGTATAATTCTCAGTGAATTTTTTATAATTTGGAAATTCAAGAGTCATTTTATAAAGTCCAATTTCGTAATTTTTTCCGTATAGACTGGAAGGAGTGGAAGTCGCGATTGTTGATGGTCCACCATCTGTTGATCGAGTCGGATTATTTAATTCATCATGTATAGTAGAAAGGAGAATACCCATGCTGTTGCGAACTTTGACGGTGTAAGCTTGTTTTCGATTATCTGTATAATAGTAATTGTCACTTCCTTTAAATTGCCCAAACCAAGAGGGGATTCCATATTGTTCCATATTGGAGTCATAAATACTGCTACTCCACCAAAATTCGCCCCTCTGATTATCAGGGAAAACACAGAATAGCTTTTGCCTTCCCCCGTTAGAAAACTTGCCATCAGGAAGTGCAATCGCGTAGAGTTCTGGTTTTAATTTATTACAATTCAGAATAGGCATTGCTTCTAAATAATGCTTTGTGGGTATCCCGTTTACTGTTGGAACCACACTGCTCCATAATTCGATGATATTTTCACGGGTTGGAAAAAAATTCGGATCGCTTTCAATCGTTTCATAAAACCGTTTATAGATTTTACGGTAAAAGTCCTCATCATGTTTCATGAAAATCTGCATGAGAACCGAAGAGATGTTATACCGATCATTAGAGGTTAATGGGCCAACCCAGAAGTCACCTCCCTCTGTCCATCTTTGATGTTTAATTAAATCATAATTACTAAACCTGCCTGACCATTCATCCCAGGCTCCCCCTTTTAATATTATAATAGATTCAGGATCATTTGGATATGCCTCAATGAAGTCATGGATGATTTCATATGCCATTCCTTCAGCTACCTCCTCAAATCCACTTAGCATATTGTCCCATTGCCAGTTGTGGTTGGAAGCAAACTTGTATTTTCCACTCCATACATGAATAATTTCATGAACGAGTAGGCGTGGGTTCCATGTATTGTTGGCATAAATTCGGGTGCCACTGGAGGACGCCATCCATGAACCGGAACTTCCCCCACGATTATGTAATTTACATGCGATCGTCCGGGATGGATTTCCCAATTTATTGTACAAAATGGGAAAAAGTTTGATCATAAAAGAACGGGTTCTTGATTCCAAGCTGTGTGAGAACTTTGAAAAGTAGAAATAGATTCGATCGCTACTGGATCCAATTTTAGAATCGTCTGTAATGTCATTTATAGTAATTCCTAAGTCGTCTAAAAAATAACTTTGGCGAGGAAAACTACTCTTATCTTCTGGATCAAATCCATATCTTAATTCAGCAATATCGCTCATTCCATCCTGATCGGAATCAGTAAAGTCACCCGAATAGTTTTCTAAATAAATATTTGGAGCTGTGGGGTTACTTTCAGTCTTTGCTGGCAGGTTTTGTAAAACAAATCCTATTGCTAAAAGAATAAAAGTGGGGGAGTGAATAGAAAAACTAATTTTTCGCTGCACATTCCCTTGATTGGGCTTATTTCCTACTATTTGCATTCCTACAGTTTTTTTTCTAATCTTAATCATTTAAACAATCATACTACATACATTAGGACATATGATGTCTTTCAGACTGCGGTATACCTTTTTTACTAAAAGACATTATGTGTCTTTCTTAAGTGTTATTATTAGAAATGGATATTTGCGAAAATTTAATCGAGGACGGGTGTTTTGAACAATCAATACCTGATCCGGTAACTGCTGTGACAGAAGAAGCTGGTTGGGGTTGGGACGCATTGTTTGGTGGGGCAGTGGGTTGGATGCTCGGTCGTTCAGGCTGTGCGTCTTTTTCCCCGCAGATAATGAACCAAACTGAGGGTTTTTTTACGCCAGAAGAAAAAGATTTTATTTCCCAGCTCTGGAGGTTCGAGCGAGAATTGAGAGATGTCCAGGAAAACGAAGAATGGGAACGGCTTTATCTGCTCGTCTTATTGGCGGGTGAATCCTTAAGCCAAGTTTGGAACGAATTTGTTCCAGGGAATCCAGGTTATTCGCCAAGTCCAAAATTTGATGGTGAGATCACGGAAATCCTCAATCCTTTTTTACTTCTATGTAAAGAGGCACTTGCACTTGATTTCGAATCTTTAATCTCACCGGCGGAGTTTGCTGCAATCGGTAGTAAAGACTTAATCCAAGTTAATTTAAATTATGCAACGATGATTATATCCATTGATGGCGTTCCATTCGTATCCAAAACAAAAACCCAACAACCCGATCAATAATATGAGAGAATTATTTTTACATAACCCTGATAGTGGATTCTTCGGAATATTATCTCATTGGATTGGAATGGGTTTTATTTTTAGCCTTGCTTTTGATCTTACAATCATAGGAACTTTTTTCCTGTTGTTGTTTTTTCCTGCAGTATTGTTGATGGTGATATTTGATTAAGATTTGTAGCGAATTTACTTTACGAAAATACTTGGAATCTAAGTATGATCTAATATCGGTTGCTTAACTATTCTTTATTAAGTTTATATTTGAATTGTAGCACCTGAAGATTGAATGAGAGATCTCAGTTATTTATATTCTAAAATCTAAAACTATATAAATTTACCCACTAACTATGAAGATCGCGATTACAGCAGACCTGCACCTAACCCCCGAGTATCCAGAGCGTGCATTTGCATTTAAAAATATCCTAGAACAACTTGAGGCAGAAGGAATCTCTGATTTAATAATCGCAGGCGATCTTTTTGATAAGGATGGGGATGATTCGGCTTATGAAAGCTTTCGAACTCCCTGTAGAGCTCATCCTTTTCTTAAGTCCCATATTATTCCGGGCAATCACGATTCGACCAAGAGTTTGAGGGATATTTCACCAGACCTAGCGAATGTAAAGATTTATTCCTCACCAACTTTCAAACTTTTTGATAATTTTGGTATCCTCTTTATCCCCTATTGCAAGGGGATTTCGATGGGCGAAGCAATCCTCCAATCCAAGGAGAAAATAGAGGAGGGAATACCTTGGGGGTTAGTGGGGCATGGTGATTTTATCGAAGGCCAACGAGAACCTAACCCACGAGAGAAAGGTGTTTATATGCCTCTCAAGCAAGGAGACTTGAATGATGCAAACTTGTACCAGGTTTTTCTTGGGCACATTCACAAACCGACTCCCCTAGATCAACCGCTTGCCGGTAAAGTCATCTACCCAGGTTCTCCTCAAGGGTTGGATATAACGGAGAGTGGATCGAGGCGCTTTTTAGTCTATGATACTGAGAGTGGTAGAGTAACTGATCGAATGGTCAACTCTTCGATTATCTATCTGAACGAAACCTTTTTAGTTTTTCCATCAATTCAGGAACAGGAAAATTTATACAAGGACTTTGAGGAGCGGTTATTAAAAACAAACTTGAGTTCAAAAGAACTTCTAGAAAAGACTCATATTCGTATTAAAATTGAGGGGTTCGCACTAGATAAAGAAGGCCTTGTTGACTCTTTTTGTTCTCGAGTTAAAGAATTCGGGATTACTCTTTTTAAGGGGATAGAACCTGATTTCAATCAAGTTATTACAGCGTCTGACGAGCAGAAAAAAAATCTTTCACTGGAAGCCCTTCTCAATGTGGATCGATTAGCTGAGGGAACGAGTGAGCTTTTTCCAGAAAAAGTGGAAGGGCAGAGTAAGTGGATCTTTGGAGGAAATGAGCCAACGATGGAACAGGTGAGGATGGAGGTTCTCCGTACAATTTACAAGGGATAGGAGTAGGCATGAAAATACAAAATATTCAGGTACACCAGGCGGGTCCACTAAAGAAAACTTTTCAGTTAGAAGCAAAAGGATTTAATTTAATATTCGGCCCCAATGAAGCGGGTAAGACTTACCTAATCGAAGCCCTTTCATCCTGGCTTTTGGGAAAAGCAAAAGGAGTCCGCTCTAAGCAAAAAAGCCGAGATTGGAAACCCGTTCCATCCGGTTCAGTCGAACTGACTGGCCTCGATCAAAATGACCTGACTAAGATCGAAATATTTGGATCAGACTCTAAATCGAATCTTACAACTTGGTTTTCCGAGGAAAAAGATTTGTCACTAGATTTTTCAAAATTACTTGTAGTGCGTGCGGGGGAAACTCTGATTGAGTCTCCAGAGAGTCTCATTAAAGAAACCCTTTCGGGCAGCGGTATGCTGGAGGGTATTTTAGCGGATAAGAATATAAGCAAGACCTTAAAGTCCGCGGTTATTTCTAATACTTCGATCGAGGGTAATAATGCCGGAGACATTAAAGATCATCGTGAATTGAGAGATAGTTTACGAAGTTTAAGAAGTCTACGCGATGAGTTCAGTGGAGGCACAGGTCTTGAACTTAACCGCCTTCACGAGGAAAGCTTAGGACTGGAGAATAAATTAAAAGAACTCGCAAAAGCGAAGAGAATTCATGCATATCAACTTTCCCTTGAGCTTGTACAGATAAAAGAGAAAAGTCTTTCTTTCCCAGAAGATCTCGACGAATTAAAGGAAAACCTTAGTTCCTTAAATAGTAAGACGGAGGAGGTAGGGAAGAGGCAAGCCGATTTGGACGGACTAGACCAAGAGTTGGTACATAGGGAATGGGCTACAAATGGCTACTCTCGGTATAAAGAACTCAAAGCCCTTGCTCGTAAGCCAGTCGTAGCCGAGAGAAAGCTTAACCCTGTGTTATTGATCCTTGCTGCTACCTTTCTGCTAGGTTCATGTGGTACTTTTGTTTTGCTTCCTTATCCATGGGTTGCTGGGGTCTCGGGGTTCGCTGGCCTGGTATCTCTTCTTCTCTGGCGGCTTCTCCCGCAAAGAACTGAGTCGATTATAAAGCCTGTTGATGACCCTGAGTTAACAGATATTCGACTCGCTTTTGAGAAGAGATTTGCAGAACAATTGAGCGGAGAACCTGTTTTTCAAGCTAAGATTGACCAACTTAACCAGAAGCTTGGCCAGCGTAATCAAATGCATGAAGAACTTAAGGACTTAAATATGAGTATCTCGATACTTGATACGAAGACGGAGGCGAGGATGCATGCTATTTCGCCAGGATTTACCAAGGAAGAGTGGGACAAAGAAGTTAGTAAACAGATTGAAGAGAAGAAAAAATTGCTTGGTATAGTAGTCGAAAAACAAAGGGAGCTCGATCGATTTGGAGTGAATGAGCAGCAATTTTTAAACGAGGAAATAGGAGTGGGCTGGGATTCTGAACTTGAGACCTCGCTTTCCATCCAACTCGAAGCAAAGAATGAAGCTCTCCAAAATGCAAAGAGTCAGGAGGTTGAACTGAAGCATAAAATTGCCGGAGCTATAGGTAAAATGTCAGATGATTGGGAGTCTTTAATAAGTGGTCTTGAAGAAAAAATTGATGAACAAGCCAATAATTATAAAAAAGTTACAGCCGAAATTTTAGCAAAGGTTTGTGTCTTAAAATCTGCCCTTAATTTGCAAAAGGATGAAGACCAAACTATTTCTGAAAACCTCAAATCTTTTGAAGTGATCGAGGATTTAACGAGGGTGGGTGGAGATCGTTTTTCTGGTTTTGGCTGGCAGGATGGCAAACTTGTCGTGCTTGATGAAGCGGGTCGTTCGGATACCCTTGATTTTCTTTCTACTGGGGCCAAGGAACAAGTCATGATTGCTTTACGAATACTTTTTGCGCGCCGTTACCTTGAGAAAACGCCGGCTTTTTTGTTACTCGACGATGCTTTTCAACACAGTGATTATAATCGTCGTAAACATCTCGTCGCCCATACTTTACGCTTGGTTCGAGAGCGTGGGTGGCAAGTGTTTTATTTTACTATGGATAACCACCTGCGTGATATGTTTAAAGAGCAAGCAACTAATCAATTAGGTGAAGATTTTACATATCACATGCTCTCATGATATTTCGATGAGTAAATTAAAAAATAATAAATTTAAGATTGATTTAAGTTTTATTTAATTATGGATTATTAAGTTCTCTTTTAGTGTATGAAAATTTATCTTTTATGTAATGGAAAACCTTATGGTCCTTATACCCGCCAAGCAGTCGAAAACTTCCTCGTAGAAAAACGAATTTCTTCTGATGGCTTGGCTTGCGGAGTAGGGCAAGCACAATGGATTGCCTTGGCCGATTTACTGGCCAGTCTGCCTAGTACTAATACTTTACAAGTGAATGAATCAAAGGAGACGGTAGAGGAGGATGAGGGTGGAGTAGTCGATACGATTGATCGGCGTGATGCCTTTGAGGAAGACGAAAAACAAGAAGACACTCCGACCAAAGAGTTGTTAGAGGAATCTGAAACTATTGGTTCGCACGATGACTTGGATGAACTGGACTGCTCTGAAACTGCAGAGAAAATTAAGGTATTAGTTTCGAACGGGGAAATGGACTTCGCCTTGGATTTGCTTCGTGGACTGGGGGAAGAAAAAACTGATATTTGTGTATTTTTGTTAGAGAGTATTGGAGTAACTTACGAGGGCGAGTTGGAATCTCCTGATTGGATGGATTATGGAGAGAATTCAAAAATGGCTTTTCTTTATGTCATGTTGGGAATGGTTTACAATGACCCACGGATGGCACACTTACATAATGAAATAACCAAGATAGACCTGTCCTATTCGGATATTACGGATTTACCTAAAGAGCTATGCCAACTTGACTGCGTTGAGGAACTTTCTTTACAAGAAAATAAGCTAACGAATTTACCAGTGGAGTTTGGCGGGATGAGAAAATTAATCAAAGTCAATTTCTCCGGAAATCAATTTAAGAAGATTCCACCCTCTCTTGCAGAAGCCAAGAATTTAGAGGAATTAGATTTGAGTGGAAATCAATTTAAGAAAAAATATCAGATCTGGGAAGACCTCAAAGATTTAGCTCAATTGAAGGGGTTAAACTTGTCAGCTAATTCGCTTAGTCCCCCAATAGAAGACCTTTCAAGCCTTTCCTGTCTGGAAAGTCTCAATTTATCAAGTATACCTTTCAAAAATGATAAACTTGGTCCAATGATTAAGCCCCTTGGTACCTTGCCAGCCTTGTCCAATTTGGATTTGTCGGATTGTAAAATTTCCAAAATCCCTGATGAAATGCTTGGCCTCGAAAAATTGAAGTCGATTGACTTGAGTCGGAACAAACTTAAAAAAGTGCCTACTAAGCTTAATCAATTGCCCGAATTGGAATCTTTACAGCTTTTTGGCAACCCTGTCTTTGAAGACACAGCCTCGGAATACCATGACGATTTCCCCCTTTTCGACGTGGAGGAAAAGGACGAGGAGGAAAGGGAATTTTCAGATTGGGTGGAACCCAGTCCTATTGAATTGACTGGTCGTGCAAGGGAATTACTAAACGAATTTGAGGAGGGCTTTAATTATGGCAGAATCGAGATGCTCGATGAGCGGATTAATTCAATCATTAATGAGGAGATACCCGAACTCTTACTTGAATTAGTCCGTGGATGCCGTTTGGATGGGAATGGCTACTTTTGGACAGGTTGTCATTTTCCTTTTCCCTCTTGGATCGACTCGATCATTACTTCGGATAAAATCGAGGGAGACCCTTCGGAGAAGTGGAAAGGAACGCCTTGGTCAGAAGAAGCACGTTCAGAGGCGGCCTTGCCCTTTTATGCGATGATTCGTTTGATGGTTCATTTGCCACAGGACGAACGGGTTCACCCCAGCCTTTTAATTAAAAATATCAAACGACTCTGCTTAACACTTCCAGAGCGGATACCCGCCGAAATAGGATATTTCTCAGAACTCGAGGAACTCGTTTTATCCCGCAACGAATTACTATTTCTTCCATCCAAGATAGGAGATTTGAAAAATCTTCGAGTTCTTTCATTAGACAATAATAAGTTGACTGAATTACCTCCCGCTTTGGCTAACCTTTCCAAACTCCGCCATCTCGGCTTAAGCAACAACTCAATTGACGAGTTACCTAAATGGATAGCAGAACTGAGCGAACTTCGAATCCTTGATCTTTCCCTTAATCGAGTTAAAGAATTACCTGCCTCCATTGGTGAATTAACGAGGCTTCAATTTCTTGGTCTAAAATCCAATAAATTGACTCGCTTGCCACCAGAGATCGGTCAGTTGAAAAATCTCATGCATCTTTGGCTGGGTTCCAATTCGATTGAGGTTCTTCCCGACGAGCTTTATCAAATCGAATCCTTGCTTGCCATGGGCTTGGTTGGAAACCCCTGCATTCCGACTAATTATAAATGGCTCCGAGGAGTTAATCTAAGCCACCGACCCGACAAAATTAATCTAATGGCTTTAAAAGCAGATAATCCTAAAGACGCTAAGTGGGTCCTACAAAATGTTCTTAGCTGGAGTGGTTCCTAAAAAATGAGTAACGACACAGATGTATATGTAACTTTAAGTTCTGAAAATGAAACTGACCTTTTGGCAGTTGTCGCCTACCTTCGGAATAAGGATCGCACCTGGGGGCTCGATATCGATGATGTTCGAGCAAAGGAGGATTTAGGCTATTCTGTTCGCCTCTACGGTTGGGCTAACGAAAACTCCTTGGGTAACTATCACATTACTGGAGACGAAGGTGAAATGGGAGATTTAAGTAGGAAATTTCCGGAGATCGAGATCAAAGGATGGTACAAAGATGCATATTCCTATGGTTCGCTTTACGGTGGAGTAAAATCCTACGAAAGTTCTTATGGTGAGGATGGAGAGGGCAAAAGCATTAGTATTGAGGTTGGCTCTTTTCGAAAAATTAAAATTGATCTCAGTTCGGCCATGTCTCTTTTTTCTTCGACTTTCAACAGGATTGGTCATTTAGCATGGTTGGAGGAAGCAGGTAGCAGTACCCCCTATGACGAGGATTTCCCCCCCTGCATTGAATTTTCAATCGAAACCGACTGCCATTTATCAGATGCGGAGATTTGCGAACAGATTTGTGTGGCCCTTCGTTCAATTGATGCTCCTCAGGACTTAGTGGTTCAACTAAAAGATTACGAGGGTGAGGATATACTTGGACAACCAGTCTGGGGTGACGAGCATCTTTCTGTTGAGGAGGTGCAACCGGAGACGGTAGTGTTGTTTATGAAAAAATTGACTGAGTTGTCAGAACTTTCTCTCGTCCCCTTTCTGAGCAAACTTCCCAATCTCACTATTGCCGACCTTGCTGTAGTCGACTCAGATGGAAACAATATCCTGCATTTAGTAGCCGAGGAAGGATTATTTAACCAAGTGCCTAAGGAGCTGATCACCCAAGAAAACCTTTTTCGTAAAAATCAATTTGATCAGACTCCGATCTCACTGGCTCATGAGAATGATCATCGTCAACAACTACCCAAAGAATATCGGGACGAAAACTATATGCGAGACTATGAACGTGAAGAGTTTATCCAAAAATTGCTTGAAGATGGAAAAGATGATCTTGCTGCCCATGTCATTCGAAATTTCCCCAATCCGCTATTAACTCTGTAGCTCGCTTGAGATAGCTGTTCTTTCATGCGAATTTACCTCCATCGAAACACTCAAATTTACGGTCCCTATTCCCGTAATTCCATTGTTGGTTTCATTAAAGAGGGCAGGGTAGAAGCTAATGACTGGGCATGGATGCCAAGATTGAGTACTTGGATTCATCTGGAAGAGTTGATTGGAGAAATACCAGAGAATAAAAATGAAAAATCCTGGCTATCTGAAGCTCTTGAGACAATTGATTGGCATGATGCAACTAGCACAAAACTTGAAATAATTGAATGGGCATGCAACCAATGCGGTTTAAAGCCTTTGGAGGTCGATGCTCGAAGAATGTATGTGACGGACGATTCCGGGGAGCGTCACCTTTGCTCCCACCCACTGGAGTATGTGATCGTCGAAAAGTATCTTGGTTCCAATATTTCTGATCAAGTTCTGAAAGAACGCACGGGATATTATGAAGATCATTTTTGTACCGCTTGTTTTGAAATTTCCCTTCTCGACTCCGAAAAGGATCGAATGGTATGTGCGAAATGCGGGAAGAGGGGAATGAAACGGGGGATTAAGTTAGCCAATCAAAATTGTCCAAAATGCAAAAAAGGGGTATTCACCGGACATCCAATGGATACTCGATTTATCGACGAAATAATAGAATCCATTACAAAATAAATATAAATTTTCATGATGGGAACCAAGTCATTTTTTTATTTCTTTTCTGCCAGTTTTCTTAATTCTTCGTCCTGTTGCAATTCTTCTGATGCAAATTCGAATGCATTCCCATTTATTTTAACTGCAGCCAGCATGAACTCGCGATCGGATTTCAGTTCATCGGCGGCGTATTCGGCGGCGCAATCTCCTGCTTGTAAGGCGGCCAGCACGATCTCGGGATCAGATTTCAGCTCATCGACAGCGTGTTGTAGAACCGAGCCTTCACAGCCATCGTCTCGGACTGCGATAAGCACGATCTCGCGATCGGCCTTCAGTTCATCGGAGGCGAATTCTAGAGTCATTCCATCAACTTGCACGGCCTCAAGCATGAATTCACGATCGGATTTTAGCTCGTCCGAGGCCATTTCAAGCTTTTCGTAATCCTGCTTCACGGCCAGCAGAACCAGTTCGCGATCCGACCTGAACTCATCAGCAGCGAACTCAAGAGCCCAACCGTTGCATTTTACGGCGGCAAGCACGATCTCCCGGTCCGCCTTCAGTTCGTCTGGAAAATATTGGAGAGCCAATGGATTCGTTTCCACTAAAGGCATCATGAACTCGCGATCGGATGTTAATTCATCCGAAGCGTATCTAAGCGCACTTAAATCTTGTTGAACGGCAGCGAGAACGATCTCACGGTCAGACTTTAATTCGTCCGCAGCATACTCCAGAGCACCCCCGTCGGATTCCACTGCTGCGAGCACGATTTCACGATCGAATTTGGATTCTTCCGCTGCAAATAAAAGTGTCATTGCACCACCATTTTGTACGGCAGCCAGAACGATCTCCCGGTCGGATTTCAGTTCCTCGGCTGCATCCGCTAGAGAACCATGGTTCTGCACGGCGGCCAGCACGATCTCACGATCGGCCTCGAATTCATCGGATGCGGAACTAATTGCCCTTCCATTTGATTGTACAGCGGCAAGCACGATCTCTCGATCAGCCTTCAGTTCATCGGATGCGTATTCAAGTGCCCGTCCATCTTGTTGCACGGCAGCCAAAACGATCTCTCGATCAGCTTTCAGTTCATCGGACGCATAATCAAGGGCCCATATACTTTGTTTCACGGCAGCCAGTACGATCTCGCGATCGGATTTGAATTCCTCGGTGGCGTGTTGAAGCGCTACGCCATCTTGCTTGACGGTTTCCAAAACGATCTCGCGATCAGATTTGAGATCCAAGTCCTCGGAGTCAGAAAATCCACCAGCTGCTTGCACGGCAGCGAGCGCAATCTCGGGATCGGACTTGAATTTCTCATCAAAATCATTCAGGGCAGATGCATTTTTTTGGACGACCGCTAGAACGAATTCGCGGTCGGACTTGAATGATTCGTCTACTAAAGCAAGTAAACGATCAATATCCAGCTTGCTTGAGGTGGCCGCTTGCTCAAGTGCAGCCAGCGCAATTTCGCGATCAGCCCGGAACTTTTCGTCGGCATGAGCAAGCGGGGAGGGTTGGCCCCAAAATTTAGGAGTAGGGCCTTGCACGGCTGCGAGTACGATCTCGCGATCGGATTTCAGTTCGTCATCGACGTATTCAAACGCTTCGGAGCTCGTGCTCAGGGCAGCCAATACGATCTCACGATCGGATTTGAATTCATCGCTCAGGTAAGCCAACGGGGAAGGCAATGCACCACGTATATCAATTTGGTCCGCATTCATGGCGGTCAGCACGATCTCGCGATCAGCTTTCAATTCATCGGATGCATAATGAAGGGCCCGACCGCTATCCTGAACGGCAGCCAGCACCACTTCCCGGTCTGCCTTCAGTTCGTCGGATGCGTTGTGCAGCTCATAGGCGGGAGAACGCGCATTCAGCACCTCACGACGATCTCGAATTATTTTTTCGAGCCGGCCACCTTTTGATATCTCGACTACCCACACATTCTTCTCGTCATCAATAAATTTAATATTTTTTTCCTCAAATTTATGACCGGAAAAGCGCAGATGACTGAAGAACTGCTCCTTCTCAAGCAACCTAGCTACAATATTTTGGGAAAGATCACGGTCGCTCCAGTCGCATCCCGGGACTATTTTGAAATATTTTTTGCTTTTGAAAACGATTTTGAAGAGATCGCCCTCTTGTTTGTATTCGTGCTCGCTTACCGCAAACCCCGTGCCCCAAGCGTATTCTTCGAACACTTCCTTTAGGTATTCGATTTGTTCTTCGCTCAGGTCCCTCGCGTGGAACTCGTAATTATAACGCTTCTCCTCGTTGCCTAATTCTTCATGGAGGGAGGCCTGTTCCTCATTGCCATAGAGCGAGATTTCCATTTCGGTTTGCCCCGGCGTATGCTTTGCTCCCTTGATCAAGAGGTAATTCTGGATCTCCTTGCGTTCAAGCCTGACAGCCAGATCGAAAGGTTTCATCGGTTTCCCCCTTCCGAAGGTTCCCGCTTCGCGATCCTCTTCGGAACTGCTTTTGTGTTCTTGGTTCACATCCGCTCCCGCTTCGACCAAGGCCATGACGATATCCAGATTGTCTTGATCAATGGCTTCGAAAATCGGGGTGGCATCAACTATGTTCCGAATATTCGGGTCGGACCCGCCTGCCAGCAGAACGTTCACCGCCTCGATGGAGCGGGACGCAGCCAGAAACAAGGCCCCGAGACGATGTTCTTCCGTCACTAACTCGGGATTCGCTCCCGCATCGAGAAGCGTCTTGAGGGTGGATACGTTGTCCGCGATGGCGGCCCCGATCAGGGCCGTTCGACCGTCGGGAGAGCGTTCGTCAAGTTCGACCCCTTTCTCCAGCAAGCTAAAGATGATCCCGGCTGCCTGTTCTTCATTCTCATTGCACGCTGCCCAGTAAAGCGGAGATCTACCGTTGCCGTCCCTTGCGTCAAGGTCGGCTCCGTTTGCCAACAAGCTTTCGGCAAGCTCTCGGTCGCCATGAAAGCAGGCATGGAACAACAAGGTCCATCCTTCCGTCGTCGGTTGTGGAAGTGGTAAAGCGGGGTTCTCCAAGAGAAGTTGGAGCGGAGCGCTTCCCTCCATCCCCTCGAGACTGGCCGTGTCTTGCAGGGATGCCCGTTTCTCCTCGATGAAGCGATTGACGGAATCAGGATGGTAGGGGCCGTAGGTCTGGCCGTTTCGATGGATGAATATTTTCATAAAGAGAAATTTATCAAAGGGGATAAAACTCTTATATCCTTGAGGAGTGAAAGTGTTTAATCAATTATTTTGTTGTATAAGTATTAACAAGAGTGAAGGGTTAGATAATGAGCGAGTATAAGTATCGAGATAAAGTTAGTGGTCAATGGATCTCCGAAGCAGTAGTTGAGCAAAGAA
>Ga0209534_10004062_pt1 | contig 13679 bp, 16 predicted proteins | sample COG_07_FD_184751 | JGI IMG/M metagenome (GOLD analysis project Ga0209534, IMG submission 184751) | Pelagic Microbial community sample from North Sea - COGITO 998_met_07 (SPAdes) (version 2) | ecosystem: Environmental > Aquatic > Marine > Neritic zone/Coastal water | place: Helgoland, sampling...
AAACGCCCAAGACACACGTTAACCTTTGGCAAACCATTGTTATTCAACGCAGGTTAAAATGGCACGGTGCTTGCAATTCATACGCTAAATAATGGGAGCAAAGATGAATGCGGATTGATCAGCCGCCGTTACCAATTGATATTTCACGTTTGGCCGTTGGGCCGCCCCTTGACCAGCGCACCGACAAAGATGCGTCTGAGCAAAGCAATAGCCGTGCCCTCGTTGCGTACCGGGATCGCGATCTTATTGCCAAGGAAAATGCTGCCAAGACCAAGGAAGTCACTGAACCTGCACGTCTGCCACCACCAGTAGGTGGACCACAGGTCCCTGATGCGCGTTATATGTCGCCACGCGAAATGCAGGATTATAGCGAGAACTTGTACGCGGCAGGTGTTCTATCCTTTGAAGATTACGAGATTTTGGCTTTTCAGCCTGACCTGCATCCAGACTTTGGGCGAACCATCGGCGCGCTCACTGGTGAGGCCGCCGCTCCAGACCGCAAACGTGATTATATCGAACACTGGGGCAAGCGTTTGGATTTCACACAACGCTATTACCCGGTAAACTCAAACGAAGTTCGCCAGGCTCACCGAATACACGAAGCCCTTAAGGCGTTTCCAAGTCGCACAGACATTTTCGCATAAGCTCACATGGCGTATAAAAACTTTGCTACGCAGCTTAGTGTTCTGTTGGCAGGTCCGCGCTGGATATGGTATGAACCCCATCTAGATTTTTGATGTCGCCTTTATCTGATTTAGGTCGATTGAACATACAGAGTGGAATGAGCAGAAAGTTGGGACATACTGTAGCGATAGCGTCTGATCACGCCGGATTTAATCTGAAATCGCAACTTAAAGATGACCTCGTATCTGCGGGTCACACTGTTGTCGATCTTGGTGCACACAACTCAGACAGCGTTGATTATCCTGACTTTGGTTTTGCCATGGGCAATGCCATTGAATCCGGCGATGCAGAATTTGGTGTCCTTGTATGTGGATCAGGCATTGGTATTTCAATCGCCGCTAATAGAAATCCAGTCGTTCGCGCAGCCGTTGTCAGTAATAGCCTGACAGCAAAGCTTGCGCGCCAGCACAATGATGCGAACGTTATTTGCTTTGGTGAGCGTTTGATTGGCTCAGAAGTCGCGCTCGATGCCATGCAGGCGTTTCTTGAAACAGATTTTGAGGGCGGACGGCACGCACGACGTGTCGATATGCTCGCTGAACCTAAAAAATAGTATTAGTACCAAAGGGAATAGATTGACTATGTCCAATGCAAATTACCCCAGCGACTATCATCAGCGGTTCTTCAACGTGTCACTGCCAGAGCGTGATGCAGACTTGTTTAAGTCAATCACCGACGAACTTGCACGCCAGCAAGATCAGATCGAACTGATTGCCTCAGAAAACATCGTGTCTCGTGCAGTCATGGAAGCCCAGGGTGGCGTCATGACAAACAAATACGCTGAGGGATATCCAGGTCGCCGTTACTATGGTGGTTGTGAATTTGTCGATGTGGCAGAATCTTTAGCAATCGAACGCGCCAAAAAGCTTTTTGGCTGCTCATACGTTAACGTCCAGCCGCATTCTGGTGCACAGGCCAACGGCGCCGTATTCTTGGCGCTCCTAAAGCCTGGCGACACGATCCTAGGCATGTCTTTGGCTGCTGGTGGTCATTTGACGCACGGCGCACCGCCTGCGCAATCTGGCAAATGGTTCAATGCCATTCAGTTCGGCGTGAAGAAAGACGACCATTTGGTCGATTTCGAGCAAGTCGAAGCTTTGGCCAAAGAGCATCAGCCAAAGATCATCATCTGTGGCGGTTCCGCTTATCCACGTACCCTCGACTTCGCCCGGTTCCGCGCGATTGCCGATAGTGTTGGCGCTTACTTGATGGTCGATATGGCACACTTTGCAGGCCTTGTAGCATCAGGTGTTCATCCGTCACCACTGCCATACGCTGACGTTGTTACGACGACGACGCATAAGACACTTCGCGGTCCTCGCGGCGGAATGATCCTGTCGAATAACGAAGACTTGGGTAAAAAATTCAATTCAGCGGTATTCCCTGGCCTCCAAGGCGGCCCATTGATGCACGTCATTGCGGCTAAGGCCGTCGCCTTTGGCGAAGCACTAACGCCTGAGTTTGTCGACTATTCAAAAGCTGTCGCTGAGAATGCTAAGATTTTGGCGGCTACATTGATAGAGCGGGGACTTGATATCGTCTCTGGGGGTACTGATACCCACGTGATTTTGGTCGATCTGCGCCCTAAAGGCGTTAAGGGTAACGACGCGGAGGTCAGTCTCGAAAATGCAGGTATGACCTGCAACAAGAACGGCATTCCGTTCGATCCAGAAAAGCCAATGGTCACTTCCGGTGTGCGTTTAGGTACGCCAGCCGCCACCACACGAGGGTTTGGCGTCGAAGAATTTAGAAAAGTTGGGAACTTGATTGGTGATGTCTTGGAAGGCCTCGCAGAATCAAATGGCGATAACAGTGCAGCCGAAGCGGCAGCACGGACGGAAGTTAAGGCACTATGTCAACGCTTCCCAATTTATACGTACGTCTGATTAACGACCAATAATTAGTGGGAAATAAAACTATGCGGTGTCCATTTTGTGGAAACGAAGACTCTCAAGTCAAAGACTCACGCCCAACTGAAGACAATGCTGCGATCCGTCGTCGCCGGTTCTGCCCGGCATGTGGCGCGCGTTGGACAACCTTTGAGCGGGTTCAATTGCGTGAACTAACCGTTGTCAAAAAAGACGGCGAAAAATCACCATTTGATCGTGATAAACTGTCTCGCTCGCTGAATATCGCCCTGCGGAAACGCCCGGTTGGTGAAGACCGGATTGAGCGTATTGTAAATTCAATTCAGCGCCGACTAGAGACACTGGGCGAGTCAGAAATTCCGACCAAAGTCGTCGGCGAAATGGTCATGGAGAACCTCAAGGAACTCGATCAAGTTGCCTTTGTTCGCTTTGCATCTGTTTACAGGAACTTCCGCGAAGCCAAAGACTTCGAGGACTTTGTTGAAAACATAGGTGATGGCAACAACGACTAAATTCATGTTTGGATCCGATGACCGTGCGCACATGCGCGCGGCCTTGGCTCTTGCTGCTCGAGGTCTCGGACGTGTCGCCCCCAATCCTGCTGTTGGCTGCATCCTTGTTCGCGAAGATTTAGGTCAAAACGGCCTTGTTGTTGGGCGCGGCTGGACGAAACCCGGTGGGCGCCCCCATGCAGAAACAGAAGTCCTGGGACAAGCAGGCGGCCTTGCCCGTGGTGCACATGCGTATGTGACGCTAGAGCCCTGCAATCACCAGGGGCAGACAGGCCCTTGTAGCGACGCTTTGATTAACGCGGGCGTGAGCATCGTGACGATTGCCCTCAAAGACCCTGATCCGCGTGTTTCAGGAACAGGCTCACAACGTCTCGTCGACGCAGGTATTGAAGTCCGCACGGGGCTCTTGGGCGACGAAGCCCGTCACCTTAACGCTGGCTTCCTCTCGGTTATCGAACATGGTCGACCCTGGGTGACCCTCAAGACGGCAACGACCCTTGATGGTGCCATTGCAGCCCGGACAGGTGAAAGCAAATGGATCACGGGTGAAGCGGCACGTAATCGTGGACATCTTTACCGTGCTCAGAATGACGCTATTTTGACTGGCATCGGGACGGTTCGACAAGACGACCCTTCGCTCACATGCAGGATAGCTGGCCTCGAAGACCGTTCACCCATTCGCGTGATTGTGGACCCTCGGGCCGAAACGCCCTTGGATAGTCAGTTGATCAAAAGCATGGAGACCGTGCCGGTTTGGCTCATCGTTGGCGATGACGCGCCAGCAGAAAACATTCAAGCACTGCAGAATGTCGGCGCAAAGGTGATCATGTTTCCTCCCATAAGCGGCGGGCGGCTCGCGCCTCAAGATATCGTCAAAGCCTTGGCAGGCGAGGGCATAACACGTGTTTTGCTGGAAACCGGTAGCGCGTTGTCTGGGTCATTTATGTCTGATGATCTGGTCGATGAATTGGCCTGGTTCCGCGCCCCCAGCGTCATGGGCGGTGACAGCTTGCCAGCGATCGCGCCGATGGCCGTGAACACGCCTGATAATGCCCCTAGGTTTCAATATTTAGAGACGATTCCCCTTGATGGAGACCGACTAGAGCGCTACCTCCGCATCAGTGATAAAGGATAGGCCCATGTTTACAGGCATCATTACGGATATCGGGAGCGTCAAAGCCATCTCAGGCGAAGGGGATGTGCGTTTTGATATTAATACTGCATTTGTCATGGATGATGTGGCCATTGGGGCGTCCATTGCTTGTGCTGGTGTGTGTTTGACGGTGATCGAGAAGGACGAAGGCTGGTTCGCCGTTCAGGCTTCTGATGAAACGTTGCAAAAGACAACATTGGGAGACTGGCAAGCCGACACCAAAATCAATCTGGAACGCGCCCTAAAGCTTGGAGACGAGCTCGGCGGGCATATTGTCAGTGGCCATGTCGACGGTATTGCGCATGTTGTTAGTACGCAGGCCATTGGTGATTCCATGAAGATCGATTTTGAAGCGCCACGTGATCTCGCAGCATTTATCGCTCAAAAAGGCTCAGCGACCATTGATGGGGTATCTTTGACCGTCAATGACGTCGATGACTGCCTGTTCTCGGTCAATATCATTCCGCATACACAGTCCGAGACCACCCTTGGTCAATTAATCAAAGGTGATCGTGTAAATCTGGAAATAGACGTTCTTGCGCGCTATGTTGCTCGCCTGAATTCAATGAATGGATAATCTTTTGTCATCACCTGAAACTGAAAAATTCCTGTCGCCCATTGAATACATTATCGAAGATGCGCGTAACGGTCGCATGTTCATATTGGTTGATGATGAAGAGCGTGAGAACGAAGGTGACCTTATCATTCCAGCGCAAATGGCAACGCCGGATGTGATTAACTTCATGGCAAAATTTGGCCGTGGTCTTATATGTCTGGCGCTGACATCTGAACGCGTGAACGAGCTGGAATTACCAGCCATGTCCAGGCGCAATGGTTCTCGTCACCAGACAGCCTTTACTGTTTCCATCGAAGCCCGCGAAGGCGTTACCACGGGCATTTCAGCATCAGACCGGGCGCGAACTATCGCTGTCGCGATCGATCCAACAAAGAAAGCTGCAGACATTGCATCTCCGGGGCATGTATTTCCGCTCGAAGCACGGGACGGCGGCTCATTAGTGCGGGCAGGGCACACAGAAGCAGCTGTTGATGTCTCGCGTCTTGCCGGCTTGAACCCGTCTGGTGTGATTTGCGAAATCATGAACGAGGACGGGACCATGTCGCGTCTGCCGGATCTCATTAAGTTTGCCGAGCATCATAAGCTCAAGATTGGCACGATTGCAGACCTCATTGCCTATCGCTTGCGGAACGACCGGGTTGTTGAGAAATCCGCTGAAATGTATTTCCAGAGCCGCTTTGGCGGCGCATGGAAAATGTGCGTTTACGTCAACAAAGTCGCATACGCCGAGCATATCGCGCTTATCAAAGGTGATTTAAGCGGTGATGCACCCGTCATGGTGCGGATGCATGCGCTTGATGTGTTAGATGATGTGCTGGGTGACGTAACCAGTGGCAAAAGCGGCGATCTACAACAAGCGATGCGCATGATCGACGAAGCTGGCAGAGGCGCTGTGGTCTTAATCCGAGAGCCTTATCCTCGCGCACTCTCAGATCATGTAAAAATGCGACTGGGCGAGCCACCAGAAGGCCAACATGAACTCAGGGACTATGGTGTTGGGGCACAAATTCTGCTTGATCTGGGCATCCAGGACCTGATTTTGCTCTCGAACACCCAGCGCACCATCGTAAGCATTGATGGCTACGATCTAAATGTGGTCAGTCAGCAACCTATTCCACCTGTAAAAAGCTGATAATTTGCGTATAGTCTTATCAATATTGCTCTAGCTAAGGCGGGATCCGTCAGGAAATATCATGGTACAAACATCTAACTCTAAAACCATTCTGGTTGTCGAGGCACGCTACTATGACAAGGTATCGGACGATATGGTCGCCGGTGCGACACCGCTGTTCGAAGAAACTGGCTTTGCGATAGAACGACTGCCTGTAACGGGTGTCTTTGAAGTGCCTGCTGCTTGTGAAATGGCAGTGCAGGCAGGTCTTAGGGACCCACATCGCAAGTACGCCGGAGTTATGGCGCTTGGCTGCGTGATCCGTGGTGAAACCAATCATTATGATCATATTTGCCGTGAAGCTAGCCGTGCACTCATGGAGATTACGGTCGATCACTGCTTTCCGCTTGGGTTCGCGATCTTAACGTGTGAGAACATGCAGCAAGCGGAAGTACGCGCTGATCCCAAACAGAAGAACAAGGGAGCAGAAGCTGCGCGTGCTGTGCTTCGTATGATTGAACTTCGACGCCACTTTCAAGGACGTGATAATGCCTAAGGAATATGATCCGAGACCAGCTGCAACAAGGCTTGCAGCCGTTCAGGCTGTCTACGAACTTGATATGATGGAAGCCGACGTGGATGACGTTCTGGCGTCATTTTCTGCTGAGCGTTGGCTTAAAGCAGACGACGAGAGTGATCAGGAAATGGCACGTCCAAAACCTGAGTTGCTTAAAGACCTGGTTCGGGGTGTCTCATTACATAGCGCGCAAATTGATGCCGCACTATCACCCGAAATGATCCAGAACCGCGACGTAGATGCTATGGAAACTGTGCTTCGCGCAATCCTCAAAACCGCAACATTTGAGCTTTTAGAACGTAAAAACGTACCGTCACGGACATTGTTAATGGCCTACGTGGCTGTTGCAGATGCTTTCTTTGATACAGACGGAACACAATCCAAACTCATCTCAGGTATTCTGAATGCGGTCGCGCGTCGCGTACGCCCAGAAGAATTTACCGCTGCACAAGAGGCAAATGGGTGAGCACCGACGACGCTGCCGATGAATTCGAGATCATTCGACACTACTTTGCGCCACTTGCCGCAAATGCCCCAGGCGCCTTCAATCTTCAAGACGACGCCGCAACAATAACGCCCAATCCAGGTTTTGAGATTGTTATCACCACCGACGCAATCGTCGCGGGGGTACATTTCCTGGAAGACGAAAGCCCACGCAATATTGCCGCGAAACTATGCGGCAGTAATTTGTCGGACCTTGCTGCGATGGGGGCTAAGCCGATTGGCTTCACATTGGCTTGTGCGTGGCCCAAAGGAACATCACTAGACACGATTGCTGCATTTGCCGCGGGTTTGCGTGAATGGGTTGATGGTTTTGATTTTCCGCTGCTTGGTGGTGATACGGTATCAACGCCGGGGCCTGCGACTTTCTCGTTAACGGCAATTGGCGAAGTCGCCACCGGACAATGCTTGCGCCGGAACGGTGCCAGACCAGGTGACAAGATATTCGTGACAGGCACGATTGGCGACGGCGTACTGGGATTGCTGGCAGCACAAGGCAAACTCAATGTCATAGATGCAGATTATTGCGCCTTTCTCGAAGATCGCTTCCGTCGTCCAAACCCACGTGTGAGCGCTGGACAAGCACTCGTTGGACAAGCCCATGCATGCCTCGATATCTCGGACGGCCTTGTGCAGGATTTATCCCACATGGCAGACGCATCAGGCGTATCTATTAGATTAGATGCCGCGTCCGTACCGCTTTCGCGAGCAGCTCAAGTCGCGCTGAATACAGACCCACAGCTTCTGTCCACCATTCTATCGGGCGGTGATGATTATGAGCTCCTGATCAGTGCAGCAAAGATGCCGACCAGCCTGGATGTACTGATGACAGAAATCGGCACCGTTGTGGCAGGCCCCGCATCCGTCTTTACCCAAGGTAAGGACGGAGAAGAAATCCCACTTGCAAACACTGGCTACAATCACTTCAAATAAGATGATTGCAATACGCGCGAAAGGTTGAGCAGAGTAAGGCGAAGTTACCGCGAATCTATCGCGTAACCCGCAGATAATTGCAGCATTCAAAAACTGGTCCGGAAGTAATACGAATGAAAAAACTCTTCATGATCTTTGCGCTGGTGCTTCTTGTTTGTGGCGCGACTTTAGGTGCAATGAAATGGTTTGGACTTGGCCCATTCGAGCAACCTGAAATGGCGAAAACCGAAGAAGGACCGCCTGAGATCAAAGCGCCCGACGCATTATTCATCGATATGGCTCCTGTCATGATCAACGTGATGCAATCAGGCTCAATCGTAACGACTATTCAGCTTGAACTGAAAATTGAGACGGCTGGCCGGGATAACATCATTAAAATCAAGAGGATGCTGCTTATATATAGGGATGCATTCGTTAAAGATTTACATTCATTTGTGCCGCGGATGCTGTCTGAATTAGATCGCCTGGACCTGCCGACCCTTAAACAACGCATGCAGCTTGTTGCCGACAAAGTTGCGGGCGAGACGGGTATCGTTCGTGGCGTACTTATTCAATCAATTTTAGATACACCACAATAAAACGACGGTTCCTAAGCAATTGGTTACGCAAGCTTTTAGATCCTTTAACTCGCTAAGAGCTGACATCTAAAACCGCGTGTTGCTTTATCGGGGTGATTCTGGCATTTTCCCCGCGCTTTTTATACTGGTCGTCAATTTAATAAAAAACTGCCAGTTGACCGGCGGGCCTTCGACACGGTGTCGACGCGTTAACGTCCGGTCTTTATTTGTCGGGGGAAAAGAATGTCTTCTGTTTATATGTTAATTTTAGGATGCGGCGTCGTCGCATTACTTTATGGCGCATGGGCTGTCCGCTCAGTGCTCGCTGCACCTACTGGTAACGAGCGTATGCAAGAAATTGCTGCTGCTATTCAAGAAGGTGCAGCTGCCTACTTGAACCGCCAGTACACAGCGATTGCAATTGTTGGTGTCGTGATCTGCATCCTGCTGGGTGTTATGCTTGGTATGTATGTTGCCATTGGCTTCATTATTGGTTCCGTACTTTCTGGTCTTGCAGGCTATATCGGCATGAACGTTTCCGTTCGTGCTAACGTCCGTACAACAGAAGCTGCACGTAGCGTTGGTTTAGCCGGTGGCTTGGACGTCGCGTTCAAATCAGGTGCTGTAACAGGTATGCTTGTTGTTGGCTTGGCGCTTCTTGGCGTTGCAGGTTACTACATCTTCCTGCGCGGCGTGATTGATCCAATGACAACAGAAGGTATGCGACACATCCTCGAAGCACTCGTTGCTTTAGGCTTCGGCGCTTCCCTGATTTCAATCTTTGCCCGTCTTGGCGGTGGCATCTTTACTAAAGGCGCAGACGTTGGTTCTGACCTTGTTGGTAAGATCGAAGCCGGCATCCCGGAAGATGACCCACGTAACGCTGGTGTTATCGCTGATAACGTTGGTGACAACGTTGGTGACTGCGCCGGTATGGCTGCTGACTTGTTCGAAACCTACGCGGTGACGGTTGTTGGCACGATGCTTTTAGGTGCGATCTTCTTCACAGGCGCTGCTCAAGAAACAATGATGCTGTTACCACTTCTTATTGGTGCTGTATGTATTTTGGGTTCAGTGGCTGCGACTTGGTTCGTTAAGCTTGGCGCAAACAACTCTATCATGGGTGCGTTGTATAAAGGCTTCATCGCCAGTGCAGTGATTTCTGCGATCTTAATTGGTGGTGTGATTTCTCAGTACATCGGTTGGGACACAGTTTACGCGTCTTCAACAGGCGACATCAATGGTACACAATTGTACATTTGTGCGATTGTTGGCCTTGTTGTGACAGGTCTTATCATCTGGATTACTGAATACTACACAGGTACAGAATACCGTCCTGTAAAAAGCGTTGCTAAAGCCTCAGAGACTGGCCACGGCACTAACGTTATTCAGGGTCTTGCAGTATCCATGGAAGCTACAGCGCTTCCAGTTCTCGTGATCTGCGCTGGTATCCTGATCTCGTATCTCCAAGCGGGTCTGTTCGGTATCTCGATGGCAGCTACAACAATGTTGGCTTTGGCCGGTATGGTTGTTGCACTCGACGCTTTCGGTCCTGTGACTGATAACGCTGGTGGTATTGCCGAGATGGCTGACTTGCCTGAAGATGTTCGTAAAACAACGGACGCTTTGGACGCTGTTGGTAACACAACAAAGGCTGTCACTAAGGGTTATGCTATTGGTTCAGCTGGCTTGGCTGCGTTGGTTCTGTTTGGTGCTTATATCGAAGATCTCAAGCACTACTTCCCAGATATAGACGTCACCTTCAGCCTACAAGACCCATACGTTGTGATTGGTCTGTTTGTTGGTGGTATGTTGCCTTATCTCTTTGGTTCCATGGGTATGATGGCCGTTGGCCGTGCAGGGGGCGCGATTGTTGTTGAAGTTCGCCGCCAGTTCCGCGAAATCCCTGGTATCATGGAAGGCACCGGCAAGCCAGAATATGGCAAATGCGTCGATATTCTGACAAAGGCTGCGATTAAGGAAATGATTCTTCCTTCAATGCTGCCATTGTTCGCACCGGTTGTTATGTATTTCGTTGTCAACGCGATCTCTGGTCAAGTTGCTGCGTTCTCAGCTCTGGGCGCGATGCTCATGGGTACCATCGTTACGGGTCTGTTCGTGGCATTGTCCATGACTGCAGGCGGTGGCGCTTGGGATAACGCTAAGAAGTACATCGAAGATGGCAATTGCGGTGGTAAGGGTTCAGACGCTCACCACGCAGCAATCACAGGTGATACCGTTGGTGATCCATATAAGGACACTGCGGGCCCTGCGATTAACCCAATGATCAAGATCATCAACATTGTTGCGATCCTGATGTTGGCAATGCTTGCCTAATCGAAGACGATATTAACGGAAAAGGCCCCGGAGAAATCCGGGGCCTTTTTTGTATCTAATGCTTGAGTTTTGGGGTGTGCTTAGCGGCTGAGCATCATCCGGCCATAGTGGACACAGAACAGCCCGAATGCCCCGCACCACGTGACAGAAGAAGTTATCAGCAGGGTATGGTAATCAAGCGTCGTCAAAGGCGCTAAGACGCGTGTCAGGGCCGCAACAAAGATAAGTATGTAAATAACCGCCGTCACTTTGTCAGCGGTCAAGCCACGGCCAGAATGCCCCAACGTCACACGTGTCATTACAGCCAGGATCATATCGGCAATCGCACCTGCCGTAAGAGCATGAATACCTGCGCTGGCCAGTATCGTTTCAACAAAATACGTCGCGCCGATAAGTATCAACCCTATGGGGAGCCATAGGTATCCAAGATGCAAGCTCCAAACTAAGGGCTCGCTTAAGGTTCGAAGTCCTTGCCACCTGCCAAGTCGCAACACATTCACAATACCGGCACAGATCAGCGCAATGGCTGTCCAGGCATGGTCAGGGAAGACAATCCAGGCCACCAATGCACCAACAGTTATCACCATCGCGCTAACGTCAAACTTACCAAACGGCTGTGGCAATTCAGCTGATTTCTGCTTTGAAAGCCAATTGCGTGTGAAACTCGGGATGACCCTGCCACCAATGAGCGTGATGAGGCTTAAATCGCCATCAGGTAGCTCATACCATCGGTCTCGACATACCCAAGGGCTTCAAGGTGACTAAAGATATTTGCCGTTGCGAGAAGGCCCAGAACGACGGTAATGGGGAGGTTTAGCCAATTTCTTCCTGCGATAATCTCTCGCAACAGCACACCAAGCAGAACAAATAGGAATGACGTATCAATAACGGCGATCACCTCGGCAGAGGCAATTGACCCTAAATACATCACGATCCGTCCGGCAAGCTACAACGAGAACAGGCCAATCAAAGGCCAGCCTTGCAGGAGCATGCGTCCAGTCCAGTTCGGTATGGCCATTAAAAGAAAGCCCGCAATGGCGGCGCTGGCCATGCCAAAGACCATCTCATGGGCGTGCCAGTCAACGGGATCAAAATTCGAATAAATATCGATGTAGCCGAGTAGGGATATCACCCAATTCATGACGAGGACGAGGGCACTGAGACCCGCTGCAAGAAAAAAAGGCCTGAACCCTTGCTTAAACAAGGCAACACATTCCCACGCTTTATAGCGCGGGACACCATCATTTAAAACAGAGCAATAGAGAGCCGGGTGAAATTTTAGTTATTCTGACCAATTTTACCAAAGCGATTAAGGTTACCCATTAACTGCTCGATAACCGTCAAATTTTTGCCAACTGTGGGCGTTGTCCGCTCGACAGGTTCGATATCCCGTGCAACGTCCAATCTATGAGACTGGATATCTTTGACAATGCCTTTGTCATCAAAGGTAACAACCAGAACGCTGCGTTCGTTCACTTTAGGTTCGAAGAAAGCAACCGCTTCAGTGGTCTCACCAATGTACATCCATGTCTCTTCACCAAACATATTGATGCTTGATGGTGAGCCCAAACGACGCTCCACATCTGATTTGTGACTTTCTTCCGGCACTATAGAAGCAATCGCATCAATATCAGGCATAACGCCCCGTTGCGCGACCTTTGGTGAACAGGCACCAAGTGCTAAAACGCAAACAATTAACGCGATAGATAGAAAAGGCCTTGTTATCAAGGGTCCCAACATCCTACATCTTGCTCCTATGGCGGTGAAATGACACACCTGACCAGTTAAATAGGGTCGTTGGACAGTGCCGCCAAGGTTTAATTTTGTCAATGGATGCAGGAATAGCCAGAGCCGTGTTTTCACTCCGTTCAATATTCACAAACAGCGCAGAAACTGAACTCGCACACACATTGTATGCTGAGACCATCCTCGCAGCCCGGCGGCCCTTGTTTTTCAACGCTGGTGGCGTGCCGGATACGGCAGAGGGCCGGTTTGAGATGATCGCCCTGACCGCATTCCTCGTTCTGCATCGCCTCAAGAAAATCGAAGGCACGAATGAGCTGTCTCAAAAATACTTTGATGTCATGTTTGATGACTTGGATTCTAATCTCCGGGAACTCGGTGTCGGCGATATCAGCGTTGGCAAAAAAATCAAAAAACTCGCTGAGAGCTTTTATGGCCGTATCAAAGCCTATGAGGGCGGTCTAGAGGCTGACGGAAACGATATTCTGACAGCGGCATTGATACGAAATGTATATAGACATACGAATATTTCTCCCGAAACGGCGGCAATGCTCTCGGTATATGTCCGCGATGAAGCCGCAAACTTGGATGACCAATCAGACCCGGCTTTCCTCGATGGAAACATAAAGTTCACGGACCCATCGAAGGCATTCGGAGCGTCATCATGATGGACATTGAACCGGAATTATCACGAACCGTTAAAGCCGAAGACATTCCCAAAAAAGGGCGCATGGTTCTATTGCGACCAAATGACGATGAACTTAAGGCGATCGCAAAACGTCTGGAGCTGGTCACGTTGAGCATGTTCGATGGCGAGATAAAAGTGCAACCTGAGCCCGGCAGAGAGATTTCCGTACGCGGAATGATTCGCGCAGGATTCACACAAAACTGCGTAATTTCAGGCGATTTAGTCGCTACAGAGGTCGAATTTGAACTTTTTCGCATGTTTGCAGAGGATGCGGATCCTTTTGATGGCTTAGGCCGTGACGAAGAAGATGTCATTGACCCGAATGTCGACGATGCCGACCCCATAATTGACGGTCATATTGACGTTGGTGAAGCTTCTGTCGAAGAGTTGGCTCTGAGAATCCCGCCGTATCCCAAGGCAGAAGGCGTGAATTTTGAT
>Ga0209534_10004075_pt1 | contig 13648 bp, 12 predicted proteins | sample COG_07_FD_184751 | JGI IMG/M metagenome (GOLD analysis project Ga0209534, IMG submission 184751) | Pelagic Microbial community sample from North Sea - COGITO 998_met_07 (SPAdes) (version 2) | ecosystem: Environmental > Aquatic > Marine > Neritic zone/Coastal water | place: Helgoland, sampling...
AAAAATAAATATTCTATTAGTAAAATTGCAGAAAATATTAATACTCCTACTACTACTATTGGTACTACTATTGGTACTACTGTTGGTACTACTGTTGGTACTACTGTTGGTACTACTGTTGGTACTACTGTTGGTACTGGTACTATGAAATCTGTTGAATTAAAAATTGATGATTGGATAGTTGTGTCTCTAAATAACACTAATTATGCTTTCAAAAATGTTACTGGTAGTTATAAATTAGATGAAAGATCATTACTTTCAATCTTTAAAAAAGATTTACAACAGAGTAATGATCCTATTCAAACAATAAGTGGTTTTAGTTGGTTTCATTATTTAAATATTATAAATAAATTAATTATTATTTTTATATCAGGTACATCAAGTAAATTTAGAGTGTATGGCATAATTAATAATCATAAAGTTAATGTAGGCGATGATGATCCACAAAAATATATTGAAGAAAAGGATATAAAAGAAGGATTAAAAATTAATTCAGATAATTATAGAGATACAATTAAATATAAAGGAGAACAATTAGTACCTTCTAATTTATATATAAATAGATATTTACAAAGAGGTAGTAAAGGAAATTATGGAGTTGTTAAAGATATAGATACATTTTTATATAATTTACATCAAACAGATAATCCTAATATTAATAATACAGATATTGCAAAAGCGATAAATTCATTTATGGGTTATGGTGATGAATTTTTAGTATTTAAACAAAAAGGCATAACAGATGATACTAAAAATGTTATGACTATTAAGAAAAATGTATGTAATAAAATGATTAAAGATTATATTATTGAAAGATTTATAGAAAGTAAAAATAACATAAATGAATATAATGATGACCAAGATATAATTTTATACACATTCAATTCAAAACAAGAATATGATATGGTTTTTGACAAAGATCCCTTATTTCATTTAAAAAATAATCATAACCAGATATATCAAGGAGTTTTAAAACCACCTCCTACTGGTACTCCTGCTGGTACTCCTACTGGTACTACTGTTGGTACTACTGTTGGTACTACTGTTGGTACTACTACTGGTACTACTGTTGGTACTACTACTGGTACTACTACTGGTACTACTACTGGTACTACTACTGTTACTCCTGCTAGTAATTCTGTTATAATAAATAGAAGTAATACCAATCTAAAGGAAAATATTAATGGAAATAAAATTAAATCTCATCTTAATGGCAAATTATCTACAAGTGTAGTATTTCAATTCTACGACCCTCTAACATTTGAAGAGAATAATAAATTTTATGTGGTTTCAAATATTGTAAAATTAAAAGATAATTCTCCTAAATTAAGTAATGTACAAAGTGAAAAAGATAAAGATATACCTTTTGAAAAGTTAGAAGATTTAGAAAATCCTGAATTACTAGGAGATAAAATGGCTTTAACTTATAAGATGAAATTAGGAACTGGAGTGATGTTAGTAACACAAGGTTATAGTGGGGCTGGTAAATCGTTTGCTTTATTTGGTGATAATAGAACAGGTCAAAAAGGTTTGGTAGAATCTGTTCTAAAAAAATTAAATGATCAAGAATTTTATGTAAGAGTTTATGAGGTTTATGGACTTGCAGTTCCATATGAATTTTATTTTAAAGATGATCCACAAATAATAATTTTAGATCATGTAATTAATGATAATTTAACTTGTAATCAGGCTCCAAAATCAATTTATAAAGATAAGGATATTAAAGATTATATAGAGAACTTTGGAAAAAAAGAAACATATACAAGAATTAGTATGACAAATAACACTGGTAATTTTGCAAAATTACTTGAAGATATAGAACAAAACAGAAGAGATAAAGGATATACAGTAGGAGATTTAAATTTTAAAACAATTAAAAAAACAATTAATAATCCAGAAAGTTCTCGTTCAATACTTTACATTGATATTAAAATTAAAGTTGATGATAAATATGTACCAATGGTAATATGTGATATGCCTGGAAGAGAAAATATTTTAGATTCTTATAAAGAACATTTTAAAATTAAATCAGCAGGTTTAGAATATACTGAAGGAATTTTGGAATCAATATTATGGAATCCCTTAAGATTCTTAACTTTTAAAAGTGTAAGAAATAAAATAATTAGCTTTATTAAAGAGAAATCTGGAGACAAAGAAATGCAAGATTTTATTAAAGATTTAGCTATTTTTTTAAGTGATCAAGAATTGGTAGGAAATATTCAAGGATCTAACGGTTTGAAAAGTTTCTTTCTACCATTAATAGGAGTAAAAAAATCAAATATATCGAATTTACCAGATAATACTAATGGTAACTGGTCACCCTATGCCAAACAAGTACAACTGATATTGAAAACTGATATTGATTGGGAGAATATAATTAATAGTATCAAATATGACGAAGCTGAAGCTGTATATTTTTTTGCAAATCAGCAAGCTTACCCAAAAAAAGAATTTATGCATCTCATAGGATACTTTTACATATTTTCTGAAATGTTAAAAAGAAAAGATTTTATATATAAATTTAAAATATTAACTGATGTTGTAATAGAGGGTATTGATGAATTAGTTAAAAAAGGATTGATAGAAAGAACTTCGACTAATGCAGATCATTTACCAGATATATTAAAATCATATGAAGGTATTTTTATTAATGAAAATATAAATGCAATTATGATAAATTTATTAAAAGAACATAAAAATAGTACTGATGTAAATTGGATTATAGGTTCACAAAGGTCTGAATATGGTATTCTAAGCCAACATAAACAAACAGATTTAAATACCAGTTTTTTTGAACCATATTTTGTGCTGTTAAACGAATTGAAAGAAGCCGTAGTAGGTTATGATGAATTAGAATTATTTAAAAAAACAATTGATAGAAATGCTTATTTAAATTATGATCCTAATCAGATTTTATTTATCGGAAATTCAACTGATGGTAAAGTGTTTGATATTGAAAGTGGTACTGGACCAACTGATAAATCTCAAATAACTACAACTGTAAGTAAATTATTAGATCCATATTTAAAAGAAAATGAAGGTACAAATTTTGCTAAATGTTCGGATTTTGCATTCTTATTACTTACAACAAATTTCTTAAATGCTAAGAAATGTAATGAGCAAATAAAATTATTAGAAAATATGGAGAAATTTATTACAGCAGTATCACAAAAAGATTAATTTAAATTATGAAGAAATTCAAGTAATTCTTCATCTTTATTCCAATTTGTAACATCACAATAATAATAAATACCTAATAATGGATTAAAAATACTTATTTTATTTATTTTCATTCCCTTAAATCTAGCTAATGCAGTATAAATTAACAATTGTAATGAGTACTCAATATTCATATCTTTATTAGAACTCGTTTTAATATCTAAAATTTCATTCTCAATAATTAAATCAGCATCACCAAAAATATAACCATCATCTAAATCAGGATTACAAAAAATAATTTTATTTTCTATAACACTTTTAATAAAATTATAAATATCATTATAAAATCCATCTAATGATATAATATCTTCTTTTTTAATATCAATATATAAGCATTTTCTTCTATCACCCCATACAGAATGACATTTAGATATTAAAAAAGTTTCCCATAATATTTTATTCCATTTATTATCCTTATTTCTAAATTGTAAATAAGATTTAATAAATAATTCCTTGAATGCAAATGGTAAATATATCTTATTTGTTACATTTATATCATCATAATTTGTATTCCCTAATGAATTAATATTATTTACAATAGTTTCTATTACATCTTCAATATCTTTTTCTTTTGAATTATCAAAATCTTTATAAAATTTATTAAATATATCACTTTTTTCCTTTCTATTTATTTTCTTTTTTTGTTGATATAATTTTACACAGGATAAAATAGCCTTATGATATTTCCCCCAAATATAAAATTGTTTACTATTTAAAAATATACTAGTTATTACTTCATTTGCTCTCTTATCATAATATCCAGTATATTTATCATTCCAGTTCAGATTGTGATCTGCAATCATTCTCCGAATTAAGTAATCAATAAAACATCCAAATTCAGAATAGTAATCTTGTTTTATTACCCATTCAGGATGATTATATGAATCATATAATTTTTTTTCAGTAAATTTTATTCCATCAAATATATTTAATTGTTTTAATTTCAAATAATTATCACCATTTAATCTTTTGATAATTTTTGTAACTGAATTATCAATTTGTTTATCTATAGGTAATTTATTGGCTTGATTACCTAATTCATGAAATATAAAATCTTTTAAAAATAATTCTTCTGATAATTCAACTAATAAACTACTACATACATCTTTTTTATTAAATGTAATTGTCAAATTATTTTTAGCTCTAGTAACAGCGACATAAAATAATCTTCTTTCCTCTTCAATATCACATTTTGGATTTGGAAAATAACTTTCATTCATACCTATTAAATATACTTTATCCCATTCTAACCCTTTAGCAGAATGAATAGTACTTAATGATATACAATTAGATAAGTAATTTTCTGATGTTAGTAATTTATTTTTTATTTTACACTTTTGTAATTGTTCCTCTAAAAAATAAAGTGGCATATTAGTTCTACATAATACAGCAATTTGTCTTCTTTTATATCCTCTTTTTAGATCTGTATTAATTGAACTTACAATGTAATTTATTTCTTTAGATAAATTGTCAAATACTAATAATTTAGGTTTAATATTTTTTTCACTGGAAGTTATCATTTCTTTTTTGAAATTTTTCTTATTTTTTTTTTGAATAGCATTTGCTAAATCAATAATTTCAGGAGATGATCTATAATTTATATTCATTGATTCTAATTTTATCTTTTCAAAATATTTATTAATATCTAAAATTATATTATTATTACTTCCACGAAATGAATATATATTTTGTAAATCATCACCAACTAGAAAAATATTTTTAGTAATTTTTGATAATTCAATTATAATTTTTAATTGAATATCATTAATATCTTGAAATTCATCTATAAATACATATTTTATTTTTTCTTTTAGGATTTGACTCCTATCAGATTTTAAAAAATTTAAAAAAATTAATTGAGTTTCATCTATATGATATTCTTCATCTTGAAATAAATAATCATATTTACGCAATAATCTTAATCCTAAACTATGAAAAGTACCACAATTAACTTCATTAAATCCTATGAATTTACATATACGTTGATTCATTTCTTCTGCGGCATTTCTATTAAATGTTGCTAATAAAAATTCATTCGGATTACAACCTAATTTATAAATCATAAAACAAATCCTTGCTGTTATAGTTAATGTTTTTCCGGATCCAGCACATGATAATATTAATTTTTGATATTCTAAGTTTTCATCTGTAACAATTTGATGTTGTTTATCATTTAATGATATTGAATTATATGGAAATGATATTATTTTATTCATTAAATAATTAATTAAAATTAATTTATTATTTAATCGTATTACTTTTTACTACATCTCTTTTATTGAACAGTAATAATTTTATTTCATCTTTTATCTTATTAACAACTAAATCATTATCTTTTTTCTCAATATATCTATTAAATTTTCTCATTGCATCTGGATATTTCTTACCATTCTCTATCCACTCTTCTAATCTATGTTCAATTACTTCATGATTATCATCAAATAAATTACTAATTTCTTCATCTCTATCTTTACAATTCCATTTATTACCATCATACATCATAACATACTTATTTTTTAAATTTGATATATAAACATTGTGATTTTCTGGCTTATTTATATCAAAATGGACTTTTTCTATTAAATGAGGAACACAAAAATTGGAATGACTCAGACACTTTAATATATCTTTATCAGTTAAATGACTTCTATCTGTATCACTATAACTTAGTAATTTTATATTATTTTGTACATTTATTGTATTATTACTATTATTTATCCCTGTCTTCTTTATTAACTCATCAATTTGCTTATCACGTTTTGATAATTCTTTTTTAATATCTTTTATTTGATTATTTAATATTTTCCGTTCTTCCTTCATTTGAACTTTTTGTTCTTGTAATTGCATATTTAATAAAGTAACTAATTCCGTCATAGATTCTTTTACTTCCTCATCTTTTTTCTTTTCTTTACATGTTTTCAAATGTGTATAATAAGATTGTTTATAACTCAAAATCTTATCACAAAAATCACATTTATATTCACCTTTTGTTGTTTTTTTATTGTTTTTTTGTTGACTAACTATTGTTTTTTTATTGTTTTTTTGTTGACTTTCTAGATATTCATTATAACTCATTCCTTTTAATATATATTCTTTACACTCTAATATGACAATATTATTAATCATTTTACATGGTCTTATGCGTCCCAAATGTGATACCATTTTAGTTTTAATATTTGTGGTCCATAAACATTTATAACATTCATATTTCATATAACTATATATAAAAATATCTTAAAGTATATATCCAATAAATATCCAATAATATCCAATAATATCCAAAAACATTTTATAGATTATAATAAGACGATAATAAATATCCAATAATATCCAATAAAGACCTACTTTTTGGATATAAGCCAAAATATAAAATATAAAAATATTTCAAAAGGAGGGGGGGGGAATCAAAAACTTTTTAAAAGTATTTTATTTTTATTTTTAAAATTAAATATGAAAATAAAAAAACTAATATTATTAAGATGATATAAAAATATAATGTGTATTCTAAATTTTAAAATACAAAAAGAAATGAATTGCCAACAGAAAGAACAAGTTTATCAATTGGATATTTAGAACTAGAAGATTCATTTCCACTTGACAAGCCAAGTTCTTCCCATACTTCTCTAGATGCAGCATTGTTTGATGACTCGTTATATTCTATACCTCCAGTAAGTCCAAATTGAACATCAGGAGTTTTTTCTGAAAGAGAATCATATCCAATGCATGCGATAGATAGATGGTGGTATTGTGGCATATCCTTAAGTTTTTCAATAAGGGAAATCGTGTCAATCTTATTTGGTAAGTACGAATTCCAAATAGCAAACTCGCTATACTTCGCAAATGACTTATATCTAGATAATGAGTCAGAAGCGGGATTATAGTTAGAGTAAGGAACAATTACTCCATTACTTTTAGATTTTACATGTTTTCCAGGTACTGGAAGTTTTTTTATAAGTTCTGAAACAGGGAGAAGGAATACATATTTTGTACCTCCTCCATAATTCTTCGAACGCTTGTTTCGAAACTTTTTACAAAAAGGGTGTTCACCTCCAAAAGGGATATGAAATTTTGTAGTATCGGGTGAGACTAAAACTAGTGCGCTTATTTTGCCTAAAAAAAGTAAGAGGATAGGAAAGTAAAGGTTAGTAAATGTGTTGAAACTGATGGAAAAATATGGTTTGATATACAATGAATATTACTTACCTTTGACTGTCATAATGAATAGAATAATAATAAAAGATATGATAGAAATTATATTTTCAATTTTTTTTAATACTTAAGTTTAAGATAATGTATTATTATATGAATATTCGTTTTTATTATATAATTAATAATTGTGAAGACAGTATGTGTATTGATTTTAATAAATTAGATGAAAATAATTTAGTTATAAATAAGTATGAAGATGAGTATATTTTAGATAAAGATAAAACAATAAAAAATTTATATGTGTTAATAAAAAATTTAAAATTAAATGATATCTTAGATTGTATAAAAATAAATGATATTGATAATTTATATTCAGAAATTCTACATCAAATAAAGGAAGATATTATAGATGATTACAAAAATTTAATTATATTATATAAAATAATTGAATTTTGCAAATTACATAATGTTAGAATTGATTTAGGATTTTAATGATGTATTAATTTTTAAATAAAAATCATATAAGTCAAAATTAAAATGTAAAAATAATATTGGTATTATAAAAAATGTAAATATTTTTATATTTTTGTTAAAATTATAATTTTCTAATATATCAATGGCAGATAACATACTACATGCCATTGTAATTAATATTATTACTAATTTCATATTAATTTATAAATTATAAATTAATTTAAAAAAAAACTATTTTATCGATATAATGGAATTTGATAAATATCTATTAAATTATATACTTTTATTTAATAGATAATTTATAAATTAAATTTATTAAGCATAAATAGTATTTAATTGTCTATTCACTCTAACAAATGTACAACACTTACCCATATTCTTAATTGATTGAGCATTCATATATGTACATGTACTTCTTACACCACCTAAATAATTTAATACAGTATCTTCTAATTTTCCTTTATACTTAATTTTAATTGTTCTGCCTTCAGAAGATCTATATTTGTCCATTTTTCCATAATGTGTTTTCATTGCTGTATCACTACTCATTCCATAAAATAATTTATATTTTTGTCCAGCTTCTTCAATTACTTCTCCTGGATTTTCATCATGTCCTGCAAATTGACCACCCATCATTACAAAATCAGATCCTCCACAAAATGCTTTTGCCATATCACCTGGGCATGTAATACCACCATCTCCAATAATAAATCCATTTACGCCATGTGCAGCATCTGAACATTCCATTATTGCTGATAATTGAGGCATTCCTACTCCAGTTTGTGTTCTAGTTAGGCATGCACTACCTGGTCCGATACCACATTTTACAATGTCTACTTTACCTCTCAGAATCAAATCTTCTGTAATTTCACGTGTAACTACATTACCTGCAACAATTATCTTATTTGGATATAATTCTCTAACCTTGCAACAAAATTCACATAATTTACTGATATAACCATTTGCAACATCTATACATATAAATTTTACATCAATACTACTTACAATATCTTGAAGTCTAACCAAATCATTTTCATTTATACCTGTAGAAACCATAAAATATTCTTTATCTAAATCCATTTCTTTATAGTCCTCTACCGAATAGAACTTATGCATAGCTGTAATAATTTTATGTTTTGATAGTTCTTTATATACATCATAAGTACCAACAGTATCCATATTTGCAGCTATTACAGGGACACCTGTCCATTCCTGATTAGAATTAGGAAATTTAAACGTACGTTCTAAATTTACTTCAGATCTTGATGACATTGTAGATCTTTTTGGTCTAATTAACACGTCATTAAAATCTAATTTAATATCTTCTTCAATTTTCATTTATATTAATAAATTAATTTGTTTTTAAGTGGTTCAATTTTAATTTAAATTAATTTATAAATTTCATCGAATGATATTTTTGATACATCATTTAAGTTAAGAAGATAATCATTCAATACTGCTAGGTATTAATATTTATTAATTTTTTTTTTAAATATTAATGAATATTATTAATTTGTTATTTAAACATGTATTATTACTGATTACTATATGGATTCAAATACTAAATTTAATTTGATAGTAGATGGGTTAGATGAGATTATAGGAGAACAAGAGCTAATTAATATAATTCAAGAAAGAGATTTAAAATTATATTGGGGAACGGCGCCAACAGGAAAGCCACATATAGGATATCTAAAACCATTATTTAAAATATGTCAATTTTTAAAAGCGGAATGTGATGTGACAATATTATTTGCAGATTTACACGCTTATTTAGATGCTCAAAAATCATCATGGGAACAATTAACTTATAGAACTGAATATTATAAAGATGTTATAACTGAAACTCTAAAAGCATTAGGTGCTCCAATAGAAAAGTTACATTTTGTAAAAGGTACTGACTATCAATTAACACCAAAATATACATTGGACGTATATAGATTAATGTCAAAAATGTCATTACATGATGCTATAAAGTCAGGGGCAGAAGTTGTTAAACAATCAAAAGATCCAAAAATGGCTTCGTTATTATATCCAGGATTACAGGCATTAGATGAAGAATTTTTAAATGTGGATGCACAATTTGGAGGTGTGGATCAGCGGAAAATTTTTATGTTAGCGGATAAGTATTTACCAAAATTAAATTATAAAAAAAGGATTCATTTAATGAATCCGATGATACCTAGTTTTAATAGTGGAAATCCAAATGAAAAAATGAGTAGTTCAGATGAAAATAGTAAAATAGATTTATTAGATACCCCTAAAGCTATAAAGAAAAAAATAGGTAAGGCATTTTGTGAAGAAGGAAATATAGAATGTGGGCTTTTAAATTTTGTAAGTAATATAATATTTCCAATAGAACAATTTAGAAATAATACATTTGAAATTAAAAGAAATGAGGAACATGGTGGTAATTTAGAATATTCAAATTATGAAGATTTAAAGAATGAATTTAAAGATAAAAAATTACATCCAGTTGATTTAAAACAAGGTATAAGTTCTTGGTTAATTGAATTGTTAGATCCATTAAGAAATTATTTTGAGAATGATAATATTAGAAATAATATTTTAAATGCATATTAGGATATCATAACATGAATTTCATTACTAATAATATCACCAATTGAATTAAATATTTCAACAGTATTTTCGTCATTTAATTCCTTAAATTTGTAAATAAATGGATGGTCATTATTCCCACATGCGTCATAGTGTAATAAATTTAATTGCGTAAATATTTTTTTGATATATTTGTTAAATTCTGAATTGTAGATAGTTGTAAAATTAATACTATCAGTTTTATCAAATTTTTTCTTAAGATTATTAATTTCTTTATCTTTAATATCTTTTAAAGTAAAGTCAAAATATTTTTTTGATATATTGGTTATATCATTATATAAAAATTTAATTGATGGATCAAGTAAATCATCAAATATTTTATCATAACTTTTTTTAACTGTATCAAGTGGATATTTATCTTTAAATTGTGAATAGGATGGATATTTATATGTTATACTCAAAAATTTATGGGCATTAAATCTATTAACAATGTAAATATCTAAAAAATCATCAACATATGTCTCATATAATATTTGTATATAAGTTTGTCTATTTTTGTAAGATTCAGGTAAATTTTTGTAAATATCAGGAATAGGACTTTTATTATCAAGTATATATAATCTCATGGCATTCATTTTAGTTATAATTGATAAATTAATATTAGTTGATAATTCATTTTCTAATATATTAGATGGTATTATAATATCATCCGTTAAACTATATTTTTCAACCTGACTATTAAAGATTAAATAGAGGTATAATACAATAAAAAGTACTATTATATATATTCTCATATAGGTTATATATATAAAAAAATTGAAATTTAAATTATATGCTTAAATAAATATTTTATTATAATATATAGTACAATGGTGTTAAATAAACGTGGCGGTAATAAATCTAAAAAACAAAAGAGCGCTGGCTCTAAAACTGGTGGAAGACCTTTAAGGTTAAAAGATCCACAACCAAATAGTAGCGAACTATATGGTCGTGTCACAAAACGTAATGGTGGTAATCCACCAATAGTTCAAGTTATGTGCGAGGACGGTGTAGAACGCAACTGTGTTGTTCGAGGAAAAATGAGAAATAGAGTTTGGATGAATCCAAATGATTTTGTCATTATTATTTACAATAAAGATTCATCATCTAACTCTGGTGAAATCGATCACAAGTATGATCCACAAGAAGTTTCAAAACTTGAAAAACTTGGAGAGTTGTGTTCTGATAAATTCAAAACAGAAAATGATATCATTAATAAAGATGATGGTTTTGTATTTGCAACAGAAGATGATAATAAAAAGGAAGATACAGAATATTTCAGTATGAATCAAGGGAAATCAACCCGTGTAACAATTGCAGATTTGGACGGTGATGATAAAGATGACGAATTTAATTTTGATATTAGTAATATTTAATTCATATATAAACCTTAAGTAATATATATTACTAAATATTTATGAATAAATTATTGATAAACAGAATTTTACGTTGTCTAGATGAAAATATAGTATTAGTATTTTATTGTATGCATAGATGTGGTTATATATTTTATATTTTAGGTACAAGTAATTTTATATATAAGATAGTAATAAATAAAAAATATCAATCATGTAATTGTGAAGATTTTACTAAAAATAAAATCTTGTGCAAACATATTTGTTTTGTTTTATTTAAATTATTAAGAGTTTACAAAATATCATTAAATACATTAAAAATTAATTTAAGAGATAATAATTCTATTGTTGAAACAAATTTTTTTAATGGTTATATATTTTCAAATAAAGAATGGTTTATATTTAAAAATAGAGTTAGTAACATAAATAGTTATTTGAAATCTAAAATATTTGATGTTAAATATTATAACGAATTTAAATATTATTACCAACAATATATATTTTTAATTTATAAAAATTTAGAGTATACAGATGAAAATTGTACAATATGTTTAAATAAAATAAATAAAGGTATAACATGTCCTACCTGTAAGAAAACCTTCCATATTAAATGCTTAAATTCATGGTTTAGTAAAATTGAAATAAAAAAATGTCCAATATGTAGATCAGATTATTGGAACATTTGTTATAAATATTTTATATTAGCTGATAATGTTAAAATCCATAAAACCATAATTTTTAACCATTAAATATTTAATATATTAAATATTTTTATATGACATTTAGCTATTTAAAAAAAGGAAAAGGTAAATTAGCATCTGATAATCATGGAATAACACATTTTGCTATTCAAAGAAAAGAAAAGATAATTAAAGAGCAGTTAGAAAGAGAAAAAATAAATATAAATAATTGCTATATTGAAAAATAAAAAAAAATTAAACCATTTATTATCTAATAAATAGTTTAATATATATATGAAGACTTTAGACGAGTTATTTGACTATATTTCGAAGAAATTAGATAATAATAAATTATCTGATTTTAAACTTTGTGTAAAAGAATATTCAGGTGATGATTGGAAAAAATATGTATCATTTTCAGAAGATAAATATAAAAAAAATTTAGTAAAGAGAAATGATCAGTTAGAAATATTTGTAATATGTTGGAATAATAATCAAATAAGTGCTATTCACGATCATCCATCTAATGGATGTATACTAAAAGTTTTACAAGGTGAATTAGAAGAAAATTATTATAATAATATAAATAATAAGGTAGAACTAATAAATGTAAATTTATGTAAAGAAAATAGTATTGGATATCAGGAGGGTAAAAATGGTTTACATAGTATAAAAAATAATGACAATAAAACTATTTCATTGCATATATATTCACCACCTAATTATAAATTAAGTTTTTATTAAAATTGCATTCCAATTACTTTTTTCTAAAAAAAATTTATCAACTGTATATCTTGATATTAGTTCTTGAAATGTCTTTTTATTAAAAACATAATAATATCTAACCGTATCTTCAAATGGAATTAAGTTAGATCCAGATTCTAAACATCTTCTTGAATGTTCATCTTGTTCAACTGCCCAAACTGTAAATAATACTTTGCCACCTTTTCTTGTTACTCTTAGAAGTTCTCTAATAGCTTTATCTTGTTCACAATATGAAGATAAATGATGTATAACTGCAATAGAGATAACATAATCATATGTCTCATCTTGAAATGGTAAATTTCTAATGTCAGAATTTTTTACATTTAATGACTTTTCTTTACAAATATCTAATAGACTATCACTGAAATCGATACCATTAACAGTGTGACCTTCATTCTGTAAGTATGA
>Ga0209534_10004085_pt1 | contig 13626 bp, 10 predicted proteins | sample COG_07_FD_184751 | JGI IMG/M metagenome (GOLD analysis project Ga0209534, IMG submission 184751) | Pelagic Microbial community sample from North Sea - COGITO 998_met_07 (SPAdes) (version 2) | ecosystem: Environmental > Aquatic > Marine > Neritic zone/Coastal water | place: Helgoland, sampling...
GATTAGAGCTATAAAACCCAATATCTTGTGCACTTGTTTTACCATCTCCAGTCACATAATTATTTTCAATATTAGAGAGCTCACATAATGCAATAAACAGTTCGGCATAGTCTTGGCAAACTCCTTCTCTTGAATTAACAGTGTTCAGTGGCTTTCTTGCCCGTTCACCATATGCTATTGTGTTGGTTATAAACTTTGCAATCGCGTATACTTTTTGTTCCTCGTTGAAGCGCGGTTTTATAATTTGGTTATGAAGCTGTTCAAGACTGCTATAATTTTGAGTTTGGAGAGATGCTAAATGAGTGTCTATAGCACTAAATTTCTGAGAAATGCTTTTTGTTGAAAAACATAGGAAGCAAATGAGTAGTATAAATTTAAAAACTGATTTCATTGATTGTATTATGGATTATTTTTTTTCAAAATTAAATTTACATCGTTTAGTCTTAGATAAATCAAAGAAATTAGAAATTTCTGTTAATTTGTCTATCGATGCAAATGCCAACGTGTTCTTGTGCCACCAGCTTTAACCCTTATCGTGCTTGGGGGTGTCGAAAATATAAAATCAATTTGTACATCTATTGAGTTTATTCCAGAGTTAATTTCAATTTCTTTGGGAGTATATGAACTAGAACTATGTGTTGAGTAAGATAATGACTCTAGTATTAGAATATCATTAGTATTATTTAAGATAAAGCTTTTTCCATTGTCCCAGACTTTAAAGACTCGAGGGTCATTTTCAGTGACATCTATTTGTGTATGTGAATCTGAATTGACAACAATTAGTTTTTTAGTTTCTGGTTGTAGATAAAAATACAGCACAATAGATAGTATTAAAATTAATCCCCAAAAATTTTTAATGATTTTAAAAATAATTTTCATAATGATTTTTTTTAGAAACTTGATTCTCAAACAAAAATAATAAATTATAACAAAGGGCGATATAATATAGTATCTCTAACGACAATGCTTCTTATGTTATTACACAATATATTACTTATTATTTATTGAAAAATAGTATAATTATTTTATTTTCATTAAATTTATAGATTAAGATATAAAAAAAAATGATTAAACTAAATATTGACAGTTGCTTATTTAAAACCATTGGTTTTATGAACTATGATAGTAGTTTTTATAATAATCTGTCTGGCAATGGCTAAAAATTTGGAGGTTTATATTTAGTAGTTCATAGTTGGGAAGAGAAGGGAATAAGTGGATTTCGAATATGTAGATTTAAACTTTTAAAGCAAGATGTACTACTTGAAAAACCTACAGAAATTGTTAAAAAAGGTGTGTTAGTACTATTAGAAAATTCAGAAAAAAAAGCTACTTGGTATAGCATTGGTGTGGACCCACCTGGACACGAAACAAAACTATCAATTGAAAAGTCGTTTGCAAAACATGTATTAGATAAAAAAATTGGTGACGTGATAAATTTTGGGAAAGGGTTTACAGTATTAGATATAAAAAAGCACATGAGTATTTAAAATAGTAGTTTATGAATTCTAACGACGAAAAACAAGAAGAAAAAGTTCCCTCTATTAAAAGCATACTTAAAAGGTGGAATAAAGATTTAAGGAATGGAAGTTTTAACACACATGGTGGAGCCAAGAGGAGTAAAGTCGAACTATTTTGTGGGGGATTCGAATATTTTCATTAGTTGATTAATTAGTTTTAATTTTCACTGTAATTACCCATTCAATGTCATAATTCTTTCTTGGAGATAATTCTTTTAACCCAATTTTATTGTTGAAGCTATCAGAAACTCCAGTCATTGGCTCAATGGCAATAGCATTAGTATTCATTGGTGTATATAATTGTAAAAAATTTTCTTTTTCTGATGACGTCAAAACCAAGTCATATTCTGGGGTGTAAAATTCAATACTTGGATGTTCTAAAATAAAAGCATCGTCAAATATTTTCTTATTTAAGCTAAGAGGCATTTTTGACTTAAATTCCTCTTTGTCTGTGGTGATATTATTTTTATCGCATTTGATTTTTTTTGTGCTATTGAATTTAATAAGGCTTTGATTTAAGTCGTAGCTTTTAAAATAAGGGTGCCAACCTAGGGCAGTTTTGGACCCCATCTGATTCGCTCAAAGGAGAAGCACTAAAGAATTGGAAATATCAAACCTACATAAAAGATTATTTACGATGTGTAGCAGGTGTTGACAAGGCGGTAGGGCAAATGCTTGATTATTTAGAATCTAGTGGATTAGCCGAAAACACCATTGTTATTTATACCTCTGATCAAGGATTCTATTTAGGAGAGCATGGCTGGTTTGACAAGCGCTGGATGTATGAAGAGTCTTTTCGAATGCCTTTTATGATCTCTTATCCAAAACTTATCGAATCTAATACGGTTAATTCTAATTTACTTTTGAATATTGATTTTGCTCCTACCATGTTGGAATTGGCAGGGATCTCAGTACCAGAAGATATGCAAGGAACAAGTTTTGTTTCACAATTGAATTCAAACTCCCCAGAGATTCGAGACGCAGTGTATTATCATTATTACGAATATCCTAAATGGCATCGGGTGCAACCTCATTATGGTATACGAACCAAACGGTTTAAGTTGATTCATTTTTATTACTCCATGGATGAGTGGGAATTATACGACTTGGATAAAGATCCCAATGAAATGAATAATTTATATGAAAATGCCAAGTATAAAAAACTAATCAAAGACTTAAAGAAAAAATTAAAAGCACTTCAAATTAAATACAAAGATGATATGAGTCTTGATGAAATGCGAAAAATGACAGACATCGTCATTGAGCGTGTATACAACGAAGAAAATTTGAATAATCGTTAATTCATATATCCTATAGCAAAAAATCATGCTGATTGCTTCATTTATGTCAGTATTTGCTTCAAATTTTTTATCTACAACGTTTTCTTAGATTTAAATTTGAAATATGAAAGTTCTAAAGATATTAGTTTTATCAATTTTAGTTTTGTCAGGCTATGCACATGCAAGCCCTGAAATCATAGAATCAAATGCTGTAGTCTACAAAACATTGGACGGAGTTACCTTAAAGCTTCATGTCTATAATCCTAAAAATTTTGATGAACAGAAAATATATAATGCTATTGTTTTTTTTCACGGTGGTGGTTGGAATAATGGCAGTCATAAGGCGTTCAAACGCCAATCGATGTATTTAGCATCTAGAGGTATGGTGGCCATCTCGGCAGAATACCGTCTCAAAAACACACATGGTACAACCCCTTATGATGCTGTTGAGGATGCTAAATCTGCTATAAGATTTGTTAGAAAACACGCCAATAAATTTAAGATTAATCCAAAAACAATAACTGCTGGTGGTGGCTCTGCGGGGGGACATTTAGCAGCAAGTTGTGGATTGTTAAAAATATGGGATAACACTGACGAAGATTTAAGCGTTAGTTCAAAACCCAATGCATTGGTATTATTGAATCCTGTGTTGGATTTAGGACCAGGCCATTACGCTCACAAGCGTTTTGGAAAAGATTTTAAATTACTCTCACCAATGCAAAATATTTCAGAAAATGCGCCTCCGACCATTATTCTTGTTGGTACAGAAGATAGAATAGTGCCGGTCTCAACCGTTAAAAAATACCAATCAAAAATGGAATCCTTCAATAATCGCTGTGATGTGGTGTTGTACGAAGGTCAAGGTCATGCGTTTTTTGCAAAACCACCATTAAAATATTTTGTAGAAACTACAGACGAAATTGACCGTTTCTTAGTTTCCTTGGGCTATTTAAAGGGGCAGTCAACAATAAAAAATCAATACAAATTTAATATTAACTAAAACACAAACAAATGAGAAATTTTTACTTTTTAACTTTTTTTACTTTTGTTTTAGGATCATTTGAGGCTATTGCCCAAGGTCCTTGGACATTTACAAACGACAATGAAATTTGGGCGAGTTCAGGGACTTCTGCAAATATAACGGCAGGAGACACATATTCTACCCTGACAATCAACGGTGCGGGTAATCCTCAGATTGTAACAACAGTAGCCAATGTTAATGCTGATTTAATGGACTATGTTTCGATTACAATTAAGAATAACAGTGATAACCTACGCATGCGTTTAATATTCAAAGATGCATCTAATGCAAATAAATATGTAGATACTGATATTACAGCAAACGATTCTGATTTTAAGACTTATACAATACATCCTGGTCAAAATAGTTTTTGGACAGGAACTATAAACGCCATAACAATTCAATTTCGAGCTAACAGCGCTAATGATGCTGCTGTTGACACTCCTGCGAATGCTAGTTTTTTTATTGATGACATTACAATGTTAAATTCGTCCAACCTGGCGACCTACAGTGGAATATTACAAAACTCTAGTTTTGAGAACATCCCTGGGGATTTTGCAAACTGGTCTACAAATGGAAATGCAACTCAGTTGGCATCCACATCAATTGCTATTTCAACTGAAGAGTCATCAGATGGAAATCAATCTGCTGAGTTTACAATTAATACTGTTTTGACGGGGAATCCTCCACAGCTATGGAACAATTATTTATGGTCAATGGATCCAAATCCAGTAGATAATAATTCCGAATTGACTGTAACTTGGGATATGAAAGCTACTAGTGTGACGGGAAATCCACAAATATCTCCAAGATGGAGAATGAATATTTCATCAGGTGCAGTGGCATCTGCAACACAAAGAGTTACATTTGGTGATTGGAAAATTGCAACAGCAGATTGGTCCACTTTTACCAATACGAAAAAACTATCAACAACTACAACCTACGATGGTGAGTTTTATGATAATATAGAGTTAGGATTTACTTTAAAAAATGGTGCTGTAGGAACTAAAGTATATATTGATAATATTGTTACAACTATTACTGGTACATCGCTTGGTTATGAAGATGTCTCAGAAATTAACTCTTCTGCACTTAAAGTTTTTCCTAACCCAGTGAGTAGCTTTTTAAATCTTGAAACGTCAAATGAAATTGTTGGTATGCGTGTCATTAATATGTTAGGACAAATTGTTGTAATACAAAAAGGCACTTCCAAAAGACTTGACACCTCGTCTTTGAATACAGGGTTATATATTTTAAAAGTTATTCAAAAAAATGGAAATGAGTCTTCAATTCAAATTGTTAAAAAATAAGTATGAAAAAAATAATTATAACCACAGCTTTATGTCTGTTTGCCTTTGTCCTGCAGGCGCAAGAAAATAAGTTTGCGGCCAATCGTTCAGAAAATGCAGTTGCGTTAATTTCTTCTCAAATGGATATTTCTGATTTAGAGGCAGAGTTTTTACAGCAAACTTTATATAATAAATATGCTTCCAATGCTAAAAAAATTAAAGGTAATGGACTTTCTGAAGAAGAAAAAAGAGCAATTTATCGATCAGCAGCTAAAGAAACACGTAAAAAAATGATGACAAAATTTTCTAATGAAGATGTTCAAAAAATTATTGATTTGGAACGCGAAAGTTTCAAGAAGTAAAACCTATTTTTAAACTATAATTTTAGAGGAGACCATGGTCTCCTCTTTGTTTTTGTCATGAAAAAAAATAGAATCTTAATATTTTTATATCTAATCAGTATTTTCTCAATTGAGGCACAAAGTTCTACTTGGGATATTGTAAAACAAATGGGTTGAGGCATAAACCTTGGTAACTCTTTGAGTGCTCCAACTGAAGGGAATTGGGCGCCTATTGTCTATGAACAGTATTTTACTGATGTTGCTAACGAAGGATTTTCCAATGTTAGAATTCCAATAGATTTTTTTGGTACTCGCACAAGCGGTAACACAACACAATGGTCGACTCAAGCTGATACTTCTGCCGATTATGAAGGGGATGTGACAGATTTTTTAGTCAGTGTTGCTCACTTGGATCGTGTTGAAACGGTTGCAAATTGGTCTCTAGACCGAGGGTTGTATACTGTTATTGACTTTCATGGTGCTGAGTTGAAAGCTGAATTTTTGGAAACTTTCAACTCAGAGAGTTCAAGTTTTACGCATCCAACATCTGCTAAACGGACAGCAGATTTAATGAAATTTAAGTCTATTTGGATTCAAATTGCCAATCGATTAAAAACTTATCTCTCAAGCTTAATTTTTGAAGTTGTTAATGAACCTTATTTTGAAGTTAGTGCTCAAGACATGGATATTATAAATTTGGCGATTATTGAGGCCATTCGATCCACAGGAGATAACAATTCGACACGTCCCATAATAATAACTGGCGGAACTTTAAATTCGTATCAGGCACCAACAGCAATAGGAGCAGAAGTTTTAAGTAGCGATTTAAACCTAATAGCCTCTTTCCATTACTACATACCTTTCAATTTCACGAGTTCATCTACATCTAACAATAATGATTTTAACTGGGGAACACCCAACGATAAATCAATGGTGAATACTAATTTTAATTCGGTTAAAACATGGTCTGAGACAAATAACATTCCTATAACTCTTGGAGAATTTGGAGCTGATAATGAAGGGGGGTATAATTACCAAACAGGAGTTTACGGGGACAATGGTGGCCCTGTTAATTCCGATAGGGTAGAGTACCATCGATTTATAGCCGAACAAGCCATCAATCGAGGGTTTTCATTTTCTGCATGGTGTAGTGGTAATAAATCCAATAAAACCATTCATTTACGAACCGATAATCCGGACACTTCAAACGCTGATAATGGCGTATGGGTTGAAGATGTTAAAAACGCACTTTTAGCTGATGGTGTTTGGCCTGAATGCTACGGCCCAACTACAGGACAACTTATCTTAAATTCCGATTTTGAATGTGGAATTACATCTAATTGGAGTTTTACTACACTTGGTAGTGCTGTGGCCACTATATCAGAAAACGCTTCATCAGTTTTTTCTGGAAGTTCCTCCGCCAGAATTCAGGTTACAGCTTCAGATACCTATAATAAAGTCATTTTGAGTAACATTGACTATCAACAAGATTTAACAAACAAAAAAATCACAATAGGATGCTATGCAAAATCCTCATCATCAGGAGCATCTTTCAAACTAAGAATCAAATCTACAGATAACATAACAAACACCTATTATACAGCTTCTCCAGCTTTTTCTTTAACGCCTTTATAATGATTATTATTCATTTGAATATGTAGTACCTTCAACCACTACTAATTTACAGGTTCAAGTTTTGTTGGGTGAAAATGTGGGCATTTATTTTTTAGATGCTTTTGACGTTTCAATACAAAATACACTAGGGATAAATACAAATTCATTAGAATCAGAATTGCTCTTATATCCTAACCCTGTAAAAGATAAATTGTGTTTAAAGTCGTTTAAAAATATTTTATCTGTCAAGATTTATGATGTTTTGGGACATGTTATATTAGACCAAAAATCGACCCCATGCCTTGTTGTTAGTACGCTTTATAAAGTTGTATATTTTTTACAAGTTGAATTTGAAGATGGAAAAATTCTCATTAAAAAAATTATTAAAAAATAATTTATGATTTAGCTCTGATTTCCTTCGGAATTTGCCCAAAATAATTTTTGAAACACTTCGTAAAGTAGGAGGGTGAAGAAAATCCAACTTTATAGCCAATTTCACTTACTGTTAAATCTGTTCTCTCAAGTAATTCTTTCGCTTTTTCTAGTTTAATTTTTCTAATAAATTCTGTTGCAGTGTTCCCTGTTAATGCTTTAATTTTTCTGTAAAGCTTACTTCTACTAAGAAATAATTCTTCGGCTATGTGTTCAACTCCTAAATTGGAATCTCCTATGTTTTTATGAATATATTCCAATAGGTTATTAATAAACTCTTTGTCTAAAGAGGTTGTGTTTGATAAATCTTCATCTTGTATTCCATTAAAATATTTTTCAAAAAGAATTTGTCTACTCGTGATGAGTTGTTTTATGTGTGACTTCATAACACCCATGTTAAATGGTTTTGTAATATAGGCATCTGCACCTGAATCGATTCCTTTAATTTTGTCAATTTGCATCCCTTTGGCTGTCATCATAAGAAGTGGGATATGGCTGATTTTTATATCATTTTTAACCTTTTTACAAAATTCAAATCCATCCATTACAGGCATCATGATATCTGTGATTATCATATCTGGTATAAATTTTAGGGCCTTTTCTAGACCTTCTTGTCCATTTTCTGCGGTTTTAATTTTATAAGTTTCTTGAAGTTCATTTTTTACATAATTCTTGAGTTCTAGATTGTCTTCAACAATTAGAATTGTTTTTTTAGCCTCAGATTTTTTAATTTCAACAGCACCAGTATGGTCCAAGTTGTCATTAATTTGTTCGAATTCAGTCAGGTTGGTTTCTAAACTCTGTAGAGGTGTTTTTCCATTGAAATGATCATTCCCCTTTGGGAAATAAATTTTGAACTGAGTTCCAATATTATTTTGGCTTTTAACTTCAATTTTTCCTTTGTGTAAATCAACAAAACTTTTTACAACTTCAAGTCCAATTCCAGTGCCTCCATAATATTGTTTGTCGAGCTCTTTTACTTGGTAAAAACGTGAAAATATTTTATCTAAATCCTTAGAGTTTATTCCGATTCCAATGTCTGAAATACTGATGCAAATACCCTCAATTAGTTTTTTGTCTTTTATGAGTGGAAAATACATTTCATTTTTTGTTTCATGTACTTTTAGAGTCACTTTGCCGTGTTCCTTAGAGGCTTTAAATGCATTTGATAATAAGTTGAAAATAATTTTTTCTAGCATTGAAGGATCTGCCCAAATATTGAGTTGATTTAGTTTGTTTTCTAGTCTTAAATCTATGTTTCGTTGTATTGCTTCCTCTTCAAAATGACTCGCTACCTCTTCAATAAATGGAATTAAATTAAATTTTGAAACATTAACTTCCATTTTATCAAATTGTAACTTCCTAAAATCCATCAATTCGTTAATTAATCGTTTAAGACGTTTCGAATTTTTGTAAATGATGTTATGTTTCTCTTTGATATTTTCAGGAAGACTCAAATTAGGATTACTTATGATATCTTCCAAGGGATTTAAAATGAGCGTTAAAGGCGTTCTAAATTCATGAGAGATATTGGTGAAGAATTGAATCTTTTTGGCATTTAATCCTTCAAGTTGTTTTCGTTCTTCTCGCTCTCTTTTTATTTCAAGACGATCTTTCACACGAATATCGACGAATTTGTAAATATTGTAAACAATACTAACAAAAAGCACTAAAAATAGTAATGAAGCTAGATTAGTTTTCCACCAAGGCGGCAAAATTTCTATCTCTAAGGAAGTATGGCTATTGCTCCAAATACCATCCGGATTTGCTGCTTTTACTTTGAAATTATAGCTTCCAGGGGGGATGTTGGTGTAGGTCGCATTTCGGGTTTTTCCAACATAGTTCCAATTGGGTTCAAATCCCTCTAGATAATAGGCATACTCTAGATTTTTTGCACGTGTAAAACTTAATCCAAAGTAATCTATTGTAAAAAGACTTTGATCATGATTTAGTTTCAGTTTCAAAGTTTCTCTAATAACTTTCTTTAAGGGTGAATTTTCTTCGGTGGGTTTTATACTTTTGTTTGAAAGTTTAAAATCTGAGATATAGACTTCAGGTACATCTGAGTTTATTTGGATTGAATTTGGATCAAAATAATTAATCCCTCTATTGCACCCAAAATATAAGCTTTTGTCTTGTGAAAAATAGACAGAGTTTTTATTAAAATTATTGGCTAGAATTCCGTCTTGAGTATTATAATTTGTAAAGCTATTATTAGTAACATCAAATTTTGTCATTCCATTGTTGCTAGTAAACCAAAATATCCCTGGTTTTGTTTCAACAATAGAAGTAATAGATTGATAGATGAAGTTATTGGAATTATTATACCATTTTGCCGTCTTTTTTTCTGGATCTAGTTGGCAAAGACCATACCCGTCAGTTCCTATCCAAATATTTTTGTTTCTATCTTCAATTAGAGTTGTGATGACATTAAACTTTGCAGTGGTTCTAAGCGTTCTATTAATAAGCGCATTATAGGATTCTACTTTTGGATTATTCTTAATATTTGATATCTTGAATAAACCAGTTCTTGTACCAAGCCATATATTGTCATTATGATCTACTAAAACTTTTCTAATATTTTTTGAATCTATATATTGTTCTTTAAGCGAAGGTTCTTGATGATGCACAAAGGTATTTGTCGTAGCATTGTATGAATATAAACCACTTAGAAAACTCCCTATCCACATAGTTCCTTCAGCGTCTTCTGCAAAGCTCATAACTCTGTTGGATTTAAAAACGCCATTACTGTTTTTAACCTGTATATTTTTAAATTTCTTTTTTCCTTTTTCCAATACAAAAAGTCCGGAATTCCAGGTGCCTACCCAAACATTTTCTCTTCTATCAATATAAACTGTTACAACATTGCTGCTAGTAAGACCTTTGGCAATAGGGTTGTTTTGATCTATAAGATGAGTAAAATTCTGAGTTTTGGGATCATAAACATCCACGCCTCCATCATCAATTCCAAACCAAAAACGACCTTGCTTGTCTTGGGAAATAGAAGTTACAGATTTGGAGTAAAGAGATTGATTTTTATTTGGAATGTTTTCTATGGATTTAAAACGCTCATTTTCTTTATCATAGATATCTATTCCCTGATTAAAATAGCCAAGCCATATTCTTTCGTTTTTATCAATAAATATAGACCAAATAGAATTTGATTTGATCCCTTTAAGTTCTGATCTATTGTATTTTAATGAAGTGAATTCTTTTTTGGGGTTTAAAATGAGAAGACCATCGTTTTCTGTACCACAAAAAACAGAACCTTCAAGATCAGTCTCCAAGGCTAAAATTCGTTTGTTTGTGATATTATGAATTTTAAATTCATAGTAATTGGTAGGTGTTGTTAAAATTTCAATTAATCCCTCGTTAACCGTTCCTAACCAAATGCTCCCATCATTTTTGGTTAGAATTGTTTGAATGGAGTTTTTAATGGTTTCAGATCCCTTAAGTGTTGTGAATTTAGCATAATCTATGCTGTCACTTAAGGGGTTGTATTTGAGTAATCCTATATTTGAGCCAATTAAAACAGCACCTCTTTCATTAGTTTTTATACTATTAACTTGAATTCTGTTAATATTGTTTTGTGTTTGTATTGATACATTTGTACTTAGAAGTGACTCTTTATTAATCTTGAAAACACCAAAGCCGTGTGTTCCTATCAGTAAATTATTGTCTTTTGTCTCATTGATGGCTTTGATTTGAACTTTTGAGTTGAGTTCATTTATAGAGACATGAATAAATTGATCTAAATTTCTGTTGTAAAGATTAAGGCCTTCTTCTGTTCCAACCCATAAATTATTATGAGTATCGAGATAAATAACATTTACAACAGAATTGTTAATTGTGTTATTATCATCCCATTTGTGCTTGTAATTTGTAAATTCATGCCCATTAAATGAACTTAAACCATTACCTTGAGTTCCAAACCAGACGATTCCTTTATGGTCTTTTATTATACAAGAAACAGCTCTTGTTCCAACACCATCGGATAAAGATTTAAAAATCAGATTCTCATAGTTGTCCTGAGCGATAACAGAGAATGAACTGAAAATGGTGAAAAATAAAAAGTAAATAATATTAACTAACCGCATCAATTTAAATTTGACGGAAAAATTAATGGAAGATCGGGATTATAAATATCAATTAATTTATAATAAATTTAATCTTTTGGATAGAGTATTTTTTTTCATGCTTCAAAAATCACATAAATTTCTTCATATTTACCATAGCCCAATATAAGTTTTAAATAAGTTTGAATCAAATTAAATTTATCATATAAATATAGCTAAAATTAATTACCAACCAATTTATCACAAATGAAAAACAAACTAAAAATCACAATTGCAATTTTATTGCTACCACTGGCAATCATTGCACAATCCAAAACAGTCACAGGGGTAGTCAATGATGACCAAGGGTTACCACTTCCTGGAGTTACAGTTCAAGTTAAAGGAACTGATAATTTAGGAGCAGTAACTAATTTTGATGGCGAATTTACCATCAGCATTCAATCAAATCCAAAACAAACTCTGATTTTTTCTTATATTGGATTTCAAACGACTGAGTTCGATGTTACAGATACGACAACTGTAAATTTATCTATGGAAATTGACACAGCTGAATTAGATGAAGTTGTTGTTATTGGATATGGTTCTGTTCTTAAAAAAGATGTTACGGGTTCTATAACTTCGGTTACTGTTGAAGATAATATCGCGAATCAAACTACTGGTATTGATCAATTATTACAAGGACGAGCAGCAGGGGTTCAGGTTTCTCAAAACTCTAGTGCTTTGGGCTCTGGTGTGAGTGTACGAATTAGAGGTTCAAATTCTCTTAGAGGAAACAATGAACCGCTTTATGTAGTCGATGGTATTATCATTGCATCAGCGGGTGAAGATGTTTTACCAGCAGGTGGTGTTGGAAATTCTGGTCAAGAAGCTCAAAATGGATTAACAGGAATTAACCCAAGAGATATTGAGAGTATTGAGATTTTAAAAGATGCTTCTGCAACTGCTATTTATGGATCACGTGGTGCCAATGGTGTTGTATTGATTACAACCAAAAAAGGAGAGAAAGGTAACGTAAAAATTAACACCTTCTATAATACATCAATCCGAAGCATCCGAAAAAAATATGATATGTTAGATGGTGTTGGCTATGCGACGTATCAAAATGAGTCTTGGCCAGTTAATAATGCATACAGCGATACAAACCCTGACATTGAGGATAGAGTACCTTACTTTATTGACGCAAATCAAGTTTTTCCAGTACAATATACCACAATAGGATCTGGAAATAATAATTCAGATCCAATATATACTGACACCACGACCGTTGGAGACACTCCTCTAGAATCATACGACTGGCAAGATATCGTTTATCAGGAGTCAATAAGTAATAGATTTGGTGTTTCGGCATCTGGAGGTAGCGATAACGGTAATTATTATATTTCAGGTGGCATATCTGATGAACGCGGTATTGTTGCAAATTCAAGTGTAAAATCAGGTGATTTAAGAATCAACTTAAACCAAGATTTAAATAAAAATTTAAAACTACAAGCGAGAGCAACGGCATTTTTTACAGAAACAGATTTCGCTGAATCAGGAGATTTAATAGGAAGTTCTAATCAGAGCTTTGTGCGAAGTGCCATAGTTTTTAGACCCTTAATTTCATCTGGTGTAGATGACTTTATTGAGGATTTAGGAACATCAAATCCTTATTCTTGGATTAATGATTTTTCTGATATTTCTAAGGAAAAACGTTTTATAGGTTCAATCGCATTAACGTATAAACTCCCAATTAAAGGATTGAGCTATCAATTCAGAACAGGAGGAAATGTAAGAACCAAAGATAGAAGACGTTTTTATGGTAAAACAACTTTCCAGGGGAATAATGCCAACGGAGCACTTCAACTCTCTGGTTTAGATGCAACAACATTCCAAGTCAATAACTTATTAAGATACAACCGGACATTTAACAGAAAACACAGAATTAATGCAACTGTGGGTATTACATATGATGTAAGAGATATTCAAAATAGTGTTTATGCAGTTGAAGACTTTTTCACAACAGCTTTAACTACTGAACAACCCTATATTGGATCAGTCATTACAACTCCTCTGACAT
>Ga0209534_10004100_pt1 | contig 13571 bp, 8 predicted proteins | sample COG_07_FD_184751 | JGI IMG/M metagenome (GOLD analysis project Ga0209534, IMG submission 184751) | Pelagic Microbial community sample from North Sea - COGITO 998_met_07 (SPAdes) (version 2) | ecosystem: Environmental > Aquatic > Marine > Neritic zone/Coastal water | place: Helgoland, sampling...
GAAAAAAGCTATAAGTACAATATTCAGAATCGTGATAAAGTTGCAGAGAGCCAATCAAATATTAACAACCTTGTCGGGAAGTTCCTAGACTCAGATGGTAATGTTAAAGATACGAAAGGTTATCACAAAGCTATGTACGCTGCTGACAACGTAGATAAGATCGCAGCTCATTTTTATGAGCAAGGAAAAGCGGATGCCGTAAAAGAAGTTGTAAACAGTTCAAAGAACTTAAGTAGTACCAAAGCTAGGTCTACTCAAGGTGATGTGTTTGTCAACGGACTCAAAGTTAAAGCAATAAGCGGTTATGACTCTTCAAAACTAAGAATTAAAACAAAAAAATTTAACTAAAAAAACAAACAATTATGAGTTTAACTCCTCAATTTGGTAGTTTAATCCCTTCTCAGCAACAACAATTGCTAAGTACTAACTACCTACAATTTAACAGTAACGCAGCTGGAAACACTAACACGTTTGCTCAGCAGTACTTACCAGAAATTTACGAACAAGAAGTAGAGCGTTACGGAAACCGTACGTTATCTGGATTCTTAAGAATGGTTGGCGCTGAAATGCCAATGACGTCCGATCAAGTAATTTGGTCTGAACAAAATAGATTACACATTAGTTATTTAGGATACGGTATTGGGGCTGATGCAGCTGCTGCTAACGTTATTACTTTGGCTGGTGACGTTCAAAACGTAGTATCTATAAATGATACTGTTGTACTTTTAAATCCTGTAAATGGACAAGAAGTAAAAGCTTTAGTAACAGCCGTTGGCGCATTAGGTGTTGGTGGAAACTTTACAGTAACTCCTTTTAGTGGGGTTGGACTTGTTGCTAGCGGATTCGCTGCTGCAGGAGCTGTAGGAGCAATTCCTTCGCTTAAAGTATTTGTGTATGGTTCTGCTTATACAAAAGGAACTACAATTGGAACTGGCGCTGGGAATTCTGCTGCTAGAACAAGTGTTGAACCTCAATTAACTCAATTTTCTAACACGCCAATCATTATTAGAGATCAATACACTGTATCTGGCTCTGATATGGCTCAAATTGGATGGGTTGAAGTTGCAACTGAAGACGGAACATCTGGATTCTTGTGGTATTTAAAAGCTGAATCTGAAACTCGTTTACGTTTTGAAGATTATTTAGAAATGTCAATGATTGAAGGTGAGCTTAATCAAATCGCAGCTGGAACTAGCGCTGCTGCTGGATTGCCAGGAACTGAAGGTTTGTTTGCTGCTATTCAAAATCGTGGAAATGTAGAAGTAGGATTTACTGCTGCTGCTGGACTTGATGAATTTGATGCTATCCTTAAGAATTTAGATACTCAAGGAGCTATTGAAGAGAACATGTTGTTCCTACAAAGACAAACATCTCTTGATTTTGACGATATGCTAGCTAGCATCTCTGGTGGATTCGCCGGTGGAACTGCTTTTGGTTTATTTGAAAACTCAGAAGAAATGGCTTTGAACTTAGGATTTAGCGGATTCCGTAGAGGATCTTACGATTTCTATAAGACTGACTGGAAATACTTAAATGACGCTTCTACTCGTGGTGGTGTTGATGGTATCAGCTCAATTGAAGGTGTGTTAGTACCAGCTGGAACTTCTACAGTTTACGATCAGATCTTAGGAACTAATATCCGTCGACCATTCTTACATGTACGTTACAGAGCTTCACAAAGTGATGACAGACGTATGAAGTCTTGGTTAACTGGTTCTGCAGGTGGAGCATTTACTTCAACTCTTGATGCTATGGAAGTAAACTTCCTATCTGAAAGATGTTTAGTAACTCAAGCTGCTAACAACTTTGTACTTTTCAAAGGAATCTAATGATTCAACATTAATAACAATCCCTGCCTTCGGGCGGGGGTTTTTATATGACATTAGCCCCTTACTAAGTATATACTAAGGCTATTGTCACATTTTTAAACTATTTAATTTTATTATATTATGGCTAAACAAGCTAAAGCAAAGCAAGTTGAGGTTGCACCTCAAGAAGTGGTAACACAAGTTACTACTCCAGTAAAACCTTCAAAACCTGAATGGGAAATCAAGGATAGAGTTTATTATTTAAAAGGGAACAAAAGCCCTTTAACCTTAACAATACCTGGTAGGCATACTAGAAAACATGCTTTATTATATTTTGATTTAAAAACTGGAAAACAAAAAGAAATAAGATACGCAACAAACCAAGATTCACCTTTAGTAGATGAACAAAAAGGGGAGGTTACAATGGGGCATATAAGATTTCACAACGGAACTTTAACTGTAAAGAAAGAACAACAAAACTTACAAAAACTATTATCTATATACCATCCTTTGAAAGGAAAATTATATGAAGAGTTTAGTGCTAAAGAAGAGGCTGTTGATCAGTTAGAAGTATTAGATCTTCAAATAGATGCAATGAATGCAGCTAGAAGTATAGATGTAGATCAAGCGGAAGCTATATTAAGAGTTGAGCTAGGTTCTAAAGTAAATGAAATGAGTTCTAAAGAGCTTAAAAGAGACTTAATGTTGTTCGCTAGAAGGAATCCTGCATTGTTTATTAACCTAGCTAATGATGAAAATGTACAACTAAGAAATTTTGCTATTAGAGCGCAAGAGGTTGGCATTATAAGTCTATCACAAGATCAACGAACATTCACATGGGTGTCAACTGGTCGAAAATTAATGAACGTTCCTTTTGATGAAAACCCTTACTCAGCGTTTGCGGCTTTCTTAAAAACAGACGAAGGAGTAGAAATCTATAAGTCTATAGATAAAAAACTATAAAAACAGGTAATACTAATATAGGGCTCGTTAACTCGGGCCTTTTATTATAACAAAAATAAAAAATGGCGGTAAATATAAACACAGTATATCAAACAGTCTTGTACATATTAAACAAAGAGCAGAGAGGTTATATTACCCCTAGTGAGTTTAATAGCTTAGCAACTCAAGTACAGGACGAAATATTCCAATCATATTTTCCAGACGGTAATCAAGTTAACCGTCAAAACCAAAACAATACGCAGAATGATACAGAGTTTTTTAACATATTTAAAAATATTGATTATAAACTATATCCTTTTGAAAACGAATTAACTTTTACTTATAGTGTTAATTCCTCATACTGGCAATACTTAAACCCAAACAATGACCCTAACTTCAAAACAATATACTTAATAGGAGATATAATATCAAATTACGACAGCGACTCTGTTACAGGTTTACCTTTTTCAGTAAATACAACCGCTCAAAGTTCTATAACCCAACTAGCTAGTAAAAGTGATTATAATAAAATTATAAGATCCAAACTTACAGCTCCTACTAGGCAGTACCCTTTATGTTTTAAAACTAACTTTACAAATGCTTTAGCTTTAAAGGTTTTTCCGTTACCGGATTCATTATTAGTTAATTGCTTAGCTCGTCCGTCTTTACCAATTTGGGGATTTGAACCCGGCGCGTTAGGACAATACTTGTATAGTCCATCTAGTTCTGTTAATTTTGAATTAGATGTATCAGAGCAAAATAACATTGTAATAAACATTTTAAAGTACTGCGGAATTATTGTAAACGATCCAACTATTATACAAGCTGCGGCTCAAGAAGCTCAACAAACCTCAATTAACGAAAAATCATAATAATGGGTTTAATAACTGAAACAAATCAACAATATTACCAAGGTGCTCAGCAGTTTATAGCTAACGGCATTTTAGGTTCTTTTACTACAACTTTTGATACTAACTTAATACTTGGATCTTTTGATCCAACAGACGTAGACTACGCTTTGAATAACTTTAAGCTATTTACATCAGCTACAGGTTTGCCTGGAACTTTTGTAGAATACACTACTGACTACAGTGTTTTAAATGATATTATAACATTAGGCACTACAGCTGCGCCGGTTATTCCGGCTATTGGAACTTACCTTGTAGTTCAACTTAAATCTTTAGATGGCGGTAACTATGGCAGCGGTGATGCTTTTGGTACAACTGTTGAAGACAACTATGGAAGCTATGAGTATATAAAACTCTCAGACGCTATAGACAACTTTATGGTTGGTTATGTAGGAGATGGAAAGTTAATACAATCCGCTAAAAAATCAGATGTATTATTTTTTGCTAAAAGAAGTTTACAAGAATTTAGCTATGACACTTTAAAAAGTGTTCACTCTCAAGAGCTTACAATACCACCTAGCTTAAGCGTGGTATTACCTCAAGACTATGTTAATTATGTAAGGGTTTCTTTTATAGATCAACTTGGTGTAAAAAGAATTATATACCCCGCAAACAACTTAACCATAAACCCCTACGAAAATCCTATTCAAGATGCTCAAGGAATTCCTACTCAAGATAACTTTGGAGAAAATCTAGAAGGTACATCGATAACTGAAGAGCGTTGGGCTAAAGCAAATGACAACTTATTAAACGGTCAGCTTCTTAATAATATAGATGAAGCTATTGACTTTCAAAATGCTTACGGATTTGAAGGTAGCTGGAACTGGGGTAGACAGTACGGTCTTGATCCGCAGCGCGCTCAAATGAATGGTTGGTTTACATTAAATGAAAGAGAGGGCAAAATGTCTTTCTCTAGTAATTTAGCAAATAGATTAATAGTTTTAGAGTACATCTCTGATGGTCTAGCACATGACGTAGACACTAAAGTTCCCAAGCTAGCTGAAGACGCTCTATACGCATCTATATTACATTCTATAGTATCTACAAGATCAGGTCAACAAGAGTATTTAGTTCAAAGACTACAAAAAGACAGAAGAGCTAAATTGAGAAATGCAAAAATAAGGTTATCTAATATTAAGCTTGATGAAATTGTTCAGGTGATGAGAGGTAAATCTAAATGGATTAAACACTAAAATTTAATGGCTAAAGTTCAAAATACTTTTTTAAAATCCAAGATGAATAAAGACTTGGATGCGCGTATAATACCTGCGGGTGAATACAGGGATGCTTTAAATGTTCAAATTAGCAAATCAGACGGTTCAGAAGTAGGTAATTTAGAAAACGTTTTAGGTAATAAATCTATTCAAAGCTTTCAAAATACTACGGGTATAGCTAATTTAAAATGTATTGGTCAATTACCTGATGAAGTTAATAGCGTTGTATACTTGTTTTTTACAGATAACGATCAAGAAAATTACACTCCGACTGGAATTCGTTCAAATCATTTTATCATATCATATAATGTATTATCTTCGGTGCCTATAAAACTGGTTGAAGGTGCTTTTCTTAATTTCTCACAATTAAATCCCTTGTATGGTATTAATGTTTTAGAAAACTTATTGTTTTTTACTGATAACAGGAATCAACCTAGGGTTATTAATGTAGAACTTGCTAATTCTGCGTCTAACCCATTACCTAATCCTACGTTTTACACCACTGAAGATCAAATATCTGTAGCTAAGTACAACCCGTATCAATGTATGGAGCTTTTTCAAAAAAGTACTTTAGCACCCACGGCAGCTGTTCCTTACGAAACAACGATGAAAGATGTTAGTAGCAAGTTTCTTGCAAACGGAGGGCGAGCAACTATAACAGATGCAGCAGGTACAATAGCAGCTGGAACACCAATAAATATAAATAATATTTCTGGTCAAATAGTTTCTCCTACTGGGCCATATTCATCTCCAGCAACTGTAGGTTTGTTAAACACTCAAAGCAATATTATAACACTTCAGTCAGCTTCAGTGGCAGGCTTTGCAGGGTCAACTCCTACTGTTACTTTAAGTGCTGATATAACTTTTACCAACACAACTTCAACTTTGATATTTAATCCAAACCCTTATTATGATCCTTATTTTTCAGGAGATCCTGATTATTTAGAAGATAAATTTACTAGGTTTAGCTATAGATTTAAGTTTGTAGATAATGAATATTCAATTTTTGCACCATTTACTCAGTCAGCTTTTATACCAAAACAAGACGGTTATTTTATGTATGTAAATGAAGAAGGTTTAGATAAAGTTGAGAATCAAGCTGATGCCTACCGTAGTAGTGTTGTTTCATTTGTAGAAAATAAAGTTAATGAAATAAAGTTAATAATACCTTTACCTTATACCAATTATACTTTAAAAAATGGTTTAAAAATATCAGAAATAGATATTCTTTACAAAGAATCAGACGGTTTAGCCGTAAAAGTTGTTGAAACTATTCCTATTGCTACAATAGAAAAATCAGCTGGTATATGCAAGGTAGACGGAAATCAGGCTGGCCCAATAGCGGCAGGTAGTGATATCGACATTAAGGACATTAAGGGTGGGGTAACTGTAGGAGACAGCATAATAGGTCCGGGTATACTTGATAATACTATTGTAAATAGTTTTGTACCAACAGACATTAGCAATCCAATTGCAGGAAAAATACAACTAAGTAAAGATTGTAGTGATGGATTAACTGACGGAGCTGTTTTAACCGCAGCAGACCCAAACTACTATGTGTATACTTATAATTCTACTAAACCTACAAAAACCTTACCTAATTCAGAACTTGTGAGAGTTTACGATAAAGTACCTGTTAAATCTTTTGCTCAAGAAGTTGCAGGAAATAGAGTTATATATGGTAACTTTCAAAACAAATTGACTCCACCAACTTCTTTAGATTACAATGTTGCTTGTAACGATAAAGGTGCTTTTAACCTAAATGAAGCAACAGGAGCTTACTTGGGCGCAGCGGCTACTTACTCGGCGGGTTCGCCAATAGCAATAAACATTGTCAAAACCGCAGGTGAAGGCTTTTTTGCTGGAATGGTAATAAGCTCTAATGAATTTGGTACAATAATTCCTACGGGCACTTTAGTAACTAGCACAACTAGTAACACCACTGGAGCAGCTACCATACAGTTAGATCAAGCAGTTACATTTCCCATAGGTGGGGGTGCTGGTTTTGTGTTAATTTTTGAACCAGGTGGCGGTGTTGAAAATGCAACCAGTATAGTTGAATATCCTAATAGCTCGGTAAAAACAAATAGAAATTATCAAGTAGGTTTTGTGTTGTCTGACAAATACGGAAGAACTTCAAGTGTTATACTTTCAAATAACACAGATATTATAACAGCTGGAGTGCCAGCAGTTCCTTATTCAGGATCAACGCTGTACTCTCCTTATATAGGAGAAAACGAAGATATTGATTCTTGGCCTGGTAATTCTTTAAAGATCTTATTCAACCAACCAATCACTACTAACGTATATAATGGAGACTTAGCTAGTACCAATTATAATCCTTTGGGATGGTATTCATATAAAGTTGTTGTAAAACAAACAGAACAAGAGTATTACAATGTTTATTTACCTGGTATAATGGCCTCATATCCTCAAGATCAATCTTTAGAGCTAGGTAAAACCTCACACACGGTTTTAATAAATGACAATATAAATAAAATACCTAGAGACTTAACGGAAGTAGGGCCAGAACAAAGACAATTTAGAAGCTCTGTTAAATTATTTGGTAGAGTAGAAAACACTAGCGAGGTATTAATTGATTCTGGTGGGGCTGTATCAAACTTAGGTAAAAGTAACACTCAATACTACCCTTTAACAAACTCTGATACTGTCTCTATAATTTCTACGCTCAACGATTTATTTGATTATAACCCATCGGATCCTGAGCTTCCTAGTTATTTTCAACAGTTTTATGATTTAACATCAAATCCTTTAGTAGCTAGAATAAGCACAGATTCAAAAATTGGACAAATGTCCACCACTAATTATGAAACTGGTGGAGCAGTTGTAAGGGACATACAAGCGCCTTCCGCCACCCCCGCCACACCTTCTAATATAGTTGAGTTAACAAATGTATCATTGATTACAACTACTACTTTAGTTGATTTTTTAGTAACAGGAAGCGGTATACCTAACGAAACATATGTTGATCTTTATAACGACACCACTCAAGGTCAAGAATTTATTAGTATTGTTGATAAAGATGGTAATTCAGTTTACGTGCAATTAACTCCAGGTACACAATTAACATTTACAGAAACTTATGGTTCTTTAAATAGAGGCGTAAAAACTCCTGGTTTACAATACTTGGCTGTTTACGAAACAGAGCCAGTTGAGAGTTTATTAGATATATTTTGGGAAACTTCCACTTCTGGTTTAATATCTGATTTGAATAGCGCTATTATAAACAACCAGGCTAACCCAGCGACCATAAGAATTGGAGGTTGGAATACTAACTCTTTTAATGAATCTTTAGGAAATGATACAATTACTGAAAATAATTATATATTATCTGGAGCGTTTGAGTTAGTGAATAGCTTTAATGTGCCTATAACACTAGCAGCAGGGGATTCTTTGAGTTTAGCCTCTGTTGTTAACGGAAGCAATATTGATGTAAGCACTTACTTTAAACTAGTACCTGTAACTTCTTCAAGCTGGCAAATTAGAACAACTAATCCAGATGATGATTCAGGCATTGCTGCTGAAGATACATATTATAATAATATATATTATTTCCCTAATAGCACTAACTCAAGTACTAATCAAGAAAGAAACTTCACTTTCTTTTTTAACACTGAAATTGACGGACAAGAAACTACCAACATTCCTGAAACAGCTAATCTATCAAACATAAGTCCTATCATACAAAAAGTGGTAGATGTAAACGGAACAATTTACCAACCACCAACTGGAGATGTAACAGTAAATACAACTAGAAGCACAGAGCTCGTTGCTACTATAAGCGCAACAAATGGCGCTCATAACCCTAATTTATATAACGGGTTAGTAGGTGGTGTCCCGGCTAATTTAACTTATACAATATTAACTCAAAAGTTTGTTAGCACCGGAAACAACGCTGTTATTGAGGGGGAGCCTATATTTGCATTAACTAATCCAACTGTAGTTGGCGGCTTTTTACAATGCCAACTAAATAATGCTCAATTTGCAAACTTGTCTTTACCGTCTTCTGAGTACGAAGTTGTTGTTGTAGCTAGAGATGGAGCTGGAGGAGATTCTACGTCTCAAACTTTTATAGTAGATATGCGCTTACAGATTCCTCAAGATAAAGTATTAAACGGAGCGGTTAGAATTGAAACCAATGATTTTGCAATACCACTTAGTACTACATCTGCCACAACAAGTCAATTATTACCTACCTCGCCTAGTTTTGATTGGACTAGCATGACGTTTACTCAGTTTGAACTTGATGGTAGTATTGCCGGTATAGCTACTAGTGAGATAGGTTGGTACTACTATGCACAAGGATTTTTTAGAGATGACATTACTCCGGCTGTTGGCCCAACACAAAATGGAAGTGTAAGTTTATTATCATACAACGGTGTTGATTCACAAACTCCAACCACGCCTGTTGTAATTCCAAGAAATAGCTCTCAATCAGGGCGTAATAATCAAGTTCAAATACCTACTCAGTTTGGAGATCCAAATGGAACAGATGCAAATCCTTGGTTTAATTATAAGTGGTTACATTACTATGGCACTGTAGAAATTGTTAGTATAGTAGAGCTTACAGATAGTTATGAAATTACTTATACAAATCTTACTGGTGAAGTAAAACCGTGGCAATCAGTTTGGGGAAGTACCGGTGCTCTCACTGGAGCTGGAAGGCCGCACCCAAGAATTAATAGTAAAAATATAGTAATGTCGCATGATACTGCTAATTCAAAAATTGAAATAACTAACACATCAAATAACTCTGAAATGGTTGCTGGAGCTACTGTTTACTTTTATAAAGGTGATTTAGGTGCATATGAAAATAAAAACCCATGGTATTTTACGCCATTTGAGCCGGGAGTTACTATACCAATTGCGCTTCAAATGACCTTTGCTTTATCACCGTGGACTGGAGTTTATTATACTGGAGATGGTTTTGAAGTAACTAATCTTACAACCCCTATTACAGGTCAAAGTGGTTATGGACAATTTTCACAACCAAGTGCGTCTGAGCAAACAGGATCACTTCCAGGTGTTCCAGGCGCAGCAAACATAAGCAATCCTTTAATTGACTTTGATATAATATAAGTAATTTAAAAAAAAAGTAAGTAATAATTAGATATGGCAGGAGCAATAATAGAAGTAAAATATTTTAATACGTTTTTGTTAAAACAGGTAAATAAAGCAGCTACCGAGCAGCCTGTATGGAATGGATCTTTTGGCGTGCCCGGAGGTAGTAACGGGTTAAATGGCGGTTATCCTGTTAATGCTACATCAGACACTGGAGGTGATTTTCAGTGGTCTCTAGAAGAGTCTAGAATAAGAGGTGGGTATAACAATACTAGCACTGACTATGGAGCTAAAGCTTATATAGTTGAAGATGAACCTCAATCTAGTAATAGAGTTAATTCTTTGATATACTCAGGAATATTTAATTCAAGAACAGGTGTAAACAAAACAAATGTTTTTTCAGTAGCTGAAGACATAACTAAGTCTGTAGACCCCGCTAATGGGTCTATACAAAGGTTGTATGCTGAAGACACTAATCTAACTATATTTCAAGAGCTTAAATGCTCTAGAGCATTAATAGACAAAGACGCTATATATTCAGCCGAAGGTGGTGGAACTGTTACGTCAAGCAATTTAGTTATAGGAGTTATACAACCTTACGCAGGTGAGTATGGTATATCTACAAATCCAGAAAGTTTTGCTGTGTATGGATATAGAAAGTATTTTTCAGATGTAAACAACAACGTTATACTAAGGCTTTCAAAAGACGGCTTAACTGAAATATCATCTTACGGGATGAAAGACTTTTTTAGAGACAAACTTGGTAATAGTTCAACTAATTTTACCTCCGGCAAGGTTATAGGTGGTTATGACATACATAATAGTGAATATGTTGTTTCTATTCAATCTGAAAATGCTGCAAGCGAAACAACAAACTTTGATGAGCGTGTTCAAGGGTGGGTTAGTTTTTTTTCTTATGCGCCTGATCAAGCGTTTAGTTTAAGAAATAACTTCTACACTGTTAAAACAGTAGGTGGAAACGCTCAACTTTGGAGACACTACGACTTAGACGTTCCAAGAAGCAGTTTTTATGGTAAAACAAACGCAGGCGCTCAAAGCAATATTACATTTGTTTTTAACCCAAACCCAACAAATTCTAAAACTTTTAAAACAATAGCATACGAAGGTAGTAATGGTTGGCAAGCTGATAGCTTTTTATCTGACTCAACAGGGAGAACTTTAAACGTTTCAGCCACTGGCTACACCAACCCCAACGACTCTATCGCTCAAATAATTAGTTACGGTGAAGGGGAATATGTTTTAACACAAGGATCTGGTATTACTTTATCTGCAACTACAAGTAATACAGTTTCTTTAAATACAATAACATTCAATGGCCAAGCAACGGTTGGATCAATTATAAGCGGAGTTGGAGTTGACACAGGAACAACTGTGATTTCTTATAATACATCAACAGGTGTTTTAGTAGCTTCTGTAAATATGAATATTACATTGGGAGCTTTTTTAACTTTTAGTGGAGCTGTTTCTAGAACAAACTACAATGCAGTGTTTGGAACTAATTCACCCTCTTTTGATAGATACCATGCTGGTTTTGTAAGAAAAGAAAACAAGTATGTTGCAAATTTAATAAATAATACAAGTGCTTCTAGTGGAGAGGTGCTTTTTGGAAACGCAATAAGTGGCATTAAGGGGTTTTATGGCACAGTAAAATTATCAACAGATCTGACAACAGATCCAGGTGGGGAAAAAACCTTGTTTTCAGTTGAGAGCGTATACACGATGAATAATGGATATTAAAAATAAAAAAATATGGGACCAGCAGCAATAATAGGAGGAGTAGCTTCAATAGCAGGCGGGCTATTTGGGTCAAGCGCAGCTAAAAGAAGAGAAAGAGCAGCTCGCAGGGAAAGAAAAAGATTGCAAAATAAACTAAACACCTTAGAAGCTAACAGACAGGAAATTGTAAATCCTTATCAAGATTTAAGCAGCATGATTAGTAATCCTTTCGCTAATTTATCAGTAGCCACAGGCGCAGCTGAAATGAAAATAGAAGAGGCTGATATATCTTTAGCTAACACTTTAGATACTATGAGAGCAACCGGCGCAAGCGCTGGTGGTGCCACTGCTTTAGCTCAAGCAGCTTTGCAGTCTAAGAAAGGTGTTGCAGCTAGTATTGAAATGCAAGAAAAACAAAATGAAGATAAACGAGCAACTGGAGAAAAGCAAAAACAAGACGCTCTAGTCGCTGAAAGCAAGAGAGTACAAGAGGGTGAAGCTTATGAGTTTAACTTAAGAGAAAAAAGACAAGTTGCTGAATTAGACAGAACCGCAGCTTTGCTTGGTGGAGCTAAGCAGGCAGAGGCACAAGCGCAGTCAGATAGAACAGGTGCAATGACTGGAATGTTTGGGTCATTAGCTGGGATAGCTGGAGGATTGTAGTCGGTAATAATAAAAATTAAAAATGGAAAACAAAAACTTATTTCAAAATCTTTATTTAAAGCAATTTAATGAAAGCAACGCTATTGCACACAATGAAAGATTTGTTTCTGGCTCTAGCGATTACAATTTTCAGTTGCTAGATAATGCTTATAGGAATGCTGGTAGAACATATGCTAAATTAAAAATAGCTATAGAAACAAATAATTGCATGTCAGAAGACTGTGCTTTAGAGTTGACGGGAATAAAAAACTTAGAAGAATCTCCACAAGCATCTTTAGATTTTTTATCTTCACTTGTAGCGGAGCTTGGCGTTACAGAAGAGTCTAGTTTTGACCCTAACAATAATTACAAATACACGGCTGCTAATAGTTTAATGAATGGTAGACCTGGATTTTCTAAAACTGATGGATATCAAGCTTATTTAGATTTATTACCTGATGGCTCTCAGCAGATGGTTTTTTTAGGACCTGCTTTTGAAACACCATTAATTATTAATAGCGCTGCTTTAAATGCTTTGCTTGAATCAGATACTTCATTAGTTGTGTCAACACCAGACATAAATAAAGATATGTTAAGATTGTTAACAGAAGTTGGTTTATTTGCTCAAGACGCGATAGGTGAGAACGGAGAACTAACCGCTGCTGCTAAAATCACCGAAGAATATGTAATGATGAATCCAGACGGCTCGTTTGATTATGAAATTATAGATTTAGGCAATGGCAAAGGTAGAAATGTACTTAAGTATGACCTAGAAAAAATAGAAAAGAAAGTAACTCCGTTTATAAACGCTGAGGTTGCTGGTTTAATGAGCTCTGAGCAAGACGTAATTGCAGCTTGGAACGTTTATATATCTAAAGACACAAGTGTTGAAGAGGACGCTCAGATGGCTCAGAACGCTAACGCTGGCGATACTAGTTGGATCTACGAGCTAGACTTACCATTACAACAAGACAAGAAAGTTTTATTTGAAATAAAATACAAAGAATACTTTATGAATAATTATCTAAAACAATTTACAACTAACCAATTACCAACGGTTAAGGAAGATGCAGCAGTGTTTGATTTAGCGGAAGCTAAAAAAGCAAAGGCTCAGAAATTTTTAGATGATAACGACTTAAATTAAATTAAATGAACGAATTACAAGAATACACAGCATCTATTCCAGATTCAAACCCTAATAAAGCCGAGCTTATTAGACAATGGAAAATAGAAAATAA
>Ga0209534_10004113_pt1 | contig 13555 bp, 6 predicted proteins | sample COG_07_FD_184751 | JGI IMG/M metagenome (GOLD analysis project Ga0209534, IMG submission 184751) | Pelagic Microbial community sample from North Sea - COGITO 998_met_07 (SPAdes) (version 2) | ecosystem: Environmental > Aquatic > Marine > Neritic zone/Coastal water | place: Helgoland, sampling...
TTTACCTTCTTTGTATTGCCAGTAAAATACGGATACAGGTATTATTACTCCAATTAGCATTCCAAAAAGCGGTATAATATTTTCCATAATTTTATATATTTTATTAATGTAACGCAAACGTAACATTTATTTTTATGATACGCAAACGTTACATTTAATAATTTGGTAAATTTTTAAGAATCAGTAATTCTATCTGATTTAGAGTATCGTTAAAATCTCTTGGTGTAAAACTTAATTTTAACTTTTCATAATAAGAGTCATTATGTGATGAGTGTCGATTAAGTCTTTTGGAGTAAAACTTATGTTCGATATTTCAATAGAGTTATCTACTAAAACAATAAAACGGTTATACTTTTATAAAGTATAACCGTTTTTTTTATTACTAACGAGGGCTATTCAATTAAGGAAGTGTGAACAAATCTTCAACTGAACAATTTAAAGTCTTTGAAATTTTTAAAGCTAATACTGTTGATGGGACATACACTCCATTTTCAATGGTATTAATACTCTTCCTTAAATACAGATAATTCTTGCTGAGTTAAACCACAAGTCTTACTTAGTTATCTATGCACTATGTTGTATCCAGTTTTTCTTTTTGTAATTTTCAATGAGCATACTGATGTAACCCTCCTTATCATTTTTTACAGAATCTAATTGCACTGTAGGTACTAATGCTAATGTAGAATGATTCTCTCTTAGGTTACCATCACTCCATATCATTAAATCAATAATTACAGGAGTCAGGTTAAGTCCTTTTTGAGTTAAAATATAAATGTTCTTTTGTTTGTTATCTGAGAGTTTTTCTTTTCTGATAATCTCGTACTCCAATAGCATTTTCAGTCTTGAAGATAATATGTTTGTAGCAATAGCCTCATCACTCTCAGAAAAGTCCTTAAAAGTACGCTTGTTTAATAATATCATGTCTTTGATAATAACCAAAGTCCATTTATCACCAACTATGTCCAAGGCTGAAGTACAAGGACAGCTACACCTGAATTGATTTTGCATATTATTGAGAATTATTTTGTAAAGATACAATAACCTCTGAACTTGCTTGTAAAACAAAATTAAGTTTAAAACTTACTTGTAAATTAAAAGTAAGATTGTATATTTGCTTGCTAAATAAAAGTGAGTTGGTTTTTATTAAGTTTTAACAGCCAACTTAAATAAAACTTAAAATTATAAAAAAATGAGTAAAAAAATTTCAATCAAAGACAGCATTGCTTTAGTAAGTGGTGCAAATCGTGGAATCGGTAAAGCAATTACTGAAGAACTATTAAATAAAGGCATTAAAAAAGTATATGCTGGAGCAAGAAAACTTGAAAGCCTTACAGAGCTTAAAGAAAAATACGGAGACCGTTTAGAACTGGTACAGTTAGATGTAACTAACCAAGCATCTGTAGATAATGCTGCAAAGTTAGCTTCTGATGCAACAATGCTGATTAATAATGCAGGGGTATTGGCGCATGGAGGTTATAAATCAGAAAACATGTTAGATTCAATAAATCAAAATATGGAGGTAAATGTACTGGGAGTAGCTCGTTTAACTCAAGCTGTCCTTCCAAACATTGAAAATAAACCTAATGCTACAATAGCAACTGTTTCTTCTGTAGTTGGTTTAGGTAGTATGCCCATGATGAATGGATATTGTACTTCTAAAGCAGCTGTTCATAGTATGATACAGGGTCTTAGAGGCGAATTGCAAGACAGCAATGTATTAGTATCGGGTATTTATCCTGGACCTATTAAAACGGATATGGCAAAAGGATTTGAAGGTATTGAATTGGATAAACCAGAAAATTTAGCTAAAAATGTAGTGATTGCATTAGAGCAAGGTGAAGAAGATGTTTTTCCAGATGTTATGTCTGCACAAATAAAACAAGCCTATGGAACTACTCCAAAAGAAGTTGAAAAAATGTTTTCTGCTTGGAAATAAATAAGTAAAAACAATTTACTTTTAAATCCCTGAAGAGCTATTTTCTGCTACAGCCTAATGACCTTAAAATCTGTTCTTCTTTTTTGCTGGTGTTCTTCTTCTGAAACCTGAATACATGGGTTGACAACTATCCATGTATCGATTCCTATTTCTTTTAATTCGTTCTTAGAATGATTTGCCTCAGCTTTAGAATCTTGCTGAGAAACAAGTACTCTAACGCTTGAACCAATAGTTTGTTTGATTGGATTATAACCTTTACTTCTCAGTTGATCTATTATAATATTAGCATTCTCAGGCTCGCGAAAACTTCCGGCAACTAAAGCAAAATCTTTTCTAAAGTCCGTTTTTGTTAAATCTTCTCCGTATCCTTTTCCATAAATACGTTGTGGGTTAGAAATGCGTTTTTGAATATAGTTGATAATTGCTTGTGTTCTGCGATCCGAAAGGGCAAAATTATACTCCAAAGACCCTCTGCAATCTGTAAAAGAACTAAGCTCAACCTCAAGGGTTGGGTTTGCCTGCATAACCGCCACAACCTTATTCACTCGATCCAGATAAGTTGTTAAAATTGAACTCTCATCTAGGTTATAAAACATTGGTAAAAATGCATCTGCCAATATTGGATTAAGATCTTCTTTATCCACCAATGCTCGATCGAGATTCACCCAGATGGCTTCTGAAACTCCCTTATCACTGGTTAATCGGTATGCAAAAGAATCTTTCACCTGAGTAGGCTGTGTATTTTTATATAAAAAAGAACCGTTTTTATTCAATTCCAATATTCCAAAAGCTGGCGGTAAGGTGAGTTCAGCTTCTTTTTTAATCAAACGTTGTAACGGGTCTTGTTGCTCTAAGCTTAATTGATCATTCACCAGAACATGATTTAGTGCAACAACTAAGGTGTCTGAAGGGATGTATTGGTAGCGATCTCGAATCCCCTGAATTACTGGAGCAAAATCAAATGCATACAAGTCATCTGCGCCTTGACCATCTTTTCTGTTTGATGCAAAATATCCTAGTACCAAGTTTTCATTCAATCCAAAAGAAAAATCATCTTCATCAGAATTAATTCCAGCTCCGAGAACATGGGTTTCCCATCGGTTCTCAAATCTGTTTTCAGCTAAGTAAATATCCATCATACCTGCACCCTCTTTCCCATTAGAAGAATAAAACATAAACTGATCGCTATAAGCAAATGGAAAAACTTCGTCCCCAACTGTATTGATGTCTGCTCCCAAATTAATAGGGTCTGAAAAAACACCATCCTCAATATTCACACGATATAAATCCATTCCGCCAAAACCACCAGGACGATCACTCGCAAAATACAATACAGCCCCTGCCTTATTTATGCTAGGATGCATTGTCGAAAACTCTTGAACATTGAAAGGTAATGCAGTAGGTGCTTTATTCAGATTTAGATCTGACAGTTGAATTTGATACAAATTCAACTGAACCGTTTTCTTCTTATCAAGTTTGCTAGCACTTCTAGTGAAATACAATTGGCCAGATGCTTTATGAAAACTAGCTGAACCCTCTTGAAAAAGGGAATTAATCGAATTACTAATATCTTCCTGATCAGACAATGTGAAACTAGTTTTATCGAAGACACCTTCGTGAAAATTGTATATGGGATAATCCGTTTCGATTCGTTTCAAAACCTTTTCACTTGCCTTAGATTTGTCTTGTTCAGACAAGTAAAAGACAGTACTTTTTTCTTCTTCTGTTAAAAACAGCATACCAAACTCAGAATACTTAGTATTACCTTTCAGAGAATTAATTGAGTAAGATTCTTGATCAAAACGTTTTTTGAATAATAAACTATCATTTTCAAAGAGGCTCGGTTTTGACCAAGGCAAACGAAAAGATTTATCTCTGTATTCCATAGCCAATTGCTTTTCATCGAACAATAAGCCTGCATATACATAATAATCTTCAACCCGAGCTTCAACAGAATTGGCAACAATAGCATACTGCATTTTGGCTTCAGATTTTTTATTCAGTTCACTTAATGCTAAAGCCCAATTTCGCCTAGTATCGATGCGGATAGAATCCTTGAAACGAGCATAAAAGTTTACTGCCTTTTCGTGATTTTGATTTACAAAATAGTAATCACCCCAATTCTCAGAAACTAGTTGGGTGCTTTCTTCTTGCCCTAATAAGCTAAGTGTTCCAAAAAAGAGAATAACAGATGTAAGGAGTGTTTTTTTCATAGTTAAAAGAATCTTGGAGAACGTAAATACCCTTTTACTCGTGCAGACAAATCATATCGCAGCATGAGTTCATGAGTTGATGTATTGAGCCCTTTATTGGTCATTGAAGATGGAATTCCATAGGAATATCCTACTGAAAATCGTTCACCTAGGCTCAAGCCAAATAAAGCTGTTGTACCCAGATTACTTGCTAGATTAAAACTAGTGGCATCAACAACATTTCTTACCTGAATTCCAACCCAAAACAGCTCGTTAACAATTCCTAAAACTGAAGCATCAAATGCTGCAATTGATTTCGTTTGCTTATACATCAAGCTGGGTTTCAGCATAAAATTCTTATTAATATTGAATAGACCGCCTCCAAGAAAATATGCGTGGCGTTCGATTTCAAAACCTTTGCTTTCTATCAGCTTTGGAACTGCAAATCCCAAATAAAAATTTTGAGTATAGTAATAAAGTCCAAAGCCAATATTAGGAATTAATTTTCGTTCTAAATCGGATTCAAACGAAGGGTCACCAGATATGGATGTGTTAATTTTATCTGAATCCAAAAGATAACCCAATGCACCAGCCTTTAATCCAATAGAAAGGCGATGATCTTTTCTATTCAAACGCAGGTGATATGCAAGATCAATGTCAAAAGATGTTGTGCTAATCGGTCCGATTTTATCATTTAAAACACTCAGTCCGAACCCTAATTTTTTAGAAGTAATAGGTGTATTAAAGGATAATGTTTGTGTCAGTGGAGCTCCTTCGATACCAGACCATTGAGAACGAACAATTGATGTAAAACTAGTCAATCCACGTGCACCTGCATAAGCAGGATTAATGATTTGTTGATTGAACATGTAGTGGCTAAAACTCGAGTCTTGTTGAGCAAAAGAAAAGCTCACACAAAACAATAGTCCAAAAAACAAAAAAACTTGTCTCATCAATTCTTTCTTCTTTTAATATATACATAACCCGATACCGGTGCTGTTTCATCTGCCCAAGTTATCCAATAGAAGTAAACTCCATCGGGAACCTGGTTAGAAGAGGAAATAAAACTTGAAATAGTGGAAGTCCCTGCCCAATCGTTTTGGTAATTTTTAGTAGTAAAAACTATGTTTTCCCAACGATTAAAAACAGTCAATTCATAAGCTCCTTTGAAGTTTAGTCCTTTTATTTCCCAAGTATCATTAAATCCATCTCCGTCTGGCGAGAACGCCGTGGGAATCTCCAAATCAGCAAGTACTATTTTAGTAGAAGAAATCATTGTTTCTTGACAACTAAATAATAGATTAGTAGCCAAAACGCGATACTGCTTTCCGATAATTGATTCTGTAGCGTTATCAATGTTCATCTGCGAGCTTTGCGTACCAGAATACATAATGTTTCCTTCTACATTCTCCCACTGAGGAAGTTCCTCTGTACCCGTATTGATTTGCCATTGATAAGAAACTTCGGATCCAATCGGCACCTCTACCGAAAGGGATATTCTATCTCCACTGAAAAAAGTGATTAATTGAAGTTCTGTTTCAAAACGGATCAGTTGATTTACTTCTTTATATTCAGGAATACCATTGGAGTTGTTGTCCGATGCAGGTGTATATCCTCCCTGATTCATAACCTGTCCCACTAAATTAATCTCAAGGATACCCGATCCCAAAAGCCCATTGTCATCTGCATCAGTAAAAGAAGCTTCAAGGGTATCATAACATCCATCGCCATCACTATCAAGATCAAAGGTGTTTGGAATCCCATCCAAATCAAGGTCTTCAAAAAGTTCGTCTACATCTAAAATCCCGTCATTATCGTCATCAATATCAATGCTGTTAATTAAACCATCTGCATCACAATCTCCGACTTCTAAAACAGGTAAGGTTATGCTTTGGAATATAAAGGAACATGCATCATTTGGATCTGTACTATCTACTATTTCATCAGAATTCAAAACCCCATCCCCGTCAATATCAACATCACAAGCATCTCCTATAGCGTCTAAATCAAAATCTTCTTGGTTTAGGTTGGCCGTAGCTATACAATTATCAACTGCATCAAAAACACCATCTCCATCCTGATCGCTATCATTATCAAGGTTCAAAACTGTAACAACATAATCCATTAGACTGGCGTAAATAGGATCACTCTTTACAGGATCTATTCTAAGATAAATATCAGATCCTATATCCCCGTCTATTATAGGGTCGTCTACTCCAAAAACAGTTACCTCTTGAGGAATATTCCAATTAGCCGATGTGAAAATTAATTCTGTAACATCAACTGATAATTCCGAAGAGTCATTTACAATAAGTTTAATAGTTGTTGGTGTTGAAACATCAGACACTAAAACAACCGTAAAGTTTGTGCTACTAGCATTTTCCGAAACTATCTCAGGTAAAGTAATTAATAATCCTGGGGAATCATTATCTAAATTATAGAGCATTACATCTGCAACATCATCTGCATCTAGATTATTGTGGGGGGCTTCTGCGCTAAATGGATCTCCTGTAATTAAGGTGATGGCACGGGTTCCATCAATAAGAAAATCATCTATACCAGTTAGTGTAATTTGATTTGCAAAAGGGTTATCCCAATTTACAGCTTTGATTGTAATACTGGTTGCACTTAGTGAAACCTCGTCTACATCACCACTTAATGATAAAGGAACAACCACATCTTCTCCTCCCAAAGGAAAAGACAACAGTTCAAATTGAACGATAACACTCATTCCATTCTCAGAAGCAAAGAAGTTGTTATACAAGAGACTCAACACAATTCCAGGAGCATCATTATCTTGATTGCTGATTGCTACATCTGCCACATCTGCATCGGTTAAAGTATTAAAGTTGGAATCCGCAGAACTCACATTAAACGTTCTAATATTTACTGGTTGACTTCCATCTGAAACCGGAGGCGAGTCATCTATCCCCAAAATCATGACGGTTTGAGGAATATTCCAATTCGCAGGAGTAAATGTTATTTGAGTTACTAAAGGAACTGCCTCACTTGCATTCGAAGTATCGAAATCAATAGTCACATTAGCCGTTGGAATTGCATCCAACTGAGCTGTAAATTGAGCAGTATCTCCACTTTCAGAAGATAAATTATCGGTTACAACAATAGTTATTCCTGCAACATCATTATCAAGAGTAGTTACCACTACACTTTGCGATGGAAGACCAACAAAACCAGCATTTGAAGTTATATCTACTGAGGCAGTAATCGACGAAGTTTGACTCCCATCAATCAAAAATTCATCCACTTGATTCAAAGTGATCGTTTGTGAAACATTCCAATTTGCCGCAGTAAAAGTTAAGAAGGTTGTTCCCCCAAGAGATACTTCCGAGATATCATTGGACACTAAATTCAATCGAACATCCGTTAGCGGCTGAACCAACAGTACCGCATTAAAACTTGCTGTCGGAGTAGCTCCCTCGGTCAAAGTTCCAACCACTGGGGAAAGCTGAAAACCAGGTACTTCATTATCTAAATTAGGAACCAAAATGTTTTGTGTGGCTAAGATTCTAAAAGGAACTGCAGTAGAGAGCGCATTAACAGACACATTTATTGTACTGATAACCGTTCCATCCAAAATAATATCATCTACAGAACTCAAGGTTACTGTTTGTGGTACATTCCAATTAGCAGGGGTAAAAACCCTGGGAGTAGTCAGTGAGTTTACCACTACTTCACTTAAATCTAAACTCGCTATATCAAGAATGACAAATCCAGAATCAGGTTCAGCATCTAAAACCAAAGTAAAACTAACTGTTGCTAAAGACCCCTCTTGAAGAGCACCTCCACCAAGGGAGCTTACTGTAAAGCCAGCAACATCATTGTCAAGGTTAGTGGCTAATACAAATTGATTAGGTAAGCTCGTAAAAGCACCATCAGAAGTTGAATTAATCGAAAAGGTAATTGTCGATACAGTAGTGCCGTCAATTAAAAATTCATCAACACTAGAAACGGTGATGACTCGGGGCGTATTCCAGTTGGTAGCAGTAAAAGTCAGACTACCTACAGAAGTTGTTATTTCATCGGTTGGTAAAATTGAAAGATCAACAACGACATTGGATAGTGGCTGTTTATTTAAAACTACTGTTAAACTAGCCGTTTGAGAGTCTCCTTCGGTTAGTGTTCCCAAGAGTGGAGATACTGTAAAACCAGGAACATCATTATCAATATTAATAACTGTTACTGTTTGTGACGCTAGGCTAGTAAAAGCAGCATCAGAAGTTGCATTTATACTAGCTGTAATTGATACGGTCTGAGAATTATCGACAACAACTTCATCAACAGAGCTAAGGGTTATGTTTTGAGGAACGTTCCAATTGGCTGAAGTAAAAGTTAAACTCGCCTGGCTAAGGGTAATCTCTGTAGTATCTAAACTTGCAATATCGATAATTACATCAGTTAAGGGAGCAACAAGAAGAACTAAAGAAACGGTCGCTGTTTGTGGGTTTCCTTCTTGTAAATTTCTTGAAACTGGACTGAGCCTATAAGCGGGAACTTCGTTGTCAGCAATTTGAATAGCATAGGTTGGTAATGGCGTTGGATTAAAGAAACAATCATCTGAAAAGGGATCATTGATTCGGATAGTGAAATTAGAACTTTGCAGACCATCTGCAATTAGATTGTCCACTGTGGTTAAAGTACCCACTTGAGAAATATTCCAGTTTAAAGTGTTGAAGGTGATCGATGAAGTAGAAACAATAAGATGACTTGTGTCTGAAGAAACCAAATCATAGGTGACTGAACTTAAAGGTTTATCATTTAAAACCAAAGAAAAAGTAGAAACAGTAGTGCCTTCAATAATATTTAAAGAAGGAGGTACAAGCGTATAACTACCATAGACTAAATCAACAATTACTTTTAAACGACTTAAACTCTGACGATAGGATGCTGCCGTTGGATCAGATAAACTTCCAGCTTCTACATAATACGATGATCCATCTACTAAAACAGTTGTGGCAGGAAGAAAAGTACCACCCGTTAGGGCATCGAACCAAACTAAGTTATAGGGAACTCCTAAAAAATCTGCTCCTGGATCAATACCTTCTGGACGAGATGTAGTCTTTTTGAGATCGTTTAATGTTGGTGAGGGAGTTGCACAAATGGTTTGAGTTGAAACTCCTGTAACTTCATTTGTCGATGTGGGAGGAAGTATTTCGTCTGTAACACAAATAGAATCATTGTCAAAACGAACTTGCTGCAAATTTATTGCTCCTCCAGTTGCAGCAGTAAATCCCCAGTATCCAATATTAGAGTTTAAAACATCTCCAATAAGATCAATTGTTTTAAAGTCAGAATAAGTACCCCCTCCTGTTCTTGTAAAAGTATAATCTAGTCGAGTTGTGACTGGATCCCAATTGATCACAATATTATGCCACTGACCATTTTCAAGGTTAGAGACTTGAACCAAGTCTCCTGAAGTTGGAGCAAGATTAGCTGTACCGTCATTTACAAAAGCAATATGATCACTGGGAGAATTACCATCTCTTGGTGATCCATTGTGATATGTATCCATTTCAATCGCATAAGAAGGGTTGATTCCTTGATATCCCAGCCCTCCACCAGTAGATCCCTCGGATGTGCTTATATTTTGAATCACAAAAGCTATACCATCCGCACCATTATCATTATTTCCTAAAAACAAATCAACATCTAAAGAAAAAGAAACTCGTAAATCAAGTTTATTCTGAAACCAAACCATCCCCCTTTTATTCCCTGAATTAGGAGTTAAGGAAAAAATATCTGATCCAGCAGTATGAAAAGCATCACGAATAAAAGCAAAATCACTATCATCAAAGTCTCTTGGAATACAAACTTCAGCATCATCATCTTGATTAGTAACCTGAACAATTTGATCACTTAAACCATCAAAGGTGTCATCTGATGATGCATCTACTATCGAAAAGATAATGTTACTGTTTATATCGGAATCGCGAATCGTATCGTCAACACCTGCTATAGTTATCAATTTTTGATTATTCCAATTCAAAGGGGTAAAGGTGAGGGTTGTTGAAGATACACTAACCTCTGATGGATCAACAATTGTAATAGATAAAACAACATCCGAATCGGGTTTACGAACTAAGCCAATCAATACACTACTAGTAATAGTTCCTGACTCATTTACCACTACAAAATTTTCACTAACCGTAAAATTTGGAGGACAAACACTAATGTTAATTGGATCAGAGTCAAGGAACTCAGCTGGTTCTCCTGGACAACTTATAAAACCTCTGATCAAATAACTTCCTGCTAAAGTTGGTGTTATGGTTCTCTGATTAGTACTCCCCAGTATTGTAGAATAGCTCGAACCACTGCTATACTGCCACTCAAAGCTTGTGAATAAATCCATATTCCCAGTCTCGAGATTAAAGTAAGGAGCACAATATCCATAAATTCCGGGCCCATCATTTTTTAAAGGAATTTCTGGTGGAGATAAAAATCCTGAATAAAAAGCACCTGAAGATGCTGATCCATTTTGATTGAAATAAGAACAGTAGAGCTCATTATTACTAATTATGGATACATTCCCACTGAGGTTTGAAATCGTGTAGGAAACATAGTTCGCATTTCCTGTCACATTAAATGGCCCTAATGTATTAGCAATATTTAAAGCCGAAATAGATTGGTTAGCGTTGTTGTCATCTGAAATTGTAATCACTGCACCTACTTTACTTGTAATATTTAAATTACCAGTGTAATTGGTCTCCCCAATATTATTGATCTCTGGAATGTTGTCCACATCGCCTACACTAGAACATTTCAATGGAGGCACAAAAAATAATCCCTGATTGGCTTCACTTCCTCCAGATCCAATTCCTTGAAAAGCAAAAATTGGAGCTGATGATTGAACGTACATATTACCATCTGCAGAATATAAATCTCCTTCTATCAAAAAATAATCCCCTGCATCTATACTTGGACTCGCTATCGCTGGACTAGCTGACGATACATTCACTCCCTTTCCATGAACAATACCGTTACTTATCCCAAGTCCATTGATAGTTATTGTTGTTGCATCCGTATGAGCTACCAACAAAACATTTTCCCATTCATCTGACCCTGTTCCTTTAACAAATATATATTCTGAACCTACTTTACTATAATCTACAATTTGATCAAAACCATAATCACGACCTCCACCAACACCAAAACTTCCGTTTAAAGAACCCGAACTAACTACAACGGGTTTATCTGAATTGACATAAGTTCCTATCAATCCATCTGAGTTTACGGTCTGGGTGGTCTCTACTTCCAGTGCTGCAGATACGTCTGCGCTTTGATCCGATCGAGTAACCATCGTATAACTTTCTCCTCGATTTAAGGTAAAGATTATGTCATTTAAATTACCAGAAGTTGCTCCTAATGAGGCCTCATTAAAATCGATTATATCGACTCCATCTTTTATATCATTGATGGTAATCAAGGTTGCGTTTTCTGAAGCCATCACTGAAAGAAAACTAGAATAATTTGATGTAGCATTATAATTGGTAAATGCTCCTATTCTAAAATCAGTTCCTAGCGCAGCTCTTCCTTTACTTACCAGTGCACCCGCTTGATCCCGTTGCGCTATTCTAAGTGCCACATAAACTTCTGCTGTCGCTTCTATGATATAGCCTTTGTCTGTTACAACCCTACTGGTGTTTGAGACAATATCTGTACTGCTAGCCCCAATAGCAACCTGAGAACTGTGGGGAGCTCCTGGGGGATCAATAGTAAAAACATATGGTATTGAATTGGATACTTGTATTGTGGATGAAGCTGAACCCACAGGTGTGATTACTACAGTAACTGAGGTTGTACTGGGCGTAGAGATATAAAAATAATGGCCTTGGTCTGGGATTGCGTTACCTATGTCTGAGTATGCAACTGGTGGTACATAATGCACTTTACTTAACTGTGCATTAAGCTTTAATTGTACCATAAAAGCTATGACAATTAAAAATAGAGCTCTCATTAATTTATTGTTAACATATTAGCTTAAAGTGTTTCAACCAACTAAATTCATTTATTAACTGGAACTAAAGATGAGTAATTTAACAAAACAACTTTTTCCATCTCATACCTACAAATATAACTAATTAAACACAGATAACTGAAGAATGAAAATACAACTGAAAACATGCTGTCTCATCAATTCTTTCTTCTTTTAATATATACATAACCCGATACCGGTGCTGTTTCATCTGCCCAAGTTATCCAATAGAAGTAAACTCCATCGGGAACCTGGTTAGAAGAGGAAATAAAACTTGAAATAGTGGAAGTCCCTGCCCAATCGTTTTGGTAATTTTTAGTAGTAAAAACTATGTTTTCCCAACGATTAAAAACAGTCAATTCATAAGCTCCTTTGAAGTTTAGTCCTTTTATTTCCCAAGTATCATTAAATCCATCTCCGTCTGGCGAGAACGCCGTGGGAATCTCCAAATCAGCAAGTACTATTTTAGTAGAAGAAATCATTGTTTCTTGACAACTAAATAATAGATTAGTAGCCAAAACGCGATACTGCTTTCCGATAATTGATTCTGTAGCGTTATCAATGTTCATCTGCGAGCTTTGCGTACCAGAATACATAATGTTTCCTTCTACATTCTCCCACTGAGGAAGTTCCTCTGTACCCGTATTGATTTGCCATTGATAAGAAACTTCGGATCCAATCGGCACCTCTACCGAAAGGGATATTCTATCTCCACTGAAAAAAGTGATTAATTGAAGTTCTGTTTCAAAACGGATCAGTTGATTTACTTCTTTATATTCAGGAATACCATTGGAGTTGTTGTCCGATGCAGGTGTATATCCTCCCTGATTCATAACCTGTCCCACTAAATTAATCTCAAGGATACCCGATCCCAAAAGCCCATTGTCATCTGCATCAGTAAAAGAAGCTTCAAGGGTATCATAACATCCATCGCCATCACTATCAAGATCAAAGGTGTTTGGAATCCCATCCAAATCAAGGTCTTCAAAAAGTTCGTCTACATCTAAAATCCCGTCATTATCGTCATCAATATCAGGACCCTCAATTAAATTGACTGAAAAATTAAAATTTTTTTACCTGCATCTAGAGAAAGAAAAGATGTCAAATCCCCTACTAAAAGATGTAGTTCTAAAAATAAAAACGTTTTAGTACAATAATAACCCAGATAGAAACAAATTTGTCGGGTAAGTTATTCCAATAGCATAATTTGGTTGTCATAGAATCAAACTTATGAAGTGTAGTATAAAACTTTATTTTACGATTTCAATACTATCATCACTAGTAATTTATGGGTGCAACTATTCAGAAACCAAAAACACTAATCAACTAATGAATACGGAGCAATATAGACCAGGATATCATTTCACTCCCAACGAAAATTGGATGAATGATCCGAATGGCATGGTATATTATGAAGGAGAATATCATTTGTTTTAT
>Ga0209534_10004130_pt1 | contig 13514 bp, 10 predicted proteins | sample COG_07_FD_184751 | JGI IMG/M metagenome (GOLD analysis project Ga0209534, IMG submission 184751) | Pelagic Microbial community sample from North Sea - COGITO 998_met_07 (SPAdes) (version 2) | ecosystem: Environmental > Aquatic > Marine > Neritic zone/Coastal water | place: Helgoland, sampling...
ATAAGCTTGAAATGCGGAAGGTAGTGCACTGATTAACCCTAAAAATAAAATTACCAAAAATACATAGATAAAAGTAAAGTCTATGGATAGTGGGTCTAGAAGAACTCCTGTTTGCTCTCTTATAAAATAGGATGCAACTCCACTCATTATAAAATAAATTAATAATGAACCGATCACACCAAACAAGGAAATGATCAATGATTGGCCAAGAACGACTCTTATTATAAAACTTCTACTGGCACCGAGGCAGCGCAAAATAGCAAATTCTCGCTTTCTTTCGTTCATAGAATTTCGTAAGACCGCTAAAATGATTAAGCCAGCAACTAATCCAACAAGGTAAGCAATCCATTCAAGTACTTTTTCAAACCAAATTAAACGGTCGAAAAACTGGGCAAGGGTTGCCGCAATGGGCCATGCTAAAGTGGCTTGGTTACCCTGTTTATTATATTTCATTTCTAAGGCAAATCCAGCAGCACCTCTTAATTTGACTAGAACCGCACTAACCGAGGAGGCATATTCTTTTGCATGCCCCTCCATTAATTGAATTCCTTTTATTGGAACCCAAATTACTTTATCAGCAGGGGTACCTGTAGCATCTAAAATTCCTACAATAACATAGGTTTCATCATGTTTACTGTCCTCCCTAAAGGTGAGACCATGGTAAGGTTGGAAGGTGTCCCCCACTTTCAGGTTCAATTTGTTGGCAACAAAATTTCCGACCAGTGCTTCTTTTGCATTATCGGAAAAAACACGTCCTCCTCCTTGAACTTGATATTTAACTCCCTCTTTCCATTCATGATCTTCAAACAAAGAAGTTAGTGTACCTACCAATCGGTATCCCATAAAATTATCTCCAACGGCAAGTGGGTAAGCGGCCTTTACTCCTGGAGTATTTTTTATGATTTCATATTGTTCCCATTTAAGATTTCCAGGAGATGCCTCCAGATGATAAATCGCATTTAAAATAAGCTGCAATTTTGAACCTCGGGCACCTAAAACTGCATCAAATCCACCAGAGGAAAGATTAAAGGCATCTTGTGTACCTTCTTTTATTTTCCAAGTTCCCAAAAATAGTCCACCAGCCATAGCAATGGCCAGAGAGGCAACAAAAGAAGAAAATGCAAACTGTTTAACGCCCCGTATGCATAATAGACAAAGTGTTTGAAAATTTATTTTCACTTCGAAATTAAATTGCTTGTGGATTAATTACTCTTGAACGGTTAATTACTCCCCAATCAACCTGCCTATCAAAACTTTGAATGATAGCATCGTCATGGCTCACAACCAGGAGAGCGGAATTTGCTTCCTGGCATAGTTCATGTAGCAGTTCGATAGCTTTACATGCGTTTAAAGGATCTAAATTACCGGTTGGCTCATCCGCTAAAACGAGTTTAGGTTGATTTACCAGTGCCCGAGCGAGTGCAACTCTCTGCTGTTGCCCGATGGAAAGTTGGTGAGGATAGTAATGTAAACGTTTAGAAAGCCCAACCCGGGCAAGAAGATCAATTGCATATTGATTTTTGGAAGATCCGGCAAAAGACATAGCTATTTTTAAATTTTCCAAGGTGGTAAAACCCTGCAGCAAATTAAAAGTCTGAAACACATAACCAATTGCACTAGCTCGCAATCCATCCCGCTCAGAAGGTGATAATAATCCGACATTTTGCCTCAACCATTCAATCTCTCCGCTATCAGGAGATAAAATGCCAGCAAGCAAATGTAAAAAAGTAGTTTTTCCCGAACCACTCTCGCCATGCATTCCACAAAACTCAGCTTCTTTTAAATAGAACTCATCAACATCCACAATTTGTGTACTTTCACCATCTACGGATGGAAAAGATTTCTTTAGTTGATTAACCCGCAACAGACTCATTTCCTAATTATCTCAACAAAAGGAAAAAAGAAAGCAAGCCGGATGGTATAATTATCTAAATTTTTGATGGTGATTAGAAGAATATTATCTTCAAATCACATGATTAAGTGCATGAACGATATTTAATGAATCATTTCCAATTCTTTCCATCTCATTCAAAATATCTATGTAAATCATCTCTGCTTTAACATTAACAGATTCTTTCATCCGTTTAACCGCACCCTTTCTTAACATTTTACGGGATGCATCAATTCTTTCTTCAATTCCCTCGGCTATTTCGATCTCAGGTGCAACGCTTTTGTCCTTGAGGTGGGTTTGATAGAGTTCAATAAAATCTATAATTTGTTCTGAAAAAACTTTGATTTCACGCTTGGTTTCCTCAGGTAAAATTCTTTGTTTTCGATACTTTCGATCTGCAAGTAGTACCAAACGGTGGCAACAATCTCCAATGTCCTCAAGTTCAGCAGTTACCCTAAGAAGCGAAGTAACGCGAAGAGCGCGCTCGCCAGCTAGGCTTTCAGTTGTGCAATGGATTAGGGTTTGGGTTATGTCAAATGCAAGTTCATCACATTTTTCCTCCAATTCAATCAGCTCGTTGATTAATTCCCCTTTATCCTCGTCGGGGTGTTCAAAAACATCAACAAAACCCTCAAACATGTACCTAGTCACCGCAGCCAGACGATCAATCTCGCTTTCTACTAGAGCCAAATTAAGTTCGCCCGTCTTAGGGAGGATTCCTGACCCTTCATAATGCAGTGCGGCTAAGCTTCCAGGAGTTGGTTCCCCCTCCCTACTCTTTTTAGGTTTAACCACTCGCTCAACCAGCCGACCAAGGTGTGGAGTAAATCCGATTAAAAGGCAAATATTACACAAATTAAAAAGCGTGTGAAAAAGGGATAGGTGTAGTGGGATATTAATATCAACTATTGCCTTTTTAATTTTTTGAGGATCATCTTCGGGAATTTCATCTTCATCTAATACTTGATTTTCCAAGTAATGATTTATTTCTATCTGTGTAACATTTTCCTGCTTAATTGAGCCTGGCATAACCTGATCCACAAAACCCATAAAGGGATAAAACAGAACAAGCATCCAACAAACTCCAGCAATATTAAAAATAAAATGTGCCCGTGCAGCACGCTTAGCATTAATATTTGCCCCAAGGGCAGCCAGCCACGCAGTTACTGTGGTCCCAATGTTTTCACCAAGCACAATGGCTGCGGCAATTTCGAAATTTATCCATCCGTTTATCGCAACAATAATGGTTATTCCCATGGCTGCGGATGATGATTGTACAAGCAAGGTAAGAATAACTCCAATAAATAAGAAAATCAAAACTGAACCAAAACCATAACTATTCAAATTCTCAACCAATGCCTGAATATCCTGCACTAATAATTGATCACCAACTTCTTTGCTTTTTAGTAGAGACTTTACATCTGGAACTGCATTTTTAAGCTCACTTAGACCAAAGAATAGAAGTCCGAATCCAACCAAAACTTCTCCAAAGTTTTTAAATCGTGGCTTACTGGCAAAAACAAAGGGCAAACCAATCCCAATAATTGGTAATGCAATTTTAGATAAGCTAAACTTTCCAATAGTTGCGATAATCCACCCAGTCAACGTGGTTCCAAGGTTCGCACCCATAATCACTCCAATTGATTCCATTAAGGTAAGCAATTGTGCATTTACAAAACTAACTACCATTACGGTTGTTGCAGAAGATGACTGAACCAGGCAGGTAACGAGCAAACCGGTCATCAATCCAAAAAAACGATTCTGCGTCATGGTAGCCATGATCTTTCGCAAACCTTCGCCTGCCACCCTCTGAATACCCTCGCTCATAACCCTCATTCCGAACAAAAATATACCAAGGGCTCCTAAAATATACAGGAGACCAACAATAAAGTTCCAAGGGTCAATATTTTCCATAAAAAAGCGGTGAAATCATCGCTCGCTGATTCTTACAGAATCATTATAAAAAACGAGAAAAAGTTACCAACTTATTCGCAAACCTGAAGTAAAACCCAGTCCATCATAAACTTGCGCTCCGGTTTCAGAGTCCATTTTTGTATATTGTATTCCATTTTGCCATTTAAGTTTGTGACCATAAAAGAAATGGTTGAGGCCAAGAAAATATTCATCCACTTCATTTCCTCTTCCTGCTAAGCTTTTTTCATACTTAGTAAGCTTAATAGGGTTTCCAACTGAACCCTTCAAGTGAGTGTAACTAAAAACAGCCTGAGTTTTATCCGTCAGGTCATAAAATGGCATCATTTGAAAGCCCCATAAATCACTTTGACCGCTAAATCCATCAGAGAAACTTAAATCTCCCCAAAAGTGAGCTTTCCCCTCTTCAAACTTTGCTACTAAAGAAATTACACTTTTATGATCCGGGGTAGCATTGTTACTATCTTCCTCTTGAGCCATAATATCGATTCGAATTAGTGCATTATCAAATTCTAAGGATTCCTTGATATTATAACCCACGGAAATAAGCCCGAATTTTCCATAGTCGAACGCTTCATCAAATTCAGCTCCATGATCACTTGAATAAACACCGGCCAAATATTCCCAATTATCTTTCCTTCCAGATAATGAAATCCCTGAATAATATTCTCTTGAAAACCATATATTACTAGAAATTTTTCCTCGCTCTAAAGTATAAAGCTTTTTCGAAGAAGTAGCTCCGTGTAGAGTAAAGGGAGCAGATTGCTTTCCAACCTTTACTTTAATACCTCCTTCAGAGCTCCATGAAATATAGGTATCAGTTAAGTTTTTATAAAGTGGCTCAGGTTGCTCCAAATTCAAATCAGCTTCTGTGTGGAAAGTAAAATTTTCAAAGAAATTAGCCTTAAAACCCATGCGAAATCTCCTCCAATTAAAGTCTTCCTCTGATCCAATACTTTGATTATCAAAATTATGATAATCCCCCTGTAATCTTCCAGTGAATAAAAACTTTTGAAGAAAATTGTTTTCTAAATTATTGTATAATAATACTTTACTCCAAAGTTTGTCATAGGTGGATTCATTATCTTGCCCGAGGGCAATACTTACGCTCATGATTAATAACGCAACAGATATCAAATTTTTCATATTTTAGTAATTATTAGATTCAATTTAATAATGATCCATCCTACCGTAAGCTTATTACAGAATTGAGTATTCTTTGTTACAATTACGTTACAATTCTACGCCTTCACTCGTTAATCTTTCGGGTCATAAAACAAATTAATTACAGAAATACTTTCAGGGACTGATTTAGAAGAAATAAATCTTGCTAAATCAAAGATTCGGTGACTGAAGGAAGGGTGGATTATTTTTTATCTACCAAGCGATATCCTATTCCACGAATGGTCTCGATTTCAAGATTTGCACTCTTAATTTTTTGCCTCACACGCCTAATATGAACATCAACAGTGCGTGTCTCTATTTCAGTATCAAAATTCCATACTCCAATCAAAAGATTATCTCTTGTTTGGACCCTACCCTTTCGCTTTAAAAAATATTGTAAAAGTTTAAACTCGGTAACTGTAAAAAATTTTTCATCTCCATCTATACTTATTTTATAATCTTCTTCATCAAGAACTATGTTACCGAGTACGATACGGTTAGCTTGTGAAATCGATTTTTCAGAATTTCTTTTTAAAATTAATCCAATCCTTAAAACTAGTTCTTTTATGTCAAAGGGCTTTCCAAGATAATCGTCAGCACCATACTCTAGTCCCTTAATTCTGCTTTCAACACCTGCCTTGGCGGTAAGCATAATTACAGGAATAAGCGTAAGAACTTTGTCCGTCCTGATCATACGGAGTATTTGATAACCGTCTAAATCTGGCATCATTACATCAAGAAGAACAAGGTTAGGATTAAACTCTCTAATCTTTGTAAGTGCAGAAAAGGGATCATTTACGCTCTCCGTTTTAAATCCCTGTCGCTCTAATTGATAACAAAGTAAATCTGTTAAATCTATTTCGTCATCAACAATTAATATACGAGTTTCAGTTCCCATTGGTTTTTTTCAGAGCAAGATAATGATACAAGGCATTTGTAATGAAATCTAAAGAATTATCTTTAGTGCAGTTAACAACCACATAAACATCCCTTACAAGATAAAATGGGTAGGCATAAAACTTATTCTCTGCAGGGAATTTAATTTAGAAGGAAAAATTATGGATATAAGGAATATGTCTATTATCAACGAAGAAATGATATTGGGAAGTAAAAAAATTCTACTGGATAAAAAAAAGGGTAAGAGCAGTCAGCGAAATGTTTAGAAGTTTTAAGCTCAAAGAAATTTACACCTTTAGTCCACACCAAGAATTGTTTTTAATAAAACTAAGTTGGTGAAAAAACTTTTTTCCATACTATTATCCTAATTTCCTCATGAAACCTTTTAATCCAGATCAAATAAGGACATTTCGTGCCCCAAAATACACAGGGGTAACGCTTTCCCTATTATCCATGTTCGTTCTTGCATCAATGATGGTGGTCTGGAATCAAATGGAAAAAGAAACATTAACAAATAATTCCCTGAAAGTTTACTGCGATGAATCGTTCCACTTACCACTTAAAGAAGCTGCGGAACAATTCAAGAATGAGTTACAAATTCAAACGGTGATAAATTTTTATACAGACCATAATTTTCATTCCTTAAAACAATTACAAAGGGAAAAATATGATATATTAATTTCTGAAGAGTCTAATTCTAAAAGAAAAAAAGTTCCTGCAGACATACTTGAAGAGTCCATAATGGTTGCCAATGCTTCGCTTGTATTTGCCACAAAAAAAAGTGCCAATTTAGATATCGATAATTTAACAGATATTTTCGATCAAAATATTACTTTTGGGCATTGTAAAGAAACCACAAAATCAGGAAGCCAGCTTGATAGAATATTCAAAAAGAATGGATACAAAATATTTAACTATTCGAATCGAATATTTAATTCAGATTCTTTACTTATTTCTGCACTATTGAGTTCTGATAATTTAGGAGGAATTTTTATTAATTATCAAAGGGCTCTTGAAAATGATTTAAAAATTTATCGCTTAAAGGAATTCTCTCAAGAATCAATTCCTGTAGAATGCCACATTTTGAAAACATCTGAACAACCGACTAAAAGCCTACAATTTGCTCGCTTTCTTGCGGCTCCAACTAAAGGACAATATCATTTTGCTAATAATCATTTTATCGGAGTAGATGGAGATACTTGGAGAGAAAATCCTGCAGTAAAAATTTTCTGCGAACCACCCTTCAAAACTTTATTTGAGCGAACGACTGAAACTTTTAAACAAAGAGAGGGCGCGAACATAAAAATACTTTATCCAATTTCAGAAAAACTAATATTTACTCTCTCCTCTATCTCGCAAAGCAGTTCACAAAACTTATTGCCTGACCTTTTAGTTGTATCCACAAACACATCTGAAAAACTTTCTCCTAATTATATAGAGATACCTTATGAAGATAAATTATTTAAAGGAAAATTTTTCTTTTATCGGCAGTCCAAACATCGTTCATTATGCAAAAGGTTCGTTCGTTCAGTAATCGATGCTTTTTAAATTTCATTTCTTTTGCACAGCAAGTTTGCTGTATGTTGAATAACGCCTTTAATTAATTCTTATGTTATTAAGGTTGTCATATCTCATGCTATTTTTAGCAAATTATCAAATTTCACATGCTAATATAGTTGTGGAAGATGTTTGGCCCATTACTACTCCACAAAACATCAGTGAGCTTATTCAAATCGAAAGCCGCTTACAAAAGCTTCTACCCGAATCACAAAAAGCCCTCGTAGCGATCGAGGCAATCGATGGAGCGGGCAGTGGAGTTATAATATCTGAAGATGGGTTGGTATTAACTGCAGCACATGTGATAGGAGAGACCGGAAAAAAAATGCATGTCCGCTTACCCAATGGACAAAAACTTCCTGCGATAAGTTTGGGAGGATCAGAGATTTCTGATGCTGGCATGCTAAAAATTACAAAAAAAGGAAAATGGCCGTTTGCACAGATTGCAAGTAAGGGAGATTCTGAAATAGGTGATTGGTGCTTTGCTATTGGGCACCCTGGTGGATTTGAAAAAGATCGCGGAATTGTTGTTCGACTCGGCCGAGTAATTGCTAAATCTGAAGAAACCTTACAATCTGACAGTCGGTTATTAGGTGGAGACTCTGGTGGTCCTCTTTTTGATTTTCATGGGAAGGTTATTGCAATACATAGTCGAATTTCCCACCAACCAGATCAAAACTTCCATGTTCCAATTGAATGCTTCCATACAAATTGGAATTTTTATCGTAATGGAGAGATCCTAACATTTGATAAACTGGAAAAAGGAGGTTTTTTAGGCGTGGCCTGCGAATCTACAAACTTCGGTCTAAAGGTATTAAGTGTCGTAGAAGGAAGTGCGGCCGAAAAAGCCGGCATAATGAAGGGTGATTTTTTAATTTCTATAGATGGAGAAAAGCTAGATTCCAGGGAGGAATTAACCATATTAATTTCATCAAAAAATTCTGAAGACCCAGTCATTCTCGAATACCATCGCAATGATAAACAAATTTCAATCCAGGTAAACCTTGGCTTAAGAGCACAAGTTGAAAAGGAACACCCGTGAAATTACTTTATACAGTCTGCTTATTGCTAAGTTTTTCATCATCCACTTTTGCTGATGATTTAAATAAAACTGAACTTTTACCTTCCGAAGATCGGCTAAACGGAAGCTCCCTGCAGAATGCTTTTGGGTCTACTAAAGACATAGCTTTAGAATGTACTGTTCGCTTACTGAGAAACAACAAACTCATAGGAATGGGTGGCATCTTTCACTCAAGTGGATATATACTAACAAAAGCTAGTTCCTGCGTCGGTGCAAGAGAAGCAAAGACTTTTGATGGACAAAGATATGGCCTTAAAATCAAAAAGCGTTATGAGGAATTTGACCTAGCTATTTACAAACTTATTTCGGATGAAAATTTATTTCCAAAAGTTAATTGGAATACAGAAAACAATACAACCGAGGGGTCGTGGGTTATAGCAGCACACCCTTCTTTAAAAGAAATTCGGGTCGGAGTACACAGTGCAAAATTAAGAAAAATTGGGCGTGAAGGCGGAGTTATGGGTGTTCTTCTTACCTCAGATAAAACTAAAGTCGGCGGTGTTAAAGTATCAGAGGTTGTGCCACAAGCTGCTGCATACAGAGCAGGATTACTAGAATCTGACATCATAACCCATGCTGATGGAAGACGCGTAAAAAACCAAGATTCACTGGTTAAAATTGTTGGCAGTAAAGACCCCGGGGATGTTGTGCGAATAAAATTATCTCGAAAAGGGGAGCTTTTGGATTTTCTTGTGACCCTGGGTCATCGCTCAGTAACTTTTGATCTTTTTAATAGAAATCTGCAGATGAGTGGTCCAGTATCGAAACGAAAAGATAATTTCCCCATGATTTTACAGCATGATTTGCCTTTAGAAAAGGAAGCAATGGGCGGCCCGCTATTTGATATCGAAGGAAAGTGTATCGGCTTTAATATTGCACGAGTTGATCGTGTAACTGTTTATGCGTTACCAAGCTCTGATATCAAACAGATAGTAGATAGTTTCTTAGAAAATTTACTTACTAAATAACTTAAAGTAGAGGATATCCTATAACCATACGAAACCCGATCTCGGACCCCCGGTATGAAGGCTCATAACTAGCCCTGCTTGCTGACCGACATTGGTGTGCGGTGCGATAAAAACTGCCCCCTCGAACCACTCGCCTACTCCCATTAAATACACCAAGAGGATCTACATTTAAAGGTTTAGTAGAATATGGACTATAAAAATCATGACACCATTCCATTACATTTCCATGCATGTCGTGAATTCCCCATGCATTTGGAGGATATTTTGGATTACTTACATTAATCGGGGCAATTTTTTTTCGATTTATCAACATTACTTCACCGCCTAAATTATTTTCAGGGCGCGAACCATCAAGACATGCATTTAACCCCGATAAACGTTCACCACTATCCAAACCACAAAAACCTAGTGTACCAGAGCGGCATGCATATTCCCATTCTGCCTCGGTCGGTAATCTGAAAACTAAACCCTTTGGCAAGAGGGATTTTTGGTGGGCATCTGTCGTTCTTTTCCAGCAAAATGAAGTCACCTGACTATAGGAAACATGTGTAATTGGGTTTTTTTCTCCAAGTAAACCTTGTCGTACGATCTTGTGTTTATTTAAGTAATTAATGATATCAAATAGCTTTAAAAATTCCTGATTCTTGATTTGGTAACTTCTACGATTTTTGACTTTTAATTCCCAATTTCCCTTCGTACCGACATCCGGAATAACCTCTTCAAAAAAATAGCGTTTACGAGAATTTTGTTTGTAATCTCTAATCGTATAATTTCCATCTATGAATTGAGATCCTGTACAAATTTTTTTTAATTCCTTACTTTTTAACTCGTAAACATGACTCCCCCTTCTCAAAAATGGAGGAATATTCGCATTCCATTCCTCTTTGGTCATCTCAAATTTGCTTATCCAAAATGGCCTGGTGATTCGAACCAGATGTTTAGTTTCATCTTTATTCCTGCCAAGCTCACCTTCTGGACTACCCATCCAAAACTCACCTGGTTTTACCGAAATATAATTTTTCCACGCGTCTAATTTCTTTAACTCATTAGTATTGAGTGCTGGAACCATAGCAGGAGTAAAAGGCACATAATTTTTCGAATCCGAGGAACTAATTACTTCGGATTCAGAACACCCAAAGGTAAAGAGGAAATTAATCGATAAAATACTTATCTTCTTCCAATAGTCCACTCCTCTAACCTTCTGCCTTGGCTTGCTCCATAGGAAGTTTAATAAAAAATGTTGTTCCTTGCCCTTCCTTTGTATCGAACCAAATCTGCCCTGCATGAGATTTCACGATTACATTATGCGCAATGGCTAAGCCCTGCCCGGTTCCTACCCCCACTTCTTTCGTTGTAAAAAATGGTTCAAAAATTCGAGACTGCACTTTAGGCGGTATACCGCCACCATTATCGTTGATCGAAATAACTACGCACCCAGCATCAGAGTAATGCTTGGTAGCCACACTTAGGTTTCCTTTTTGACCATCTGTAAAACGGTCTCGGATAGCGTGAGCTCCGTTCACAACTAAATTCAATACAACCTGATTAATTTCTCCAATATTACAGGGTACAAAAGGTAAATTTTCATCTAACTCCAATTGTAATTCTGCGTGATATTTCCATTCATTTGTGGCAACGACTATTGTTGATTGAATTGCCTGATTTAGGTCACTGGGCTTTTTAGCAGATTCTGCATCTTTGTATGCAAAATTTTTCATTGATTTAACAATCGTTGTAATTCTACTTATACCTTCCTTGGCCTGGTCCACAGCTTCAGGAGCATTTTCTGCAAGAAATTGAAGTTCCTTTAAGTCTGGTGCTGTTGGCTCACCTCTTAATTTTGCAATAAAACCTTCTACTGCATCTTTTAAAAATAAAATATTATCGTTGGCGAACTGTGAAGGGGAATTAATTTCATGAGCAATTCCGGATGCAAGTTGGCCAACAGCCTCCATTTTCTGTGCATGAACCAATTGAGTTTCAAGTTCTTTTCTTTGGTTCATCTCCTCTTGTAATTGAACGGTTTTTGCCTGCAGGGAAGCCGTTCGCTTTTTCACTGTTGATTCCAACCCTAATATAAGTCCCTGCAATCGCTTAATCACCGATCTAATTTCATAGGGTCCAGTTTCCTTTAATGTAAATGGTTTATTATGATCGATAGAATTTTTGGCGGCTAATTCAAGCTTTCGAATCGGACTTGCAAAGCTTTTATAAGTTACAAATGCCAAATAGGAGACCAATGCCAAATAGAGTATGCTTGCAATGGTTAAAATAATTAAATCTGTCTCCTCCTTTTCGCGTAGTTCAAATCCTTTTTCTTCCAATGCACTTCTAGATTTTTGAAGAAACTGTTCAGCTTCCTGCTCCAAAATATTAAGTCCTTGATCAAGCTTTTCTCTGGCTCTATCAAACTGTGATTTTGCTTGATTGTTGGCTTTAAATTGACCTGCATCCTTTAATCCATCCTGTACAGATAATTTCTCCATTTTTTGAATAGCCAGTGACAACTCACTGAAACCATTTGCAATAGGTTCTAACATACTCTGTGGATAATTAACTAAATAATTATTAGAAATATCATTTAAACCTTTTTTAGCTGCGGTTAATTGGTCCCATGTTACACCAAATATACCCTCATAATTTTCAGGATAAACTTCAAGAGAAACGACGATACTTCTTGCAACCTCCAAAAAGTCTTTAACATCTGAATATTCTCCAGCAGACTTACCGGAATTCTTACTTTCTTCATTAAGCTCATCTGCAAGTTGATTAGTGCTGTGAAACATCCACCATCCCAATATCCCAACCAAAAGGGCACCTCCTAAGCTGGCAGAAGAAAGCAACCAAATATATGATCTTACTTTCAAATTACTTTTTTAATTTAAAAATTTAGGAACCAACAGGAACTGTAACCTGAAGTTTTTTAGGAAAAGGACTTTCGGCGTAACAGGAATTATAATTACGAATTACTTTTAAAAGCTGGCGGTCGACATCTGCACCACAAGAAGCAATCAAAAAACCATCGTCCAAGCGAAGCTCCTGGGCCAATCTCATTCCAACTTCTAAATTCTTAATTGAAATTTCTTCCAATTGAAATTTTTGTTCTGCGACCACGAGCAAATTAGAAAGTGAGTTCGTAACCAATGGATCATATTCATCTTTTCTAGCTTTTAATGTCTGAACGATTACACTTCTATCATGTCCGAGTTCTTCATAAAAATCGAAATCCAAAGAAACTCGCAAAATCGACGCTAATAATCTCGTTCCCTTGCCATCATCTTTTTCGTATCGGTATTGAACATCAATTTTTTGCAAAATAGCATCAACTTCCTCAAGTCCGGGAATCTTTCCAATTAAATTCTGTATGTCACCAGGAAGTTTCTTAACGAGTTTCTTAACTTCAGGTGATAAATCTTTTTTGTGATAAACATCTTCGCAAACTGATTCGGGTAATGAAATATAACCTAGTTGAGAAAATACGCTTGCTACATCCACGCGCCATCGATTTGGCACATTAAGCATATCCGCTAATTCGTTCGCAAGTCGCCTCACTCTTTGAGCTCTACCAAAAAATAATGGTTTTGCTGTGGAGAGTGATTGTGCAAGAGCATCGACAGCACCGCGCAATGTTTTATCCAGTAAGATTCTTTTACTTTTTATTAAATCATGCTGCTCTAAACCAGCGTTCAGAACTTTAATCAAAGTATCAGGGGGGCACGGCTTAGATAGCATCCGAAATACATTACCTTCATTAACCGCAGCCATAGCTGACTCAAAATCAGTGTGGCCAGTTAATAGAACGGTTACTACTTCATGATCTCGCTTTTTTATCTCTGAAAGCATCGTAGCACCGTTCATTTCGGGCATTCGCATATCCGACAAAACAAGGGCAAAACCCCTCTCACGATCAAATACTTCAAGCCCTTCTGCACCATTTGATGCCATGTGTAGCTCAAAGTCTTTTCTTAAGTTTAATTGAAATCCTTTTAGGATAGATTCCTCGTCATCAACGCAAAGTATTTTG
>Ga0209534_10004133_pt1 | contig 13510 bp, 11 predicted proteins | sample COG_07_FD_184751 | JGI IMG/M metagenome (GOLD analysis project Ga0209534, IMG submission 184751) | Pelagic Microbial community sample from North Sea - COGITO 998_met_07 (SPAdes) (version 2) | ecosystem: Environmental > Aquatic > Marine > Neritic zone/Coastal water | place: Helgoland, sampling...
AATTGTAATTTTATAATTATATTTTTTTTTTCATTATTTTTGATGTCCTGATTTAAATCTTTATAAATTTTTGAATATTTATTTTTTAAAAAAATATAGTTTTGTTTATTTGTCATATATTAATTTGATATTTTTATATTATCCATATATATATTAATGAGTGAATACCAAATTCAACAAATCGATAAATTAATTAATACTCTGAATAAAAGTGTCAGACAAATAGAATTTTTAGAAAAATTAGATGAGTATATGGGAGGTGCCAATAAACAAGGTAACGCACCAGTCAATCGTCAAAGAAGAAATCCCCCACCTCCTCCTGGAAGTCAAAAAAATACTACTCAAAAAAAAACTTATTCAGAGGCTGTGTCCCCAGCTTCCCTAGCTTCCCCAGCTTCCCCAGCCGCTAATTTAATGAATCCTGGAATTGCTAATGTAGTCGCTCCCAAAGGCGCTGCACCAGCTTCCCCATCTTCCCCAGTCCCTACCAAAGGCGCTGCCCCAGCTTCCCCATCTTCCCCAGTCGCTAATTTAATGAATCCTGGAATTGCTACTGTAGTAGCTGGTACTCCATCAGCACCAAGCGAAATTGATGAAATTAAACGTAATGTAACTAAAATTAAGGGACTTTTAAATAGAGGTACTGGAGGTCCAACTATAGATAATTCTAAAATGGAATCCTTAATGGAAAATACAAAACAATTTAAAGGATCAGTCAAAAAATTGTTGAACCAACTAATAGAAACATTAGAATCTGGAACAAATAATGATGAAGTAAACGAAATAAATGCTAAGTTGAATACATTACAAGAAGAAATGGCTGGTGTAAATTCTGCATTGCAATTCGGTGGAGAATTAAAACAATTAGAATACCAACTATAATTAAATTTTTTAAATATATAGATTAATATATATATATTTATGAAATCTGAAAAATACAATAATCAAATTAATGGATTAAAACAACAAAATGAAGTAAAAAGATATAAAATAACACCTACTATTAAACAATCTAAAAAATCTACATATTTAGTAATTTCAAATGGTGGTAGTATATCAACTACAAATTCTGAATCAGACTCAGATTTAGATTTAAAAAATCGAATAAGAAAATTATTAGACTCAGGTACGGGAGTTCCAATTAATATAGATAAATTGGAAACAATCAAAAAACAATTAGGGATTTTAAGGCAAAAAATGTCAAATCTAATAAAAAGATTAGAAGATATAAAACAAAGCAAAGGAATAAATATAATAGATGTAAATAAACAAATTCAAGAATTACAAAATGAAGTAACTGAAATTGGAAATACAATTAATTTAGATCCACAAAATAATTTAATAACAGGTGGGAGTACACCAACTTCTATTACAGAAAATAAAATAAAAAATATAGGAGCTAACATAGAAAAAATAAAATTATTAATGAGTAATAATATAAAGCAGGATAATAAAGAAATAAATATAGATACTTTAAATAAAAATTATAATTTATTTATTAGTCAGTTACAAAATTTTTCAAATGATATTTTAGAATATAAAGATCAATCTTTCACAATAAATGTAGAAGAAGCTAATATAAAAATAGATGAATTAAGTAAGTCATTTAAAGAATTAAGAGCCGCTTTTGAATGAAAAAATAATATTATAGGATAATTATTATCTTATAATATTATAATATGGAATCATTATATAAAATTACTATTAATAAATTAATATTTAATTTAAATAAATCAACAAATTTAATTGATAATATATTAAGTTCTCAAACAGGAGGCAGTCATTATGGAAATATTTTAAAAAGTATTTATAATAAATATAGCATCTTAAATCTCAATGTAGATATAGTTGATAATTTAGGATACATTGTTTCTGCAGAAGATGCATGGAATCAATTTGAAATTGATATAAGTAATTACGAATCTGAACAAATAAATAATGGAGATAAAATTGATCATATTTCTATTAAGAAAATGAAAGATGAAGTAATTGATACGTTTGAAGGAGGAATTAAAATGGATGGTGAAAAATTGGATATTATTAACGATAAAAAATTTCAATTAAAATATAAAAGTGCAGCTGCACACAGAGCTAAAAATAACATAGAGTTCGTATTAAATAAACAAACTATGTTAGAGTTAAATGAGCAAAGTAATGATATTAAAAAATTAAGTGATAAAATTATTAAATTTATTGAAAAATTAGATAGAAATAGTAAAGCATTATTAAATAATTTAGAAAACTTGCATGATCAAAATATAGATGAAAATAATGAAAAAATAAATGAAATTAATAAAGGTTTAAACATTTTGACTTCTAAATTGGAAACACCACAGAATGGTGGATTTAAATTTTTAAATGTAAAAGATTACTTTAATTATAAATTATTTAAGTTAATGGTAAAATATGACAAATATAACAATTTAAGAACTTTAATTGGTGGAGTAAGATCTTTACCTATAGAGGTAAAGTCAGAAGTAGGAGCAAATAGAAATATTCCAAGTAATGTAAAAATTAATTTACCATCCGGAGATTGGGTTGTAAAAGAAGAAAAGTCAAATGTATACTATATTAAAGGTACTGAAAAATATGATATAAAATTAGGTGAAACTAGATCATATAAAGTTCCAGATGAAGATAAATATTTAAAATTTAATTTGAATGAAAAAAATTATGAAATTTTAAATTTAAAACTACCGGATAATTGCTTAATAATTTATGATTTTAAAGTAGATGACTTTATAAGTGTTTTGGTAAATTTGAATATATTAATTTATGGAGTACCATTAGTAGAATATAATTCAAATAATAATCTTATATTTTATAGTCCAAATAAAAAATTATTTTATAATTTGAATTTAATTGATAAAAGTATTAATTCTTTTAAAAAGTCAAATTTTGAATTAAAAGCGAGTATAGATAGATTATTAGATGATAAAGAACTGATTAATGTTGACGAATTTAAAAAATTAAATGAAGAAACTTTAATTTTGGAGAAAAACCTAAAAGAATCTATTAAAAGAATAGCTTTAGAATTGAACGATTTAAATAACTCTACCGGTATTGAAAAATTAAATAATATTAAAGAAATATTAGATGATATGGGGAATGATATGAAAATTATAAATAAATAATTAATTTATATATAATATATATGATTGATAATCAATTAGATATATTACAAAATATAAAATATAAAATATTTTATAATTTATTTCTAGAAGGAGGAGCAAGTAAAACAGAATATTATAAACAATATCCATTAAATACATTTGCTAAAACTGTTGATGAATTATGTAAAACTGATTATTCAAATATTTGGACATATTGTGAACCTGAATTACAACAGTATATAAAATCAATTAAAGGAAAAATTAAATGGTTAAAAATAAGATTAAATATACCTTATATTAAAAGAAAATTTAAGTCAATTGATAATGATGATTATAAAGTATTAGAAAATGCTTATTTTCTATTTAGAGTTGAAAAATCAACGGATATAAAAATAAGTTTTGAAAAAACTGATCCAGTATATTTAATTATTAAAGCACCAGAATGGGAAAAAAATCCAAAAAATAAAGATGCGTACATTGTTCATGAGTTTTTAAGTAAGGATATGAATCCGTTAAATTTTAAAAAAACTAAAACTAATCAAAAAACAGAATTAGCAAAACAATTAGCAAAACAGGTAAAATTTGCAAAAATAGGAGTAGCTTTCCCTAAATTATTAGGTGAAATTGATTTAAAGGATTTATCTTATAAACTGTCTATTAATAAAGTGGCAGTTGATGTTGATAGGATAACTACAATTTATAAGAAATTATTTAATATCAATAATTTAATAGTAGATGAACCATTAAATAAAATTTCAATAAATTATACGATACAAAAAAAAAGTCCTGTAGAAAATAAAATCCCAATTACTTATACAATAGAACAAAAAAAAATAAATTTATTACCATATGATAAGAAATTTGAATATAACAACAAAATATATATTAGTGATACATTACAAATTAATATTCCTGATAATTTTACAAATGAAATTTTAGAAAATCAGGAATTTACAATTTTAGATATAAAATTTAACTTATTTGAATTAGAATATATTGATAATTCTGTTTTATTTTTTAATAAAACTAATAAAAAATTTTTGACAAGACAAATATTTAATCAGTCTTTAATTGATCTAAATGGTATAATTATATTTCCATTTAGTAACAATAAAATTTATTTTATATATAATCCAGATCTTAATACAATATATTTATATATTATATCAAAGAAAGAAATCGTATATAAATATACTAATATACAATATTTTGCTTATGTTAATTATATTAATTATATAATAAAAAATTTAGAAGAATCTAAAAAAATAAATACAGATGAATTAAATGAATTAAAAGAAAGTATAAAAAAAATAGAGGGAAATCTAAAATCTAAAATATCGGACTTATTAAATATTATAAAAACATTATCTATATAATATATAATGGATTATATAGTAAATAAATTAAAATTAGTATATTTTAAAAAAATTTTAAAACAATTTGAAAAGGCACAAAATTTAATTGGTGGAACTTTTGATGTAAATAATTTAAATCCAAAATTACAAGCAGAATATTTAAGTAACGATCCTCCTGATATACAAAAAACATTAGATTTTGTCAATGAGTGGGAAGATAATTTTAAAGTATTTACAGAAAATTTAGCTAAAAATACAGAAGATATTCGAAATTTTATTTATGAAAATGAAAAAAAACTAACAGAAATTGAATCTAATTTAAATTCACTTGATCAAGTTTTAGATCCTCAAAATGGAGGATTTGAATTTGATATTAATGAAGAGTATGATTTTATTAATTCAAACATACTAAAATTAGATAAGCTTATGAAAAAATATATGGATGATGACATTTTAGAAATTAGAAGTAAATTAGTTAGTAATAATGGTGATAGTGATAGTGATAGTGATAGTTATAGTGATAGTGATAGTGATTCTTTAGATGATACATATTATAAATTCAATATGATGAAAAATATGGAAAGTAAGAAAAATATATTTCCATTAGATAGAATACAAAATAATTCAGGTGAAAATAATTCAGGTAAAAATAATTTTGTTGAAACTAAAAAGATAATTTATGAAACTGTTATAAATGAAAAGAATGTAAATTGGAAAAATAACTATTTTTTGCTAAAAGATAGAATGCAGGATATAATGTAGTATCAAATATACTAAATTATTTTACATTATACAACATGATTTTACTTTACATTTATGTTTATTAAAATCATCTGAACAAAATTTTTTCTTGCAATATTTACATTTTTGTAAATTTGTATTTTTTATACAATCTAAATTATCACAAAACATATCTAATGTATATTTACTATCATTATTCGTCTTACATTTATGTTTTTCAGGTGATACACATTTCCTACATAATAGTTTATTACATTTATCACATTTAAAATAAAGACTTTCTAATTTATCACAATTTATGCAATTATACATTAATTAATAAAAATATTTTAATTAATTAATGCTATATAATAATTTTAAATATCAGGAAATGCAGCATTCAAATATACACCACACATACCTTCTTCAGTATCTGTATTTGCAAAATGAATGTATCCATTGTCTCCCCACGACTCACTCCAACTATTCTTAATTGTAATTGTATCTTTATCATAAGCTACTGCAAGTACTCCATGATCAATTTCACCTGTGTAACATTGATCATAATCAAACACACCACCTCCATAATGTTGAAACTGAACTGTATCTGCTTGAATACCTACTGCTAAAGGTTGGTTAGAAAGAGCTGATAAAAAGGTATTCTTATCACCAGCTTTAATTGAACTACATTTCGAAATTGAGCTTCCAGAAACTGAAGTACATGAAGATGACTTACAATCATTTCTTGTACTAGTGGCTGTATATGTGTAATCGTCATAAGAACATAATCCTTTATTATCAATTACATATTCGAAAGCACTTGTCATAAGTCCACCATTGCATCCAAAATTTCCATATTTCCAAGAACAATCAACTAGTTGTTGTTCTGATAATGAAATTAGGTTATTAGAATGAATAGCAGTAACACCTTCTAGGGCTCCAGCAGCTGAAAAACTCCAACAAGAACCACATTGACCTTGATCTTTAACCGAAGTAACCATATTTTCATTTCTTAGATCAATCGATTGTGGATATGTTGTAGTGGATGAAACATAGTCAGTACATTTAGTTCCACCAAAAAGCGAAAATGTACTACTTGGTTTCTTATGAAGTGTTAGATATTCTCTGAAATTTTGTAATGTCCAATCAGTAAAAGGTCCAGTAGACATAAAATATGTATGTTCTCCAAGATCATAAGCGATATTATGTGTCATAATTGATTCCATATTTTCATTATAAATTTCTCGTCTTGAATTAAATTCATCTTGTGAATAAAACTTTTTAAAATTATTTACATAATTTGTGAAGTGCATTCTTGAAAAGTGTTTATTTGAAACAATGTTATTTTCGGTAGTATCACACATACTAACTTTAGAACATACATATTCAGGTGAAAGCTTTGTCATGATTGTTGAAACTAGTTGTGGTGCATATTTATCAACTAATAAGTTACATTCTGGTGTAAACTTATTTGGAAACTTAGAGCATACAGTATCTAATACCTCCTCAACATGTGTTGTAGTAAAATTAGATACTAGTTTATCTTCTACACGACCAACTGCAATATGACATACATTGCATTTAAAATCAGTTGCGGTTACGGTAGCACTAAATGCTAAAATTAGTAAAAGGATTGTTTTTTGAATCATTTTTATTATATTTGTATAATAATTTAACTTTAAATACTATTAATATCAATTTTTTACAAATATTTAAATCAATTTAATTAACAGATTTAAATTTTAAGATATTTGATTACATCTATTTGATTGTTCACTCCATCTACATACATAGTTGGAACCAACATAACAATCTCTAGGATTATTTAAATTTGTAATACTGCAAGGAATAGAATTAAGACGATGATAATTAATAAAATCTCTCTTTTTTTTATGTTTATCTTCAATTATACCAATTCTTTTTAACTCATTTTGATACTCCTGATCACTTTCTAAATATAAATATAAAGACCATATTGTTATAATTATTATTAGTGCTACATAAATTACTTTTAGCATTATATATATATCATATATAATATTATAAAAATTATTATTTTTTTATACATTTGTTTCCATTATCTGATTTGAATTTATACTGATATTATCTGAATCAGAATCTGACATTTTTGCATTTAAATCATCATCAACTCTAATATTTTTATTTGCATAAATTAAATTTAATTCAATCTTGAATGATAAATTACAAAAATCGATTAAATTACCTATTTCATCTTTTATCTCAATATCAAGATTTTCGATATTTAACATATCTGTATCTAAATAATAACTTCCTTTCTTTGGTGTTGAAACATTTACTATTGCAAATTCCTTATCGGATATATTTTTTAAATAGATATAAATATAATTACATTTACGTAGATCATATGGCAAATTACCACTATATGTATTTTTATTTGTTAAAACATTGGTATTATCATATCCTAATGTATTTAATATATTATTTTCCTTTTTATATAATGAAAATGAAATCTCACTCTTAATTGTAACCTTACTTGTATTTTTATTATATGAAAATATTAAATCATATGTCTTTCCTAACTTATTTAGTTTTTTAACTAAATTTGATATATCATAATTACCATTTGGAATTGTCATTATAACAATATCATCACTATCATCTATTGGTATATTTTCACTATCTGAATCTTCATCGTTCTCTTGAACTACTTTATCCTTATCCAGATTATCAAATTTAAAATATAACTTATTATTTGACTCATTTATATTATTACTTGTTAAAGGAAAATCATAAGATATTAATTCAATTTTTGTAACATTATTTACTGGAATATCTAAATCATATGTGAATTTATTATTTGACTCAAATGTTTTAGAATTTATAAATATAGTCTTCTTATCAGCTTGAATTAAATTTAAATTTTTTTGAATTAATGCACTCACAAATTTTTCTTTATTCAATAAATTCTTATATGATGATTCAATTTCTTTATGACGAGTACTTAACCCAATCACTTCCTTTTTAATTTCTTCTTTTTTCCTTTCTATCAAATCTAATTTTCTATCATTATCATTATTTTGGTCTTCCATTAACTCATCTAAACGAGTTCTTAGTTCTATATTAACTCTCTTTTCTTGTTCCAATTGACCTGTTAATATTTTTACTTTACTTATTAATTCACTTTGTATCTCATCATTACTTTCTGTTTGTTGATAATTATTATTCTGTGGCTGAGCAACATTTGGATTTAACATTTGATTTTTTACATGATTTTGCAATTGTTCCTGTAATAACTGTACTTGTTTTAACTGTTCAACTTGCTTCCTTCCTAATTCACTCAAATACTCAGAAATTTTATCATCTTGTTTATTTATTTGTTGTTTAGGTACTACTTGCTGTTCTTGTTGAGGTATATTTATTTGTTTATTTTGATTAGAATTATTGTTGGCATATGTATTTAATAACTTGTACACATCATCCTGATTTATATTATTTAATTTATCTATAATATTACTGTTATTCATATTTGATGCATTATTCATCATATTATTTTGTTGTTGTATTTTTTGCTGATTTTGCAAATGTTGATTATACATTTGCTGTTGCATTTGTTGTTGCTGTATTTGTTGTTGCTGCTGTTGTTGCTGTTGTTGCTGTTGTTGTTGCTGTTGCTGTTGCTGTTGCATTTGTTGCTGTTGCATTTGTTGCTGGTTTAATTGTTTTTTAATTTCATCATTCTCTTTTATTGATTTTGTAAAATCCGGAACAGGCATATTATTATTATTATTATTATTATTATTATTATTGTCATTACTTATACTAGACCTTTCTTGTTGTAAGATTTCTAATCTTTTGTTTGTATCAATTGATTCATCTATCTCAGGTAATCCTTGAGTTATTTCATTACTACCAAAATTAATATCACTAAAATTAGAGTCAACATTTGCACCACTTAGATAATATGTATCATTTTGCATCTTACTTTCATTTGCTGTATTAGATTCTTGTGAAGATGAAAAGGAATTCCCCATTTGTGGTTCTTGAGTAAAATTTTCAATATTTGGTTTATTACTTTCCTGTCTAGAATTTTTAATAAAATCTGGTGTGGGAGGACGATCAACGCCTGGTACCTGAGTTTGTCTTTCAGATAATAACCTTTCCATTGCTTGCTCTGGTGCTAAATTATTATCATATCTTGAAGACTGATCAAAATTACTATTACCAATATTTGGTTTAGAATTATAATTTACATTTCTACTAGTTAAATCAAATCCTGATTCTCTTTGTTGATATGTATGTTGTGGCCTATCTAGATATTTAATATTACGATTTTCATTAATTTCTCTATCTCTATTATATTGCATAGGTCCAACATTTGAATCTCTACTAATTTGAGGTTGTTTATTATTTACATCTTGAATAGTAGTTTGTAATGAATATTTATTAAATGTATCTAAAATTTTTGGTAAATGTTTGTCTGTAATTTTAGATTTATCTAATTTATTATATACTTTTTTCATATTTCCTAATAAGACACTTAAAATTTGTTTTTTTTCATCTTTTGTCTTATCTGATAACTTTAATTCTCTTGATAATTGACTATTTAAAAAAGTTAAATTATCTCTATTTATGAATTTACTTTCCATTATTTAACATTTAATATCTTTTTTTTTTTAAATATAAACCGTAAAATTATTTTAACTTTTTAATATATAATGCAAAATAATATTTTCAATAATAATCCCCGTGATAGAGGAAATTTAGCAGGAGTCCCTGTTCGTGACAATTATTATAATAATGCTCCTACTCCAGCTCAATTTATAGATAATATGCAAGATAGGTGTTTATTTACTAGAAATAACAACAATTTTCAAAATGTAACACAAGATAATAATATTGGTTTTGATAATTCCCTTAAGTCAGATAATAGAGGTATTTTCTTACACGAAAATAATTATATAAATAGGCCACTATTAGATAGTAACTTAAATGAACAGTTAAGAAATGAATTTATTGATGAAAGAGATATTATAATAGATACAATTGATAGAGATACATCAATTTACCCTAATATATTTGATTTTTCAGTAAAATTAGGTAGTACAGATACTACACCAGGACCTTCAATCCACAGATCAATCCAAAATGTAAAATATTTAAAATTAATTAAAGCAATATTTCCAGATAACTATTGGATTAAAAAAGCAGTAAGTACTGTTTCTGATGTTGATACAGCTATGGCCGCTTTTTTAAATTCAACTCCAACTCCAACATTAACAGATACAAGTAATTATGATAGAAAATTTACAAATGGTATTGAAACATTATATGTAATATATTATCCAATATTTACAGATGTTCATACATCAGCATCATCAACATCATATGATTTAGGTATATCAGAATTATTACTAAATACAAATGCAACTTTAAGTACTCCATCTGCAGGAAATATAAATATCGTAATTACAGGATTAAAGTCTAATTCTTTAAATTTAGCTGCAGATAATATTATACAAATATCAGGTTCTACAAACTTTAATTATTATTATAAAGTTGTAAGCATATCATCTGTTGCAGTTAATACAGTTCCATATGATTCTAATAATACTACATATACATTTACAATTACATGTGGTAAAAATGGATTAAATGTAGCTGATGAAACTTCAGTAATTACAATAAATAAATATCCAAATGCTGTCGAACATACAAAATGGTTTATTGATTTTTACAGAGAAGTTAATGGTGAACCAGATTATACTAATGTATATCAATTACTTTCAAATAATACTTCTGCATCATCAACTGGTGCTACATATCATGTATATTCAACTGCTACAGATTGTCAAATAGAAAAAGGTAGATTTTTTCAATTACATATAGATCAATTACCAAAAAATAATGATTTAGCAACAAGTAATACAATACGTAATAGTTTTTCATTGTTATACCCAGGGAAAGAAGATACTAGAGGATATAACACTTTAAATGGAATGGAAACAGATAAAATTTTTAGATTTTCTAATTTAGGTAATTTTACTAATTTTAGTATTAGAATTTTAGATAGTGCTGGAGATGAAATTACTAATAATAAGGATATTTGGAATAAAGGACTAGATAATATAAATAGTAAAAGTAAATTATTAAATGAAAATACTACTACTAAAGATGATTATAAATATTCATTTAGAAGCCCAAGTAAATATTTGAGACATCCATTAGCTTGGAATATGCAATCACAATTTATATTTACTGTAGGTGAAATTCAAATAGAAATGAATAAAAAAACTTTTAACTAGTTCTAGATGAAAATTTCAACTTAGGATAATCATTTTTATATTAGTATAAGTAAGTTAATATTCAATATATTTATCAATTTATTAAATATTAAATATATATATGTATTTAAAAAATAAGATATGTAAATTAAAACCTTTATTTAATATCGACTATTCTAAAAAAAAAAATATAATATCTTCATGTTTCTTTAAAATGAGCGGAGGTGGCTATACAAATTTTGATTTTTATTTAAATGGCATTTTTAATTTAATAAAATTTATAGATAATGAATTTAAATCATTTAAATTTCGTCTATTTATAGACTATACAATCTTTAATGATAAAGATATTATGAATAAATTAAATAGTCATAATATAGAATTAGTATTATATGAATGTCCTAAATTTATTAAAGATGGTTATCATCGTGGGATTTTTGGAACGATTGTACGATTTTTTCCAATGTTTGATTTTGAAAATAATGATGCAAAATATGTAATAATATCTGATATAGATATAAATTATTTTCATCAAAAGAGAAATATGATAAAATTAAAAGATAAAATCCAAGATATAAATAAACATAATTTGAATGATATTTACGCATATTTTAGTGGGACATTAAGAGATTTATCTATAATTAAAAAAGGTTTTATAATACCATATGTAATAGCTCCAGAACAAATAAATTTTAAAAGAATTAATAAATCCATAATATTAAATTATTTAAATAATTATGATAAATATAAAAATGAAGTTACTGAAGTATTTAGGCATAGTTTAAATAAAATAAAAAATTCAAATGATGAATTTCTCTTTTATGGATGGGATGAATATTTTATAAATTATAATTATATAAATCATATAATTAAAAATAAAAAGGCATTTATAGTTTCATATAATTATTTTATTACAATTAATTTATATCATATAAATATTAAAATTTATGATTTTTCTAATGAAGAAAAATCGATATTAAAAGATTTTTATCTTGATATTTTAAAAGATAATAAAAATTTTAAATATGTAGATGAGGAAAAAAGTTTTTTTTTTATAGATAAATTATTTTTTAATAAAGATTTAAATAATTTAAATAAAGATCAAATAAATATAGTTATGAATATTTACAAGTTTTATATAAAAAACTTTTCAAATAAAAAAATTATAAAATTATTTGGAACTGATTTTGTTAAAATTATATTATCTGACTATTATTTAGGAAAAATTAAATTTAATGAAGAAAAAATATATAATTCAGAAAAGAAATTTATCAATGTAAATTTTAATGAACTGTCAAAAGATGATATTAATACTTTAAAAGAATTCAAAAATAAATATAATTTATCAAAAGTATTGATCTAATTATTAAATAAAAAACCAATAGTAATATATATATATGTATTTATTAAATGATATATGTAAATTAAAACCGTTATTCGATATTGACTATTCTAAAAAGAAAGATATAATTTCTGCATCTTTTTTTAAAATGCAAGGAGGTGGATATCGTGATTTTAATAAATATTTGGATGGAATACTTAAATTAATTGAATTTATCACAATTGAATTTAAACCATTTGTTTTACGTCTATTTATAGATCATACTATATATGATGATAAAGATATAATGTCCAAATTAAATAAAAGTAATGTTGAAATTGTAGTATATGAATGTCCTACATTTATAAAGGATAATTATCATAGAGGAATTTTTGGAATGATTGTAAGATTTTTTCCTATGTTTAATTTTGAAAATAATGATGCAAATAAAGTAATTATATCAGATATTGATTTTGTAAATTCTAATAGAAGAAATTTATTAGGTTTAAAAAATGTAATAAAAGAAATAGAGAAGAATAATTTGAATGATAATTATGTTTATTTTAGAGGTACATTAAGAAATACAATATTAATAAAAAAAGGATATATTATTCCATATGTTATATCTCCTGAACAAATTAATTTTAAAAGAATTGATAAAGAAGTAATTTTAAATTATTTAAATAATTATGATAAATATAAAAATGAAATAATAGAGATATATAAACATAGTATGAC
>Ga0209534_10004139_pt1 | contig 13495 bp, 11 predicted proteins | sample COG_07_FD_184751 | JGI IMG/M metagenome (GOLD analysis project Ga0209534, IMG submission 184751) | Pelagic Microbial community sample from North Sea - COGITO 998_met_07 (SPAdes) (version 2) | ecosystem: Environmental > Aquatic > Marine > Neritic zone/Coastal water | place: Helgoland, sampling...
CCAGTCATTGCAGATGGAGGGATTCGATATACTGGAGATATTCCAAAAGCAATTGCCGCTGGTGCCGACTGTGTAATGTTAGGATCACTTTTAGCAGGTACCAAAGAATCTCCTGGAGAAACCATCATTTATGAAGGTCGAAAATTTAAATCTTACCGAGGAATGGGCTCCGTTGAAGCTATGAAAGAAGGAAGTAAAGACCGTTATTTTCAAGATGTTGAAGACGATATTAAAAAATTGGTTCCAGAGGGTATAGTAGGACGAGTTCCTTATAAAGGAGACCTTTATGAGAGTATACATCAATTTATTGGAGGTATCAGAGCAGGCATGGGGTATTGCGGTGCGAAAGATATTCAAACGCTTAAAGAAACAGGTCGCTTTGTGAAAATTACATCATCAGGAATCAGCGAAAGTCATCCGCATAATGTCATGATTACAAAAGAAGCTCCTAACTATTCTAGGTAGTAACTTCAATTCCCATTTTTTTAATGTTAATAGGAGTGCACACTTGTATTTTCCCCTATAATTAGTATTTTTGATTTTCATAAAATTTAATAACATGCAAAAAACGTTCCTACTTCTAAGCACAGCCTGCTTTTCATTTTTTATATCAAATGCTCAAATAACAGATGATGATACGTTACTTACAATTGCGAACACCCCTGTTTCTGCAAATGAATTTGTTAGAGTTTACAATAAAAACCTGAACTTAGTTCAAGATGATTCTCAAAAAGAAATAGATTCTTATTTAGAACTCTTTATCAACTACAAATTAAAATTAACTGAGGCAAAAGCCTTGAGATATGATAAGGATCCTGTATATCTTAAAGAATTTCAGTCATATAAAAATCAATTAACTCAATCTTATTTAACAGATAAAAATGTGACGGATGATTTAATTCGAGAAGCTTATGATCGAACTACAAATGAAGTCAAAGCTCAACATATTTTAATATTGTTAGATGAGGTAGAAACAGACACCTTAGTAGCCTATTCAAAAGTTGAAGCCTACAGAGAACGTCTTGTAAATGAAGATTTTGAATCCCTAAAAAAAGAACTCCACAATGGTAAAAACGTTTTTGTAGAAGATTTAGGATATTTCTCTGCGTTTAAAATGGTTTATAATTTTGAATCGGCTGCCTATGCCACCGAAGTTGGTGCCGTTTCTCAACCCTTCAGAACTAGATTTGGATTTCATGTTGTAAAAATTTTAGAAAAACAAAAATCAAGAGGGCAAGTAAGTGTAGCGCATATCATGATTGCAAACACACAAAAAGATAGTACACTCGCCGCTAAGGATCGCATCCAGGAATTACACCGATTACTACTGCAAGGAGATGATTTTGGAGAGTTGGCAAAACAATTTTCTGATGATAAAAGTAGTTCAAATCGGGGTGGTGAACTTAGTCCTTTTAAGTCTGGTCAAATAAACTCTGAAATCTTTGAAACAACAGCCTTTGAACTCAGTCCCTCCAATCCAATATCTAAACCAATTCAAACGCAGTTTGGATGGCACATTTTAAAATACATCAATAAAATTCCTGTAAAATCTTTTGAAGAATTACAACCAGAATTGGAAAGCCAGGTTGGAAAAGATTCGAGATCTCAACTTGTAAAAGCAAAACTGTTAGAGCAATTATTAGTAGAATATCAGATTGAAAACCCAAACTCTAAGTTGATGAATATCGAATTAAATCTCATCTATATTACATCTGAGAAAGCTTGGGGGTTTTCTAAGGATTTTGATAACAACCTACCTTTTTTGACGATTAAAAACCAAACCTATACGTATCAAGACTTTTTGAACTTCATAAACGCAAACCAAAAATCTAATAAAAAAGAATGGACAACAGCTGTAGTTGTAAAAAAGCAATATGCTTCCTTTTTAGAACAATCTGTTATCCAATATAAAAAAGATAACCTTGAGAGTGAAAATGAAGAATTTGCCCATGTTCTTAATGAATACAGAGAAGGCTTGCTGTTGTTTGAATTGATGCAAGACAAAATCTGGGAAGGTGCTAAAAACGACTCTATAGGCTTGCAAGAATTTTACAATGCGAACAAACAAAACTATGTTTGGCCTGAAAGAATTGAAGGTTCTGTAGCCAGATCAACAAATGCTAAGTACATCAAAAAAGTTCGAAAGTATTGGCAAAAAAACTCATCAAACGAAGAAATTGATGAAGCGATTAACAAAGACCAACAAAATGTTATATTTTCAAATGGTGAGTTAGAACTAGGCCAAGCGCCATTACCTAAAAATTTTAATGTCAGAACTAAAACACCAATTTCCGAACTGATTAAAGAGAACAATAGCTTTTATGTTGTAAATGTTAAAGAATTCAAACCAAAATCCCAAAAAACTTTTGAGGAAGCCAAAGGTCAGCTTATCGCCGATTATCAAATTGCCTTAGAGTCCAAGTGGACTCAAGAGTTGCGTACTAAATTTAAGGTAGATGTCAATGAGTCTGTACTTGCGAAAGTCAATGCATTAATTCCTAATTAATTTTGAAACACTTCAATCAACTTTTAGCATGTTTATTTCTGATATTAGCGTCTTGTAATTTAAGGCCTAATAATACTAATGTGAATCCGTTAGCACGCGTCAACGATGCGTTTTTGTTTGAAGGTGATATCGATTTTAATTTTGTAAAAGGACAACCAAAGTCAGATAGCATCATTTATGTTCAAAATATTATTAATAATTGGGCCACTACTCAACTCCTAATTGACGGAGCTAATTTAAATCTAACAAAAGATACACAAACGGAGTTTGAACGACTGGTTCAGCAGTATAAGAGCGATCTTTATACTTCTGCCTATGTGGAAGCCCTAGTCAACAACAATTTAGATACTGTAATATCAAAACAAGAATTAGATAGCGTATACTTAAGGAATAAACAACTTTTTGTTTTAAAAGAAGATCTTTTAAAAATGAGGTATCTGAATATAAACACCAAGTTATCCAATTTAGAAGAAGTTAAAAAACGGTTCAAACGGTTCAATGAAGAAGATAAAAAACGCTTAGACTCTATATCCATTCAGTTTAATTCTTTTTATCTAAAAGACTCTATTTGGATAAAATCTGAACAAGCAATTTCTAAAATCAAACCCTTACAGTTAGGATTTAATAAAGTACTGTTAAAAAAACCAAATTTTATACAGCTCAAAGATTCTTTAGGGTTATATTTGATGCAAATTAATGAGGTTTTAGAGCGTGGTAGTCAAGCTCCCATTGAGTACGTACTACCAACGTTAAAACAAATTGTCGTTAATAATCGAAAGCTAAAACTCATCAAACAACTAAAAAGTGATATAGTTAATGATGCCATTAAAAATAAAAAATTTGAAATTTATAATTAAGTCATACGTATTAGGATTCCTTTTTTTGACAACTTTCTCTTCTTTTTCTCAAGAAATTATAGATGAAACTGTTGAAGTCCAGGCGCCAAAAGTAGCTACCATTGATTCTGTAACAGATGCTGTTCAACGTGTTAAGATTGACGGAGTTGCTGCAGTGATAGGAGATTTTGTCATATTAGATTCAGATATAGACAAACAATTTATTCAATTAGAAGCTGGTGGAATTTCTACAGAAGACATCACGCGATGTCAGCTTTTTGGAAAACTTTTAGAAGACAAACTCTATATTCACCATGCCATTCAAGACAGTATTGAAGTAAATGATGCAGAGGTTAAATCTTATGTTGACCAACAACTTGAAGGATTTGCAGAGCAGATTGGTTCTATGGAGAAATTGATTGCCTACTACAAGAAGTCATCTGAAAAAGAACTTAGAGATGAAATGTTTGAGTTGAACAAAAATGGCAAAATGGCATCCATGATGCAACAAGCTATTATTGAAGAAATTGAAGTCACTCCAGATGAAGTACGTCAGTTTTTTAACAAAATTGCAGAAGATGAACGTCCGCAATTCGGTACTGAAATGCGAGTTGCTCAAATTGTTGTCGTTCCAGAAACAACACAAGAAGAAGTCGATAAAGTAATCAATCGTTTGAACGAGTTTAGAGCTGATGTTTTGGATAATGGAGCAAGCTTTACCACCAAAGCCGTTCTTTATACTCAAGATCCTGGATCAAAAAGAACTGGCGGAAAATTTACACTCAACAGGAAACGTCCTGTAATGGTTAAAGAATTTAGAGAAGTTGCTTTTTCATTGCAAGAAGGTGAAGTATCGAAACCTTTTAAAACCGATTTTGGATACCATATCATTAAATTAGAAAAAATAAGAGGTCAAGAATTTGATGTCAGACACATTCTATTAATTCCAGAAGTGACTCCAACTGCCATCCAATTAGCAAAAGAAAAACTTGAAAAAGTAAGAGAAAGCATTGTTAATGGCGAAATCACATTCGCAGAAGCGGCAAGAGAAGCAAGTGACGAAGAAGAAACAAAGTTTGATGGAGGTCAACTGCGAAACCCTGAAACGCAAGACTATAATTTTGAACTCACTAAAATGGACCCTGAATTGTATTCTCAAATCCAGAATCTAAAAGATAATGAAGTGAGTCCAGTTCTTAAAGATCAAGATCGAATTCACCCAGTTAAGTTTAAGATTTTAACCGTCACTGCACGTGTTGATGAACATGAGGCCAACTTTGCACAAGATTACTTAAAAATTAAAGCCCTTGCGTTGCAGGAAAAACAATTGAATGCAATAGAAAAGTGGCAAGAAGAAAAGATTATGGACACCTATATTAAAATTAACGGTGAGTTACGAACCTGTGATTTTAATAGTAACTGGTTTAAAATTAATTAAGCCATGTCAGATGTTGCATCCTTAAAACACCACCTCAAGAAATACGATACTTTAAAGCAGGAAATTTCTAAAGTCATCGTTGGTCAAGAGACTGTTATAGAACAAATTCTCATTTCTATATTTTCTGGTGGCCACTCACTATTGGTTGGGGTTCCTGGACTGGCAAAGACTTTAATGGTAAATACTATTGCAAAGGGACTAGGATTGGATTTTAAACGCATACAATTTACACCAGACCTAATGCCTAGTGATATTTTGGGAAGCGAAATACTAGACAATGATCGTCAGTTTAAATTTGTCAAAGGTCCTATTTTTTCAAATATTATATTGGCTGATGAAATTAATCGTACGCCACCAAAAACGCAAGCCGCACTTTTAGAAGCGATGCAAGAGCGATCGGTTACGATTGCGGTACATCATTACAAATTGGATGCGCCTTACTTTGTGTTGGCCACTCAAAACCCCATAGAACAAGAAGGTACCTATCCGCTTCCAGAAGCCCAGTTGGATCGTTTTATGTTCTCTATCAATCTAACATATCCAAGTTTTGAAGAAGAAGTGCAGGTTGTGAAGCAAACAACATCAAAACTTCAGTCCGAAGTTGAAGTTGTTTTTTCTGCTAGTGAAATTTTAGAATTTCAAGCACTTATTAGAAAAACCCCAGTCGCTAATAACGTAATTGAATATGCGGTTAAAATGGTAGGGAAAACCCGACCAAGATCTTTAGAAGCCACTGAACTTATCAAACAATACATAGACTGGGGCGCCGGACCAAGAGCCTCTCAAAATCTAATTTTAGCTGCTAAAACTTACGCTGTGATCAACGGTAAATTTTCACCAGACATCGAAGATGTTCAGGCCGTTGCTATTAGCATTCTTCGCCACAGAACTATTAAGAATTATAAGGCAGAAGCTGATGGTGTTTCGATAGAGTCTATTATTGAAAGTTTGTTTTAATTCTACTTTCATCATTTTATCGCTAATTTTTGCATCAAATATTGTTAATAATTTAATTTATTAAAGCAAATCATACTTTTAATTAAATTATAGTTACCGTGCTTTCTTATTCCTGTTTTAATTGAGAATAATTTTATTTAATTCGTATTTTTACGAACGATTATTACGAAATAAAATTATTTAGATTATGGCTTTCGATATAAATGTTATTATAGAAGTGTACCAGCAGATGCCGGGACGTATTGAAAAAGCACGTCAACTTGTTGGACGTCCACTTACATTATCAGAAAAAATTCTTTACAGTCACCTTTGGGATGACAATGCTGCAAAAGCTTATGAGCGCGGAAAAGATTATGTAGACTTTGCACCCGATAGAATTGCGTGTCAAGATGCAACAGCACAAATGGCATTATTGCAGTTTATGCAAGCAGGTAAAAAACAAGTAGCAGTTCCTACAACAGTGCATTGTGACCACTTGATTCAGGCGAAAGTTGGTGCGACTAAAGATTTACAATTTGCTCTAAATAATAGTAATGAAGTATTTAACTTCTTAGAATCTGTATCTAATAAATATGGGATTGGATTTTGGAAGCCTGGTGCTGGAATTATTCACCAAGTAGTATTAGAAAACTATGCCTTTCCCGGCGGTATGATGATTGGAACAGATTCACATACTGTAAATGCGGGTGGATTAGGAATGATTGCCATTGGAGTTGGTGGAGCTGATGCTGTAGACGTGATGGCAGGGATGGCTTGGGAGCTTAAATTCCCAAAACTCATTGGGGTTAAATTAACAGGAAACCTTTCGGGGTGGACAGCTCCAAAAGATGTCATTCTTAAAGTTGCTGGAATCTTGACCGCTAAGGGTGGAACAGGAGCCATTGTAGAATATTTTGGTCCTGGCGCAACCTCTATGTCTTGTACTGGAAAAGGAACCATTTGTAATATGGGTGCCGAAATTGGTGCTACTACTTCCACGTTTGGATATGATGAATCTATGGAGCGTTATTTGCGTTCTACTGATCGAAATGATGTTGCAGATGCCGCTAATAAAGTCAAAGACTCGTTAACAGCAGATCCTGAAGTATATGCGTCTCCAGAAGATTATTTTGATGAATTAATAGAAATTGATTTATCTACATTAATGCCACATATCAATGGTCCTTTTACGCCAGACTTAGCGACCGAAGTAGGAACCATGACAGACAAAGCCAAAGCAAACGATTGGCCTTTAAAAGTAGAGTGGGGCTTGATAGGATCTTGTACCAATTCGTCTTATGAAGATTTATCACGAGCCGCTTCTATAGCTCAACAAGCACTTGATAAAGGTTTGGTCACAAAAGCAGAATTTGGAATCAATCCAGGTTCAGAACAAGTCCGTTTTACAGCAGATCGTGATGGAATTTTAGAAGTCTTTGAAAACCTAGATGCTAAAATATTCACCAATGCCTGTGGACCATGTATCGGACAATGGGCACGTTACGAAGACCCTAAAAATGCACCTAAAAATAGTATTGTTCACTCCTTTAATAGAAACTTTGCCAAACGTGCAGACGGCAATCCAAACACCCATGCTTTTGTAGCCTCTCCAGAAATGGTCGCAGCGATTGCGATTTCTGGACGTTTAGATTTTAATCCCTTAACAGATGCACTAATAAACAAAGATGGTGAAAAAGTCATGTTGGATGAGCCAACAGGACATGAATTACCCGAAGAAGGATTTGCAGTGGAAGATGCGGGGTATTTAGCTCCTGAGGAAGATGGTAGCCACGTAGAAGTTTCGGTTGCTTCAGACTCGGAACGTTTAGAACTCTTAACGCCTTTTGAGCCAATTGGAACTACAATTGATGGTGCCAAACTATTAATCAAAGCACACGGAAAATGTACGACTGACCATATTTCTATGGCGGGGCCATGGTTGCGTTTTAGAGGCCATTTAGATAATATCTCAAACAACTGTTTGATTGGTGCTGTGAATGCGTTTAACATGAAAACCAACTTTGTAAAAAATCAATTTACAGGGGATTATGATGCAGTACCAGCGACGCAACGTGACTATAAGTCTAAGGGTGTTCATACGATTGTAGTAGGTGATCATAATTATGGAGAAGGCTCTTCAAGAGAACACGCGGCGATGGAGCCACGGCATCTTGGAGTGGCTGCAGTGCTTGTAAAATCATTTGCACGTATCCATGAAACCAACCTTAAAAAACAAGGTATGTTAGGATTGACGTTTGCAACGGAATCGGATTATGATTTAATTCAGGAAGATGATACTTTTAATTTTGTAGATCTGAATGCATTTGCACCTGGGAAACCCTTGACCATTGAAGTGGTTCACGCAGATGGTTCTAAGGATACAATTATTGCAAACCATACCTATAACGATTCTCAAATAGAATGGTATAACGAAGGTTCTGCATTGAATTTGATTAAAAAGCAAAACGCATAGACTGGAGTTGACCCAATTAAATGCGCTGAAAGTTTTTTTGATTTTCAATATATTTAAAATCGAGACCAACTTCTTATTTAAGTATGAGATAGGTCTCGTTTTTTTTGATTAATAAAAGGGGTTGAGAACCCGTATTTTACTAATCAAAATACTGAATAGACACCCAAAGTACTCCTTTATTTTTATCAAACAAGGCATAAGAATTTGATTTTTTACCCTTTTTTGATTTATAATAAAGCACATCAATAGTTAAGGAATCGATGTTAAAATTGATGAAATCAAATTCAGTGTGTTTTGATTCTAAATTCTTAAATTTATTGACCTCAATATAATGATCACCATCAAAATCAGCTAAATTAAATTCAAAATACGCCTTTTTGGTATTAATTGATTCTAGATACACACAGTCTGAATCAATGATAGAAGGAATATTGATTTTCGCATTTATTTCAATATTATCAATATTTGCCCATTCACAAGTCCGTTGGTTGGCTATAGAAACAACAAGAGTTCGGAGTCCTAATATAGCAACAAGCACTAAAACCAAGAGGCCCGAAGCTCCAAAGAGAACATACTTGTATTTAGAGTTCATTTGTTTTGTGAAATTTCTTTACAAAAAACTCTGTCAGAAATAAATTACAAAGAATCATGGTATAGGCATAAATACTGTCTTCTACTGGGATGGTTCCCATACGGATGCCTAAGTTTTCGGCATTGTTATACCATACTACTTGGTCCTCAATAAAGCTACCTGTTAAGATGCCATTGACTATGAAAAAGGGAATCAACATCACCAAAAACGTCAGTAGAAAATGCTGGAGCAATTTGATATTGTATGTATAAACGAGGTATGTGAGTGGAATTGCCAAACTAAAATTAATCACAGTATACCATTTGTCATAATTCACAACAGCAATAACAAATAACAAAGCCATAAGTCCGTTGCTAATCCATTTTGTGCTGGTTTTGTTAAGCTTCAAATTCGGAAAATAGAGGAGGAGTGCATAATGCGTAAACACACAAGCAAATGGAATACAGATAAAAAACAACCATTCTTCAATAGGAAGGCTTAAAAATTTTGTTCCTAAAAAATAAGTGTCATTAAATCCCCAGATTTTATGCAGTGTAAAAATCACATCCCATGGAATAAAAATGACCATGGTCAGTAGGATCGAAATGAAGATCCATAAAAATCGCTTGTGAAGTTGCAGTCTTGGGTGAAAACTATATAAAAATGGCACTGAAACAGACCATAAGTTTAATAAAAGATAGAGTGTGTTCATATGTTAGCGTCTGAAGTATTTGAACGGTACAAACAACATTCCATAACATTCGCCATCACCTTTTCCAAGGTGTTTGTGATGGATTTTATGCGCACGTCGCAATCCTTTTGCATACCAGTTATTAGCGTTTCTAAAATACTTAAACCGTTGATGTATAAAAATATCATGCACAATAAAATAGGTTGCGCCATAAGCCATAATTCCTAAACCTATGGGGAGTCCAGCCCAAAATCCTTCGTAACTCCAAAAGTAAAAGCAAGTCATACTAACAACCGCATAGAATATAAAAAAGGCATCATTACGTTCAAACCAGCTTTTGTGGTCTTTGTGATGGTGGTCTCTGTGTAAGTTCCATAAAAAACCATGCATCACATATTTATGTGTAAACCACGCCATAAATTCCATGGTCGTAAAAGTGCCTAAAAAAACGAGTATCCAATAAAATGTGTTCATAATGGGTTATAATAGATTGAGTTGGTATCTAACATAGCTACGAGTGAGTAGCTCTACTTTTTTGTAATCAGGCACTCGAATTCGGGTACTTTTAATTTTGAGTGCAGGAGTTGTTTTTAGTTTTTTCAGAAGTTGATTGTAATAGCGGTACGCCATAAAAACACCAAACTTTGCATCTAAAGGAAGTTGTTTAATACCTTTTAATCCTTCTGAAAAGTCATTCTCAATATCGTCAATAATAGCTTGTTTGGAGAGTTCATCTAAATTATTTAGATCGGTATTAGGAAAATACGTTCTGTTTAACTGATCATGATCCGCTTTTAAATCTCTCAAGAAATTCACTTTTTGAAATGCCGACCCAAGTGCCATTGCTGTTTGTTTGAGTGTGTTGTATTGTTCAGTATCTCCATTGACAAATACTTTTAGGCACATCAGTCCAACTACATCTGCAGAACCATAAATATAGTTTTTATACTCCTCTTCTGTGTGATAGACCGTTTTGTGTAAATCCTGACGCATTGAATTCATAAAGGCATCAACCATATCTTTTTCAAGAGCATAGGTATGATACGTCTCTTGAAATGAATTCAGAATAGGATTGAGGCTAATTTTATTAACTAAAGCCGATTCTAAATCTGCTTCAAACTGAACAAATAATGCTTCTTTATCATAGTCGTGAAATGAATCGACAATTTCATCTGCTAAACGCACAAATCCGTAGATATTATAAATATCTTGACGAATCGAGTTCGATAGCATTTTTGTAGCCATCGAAAACGAAGTACTATAGGTTTGTGTGATCAATCGACTGCAGTCTTTTGAAACAGTATCAAATATGGACTTCATAAACTTAAATTTTATTTTTTTTCACTAAGTTGCTTAACATTTATCCAGCATCTTTTGAATAAGTTCTGAGGTCAGTTTTCCAGAGATTAGAGAAGGGGGCACTCCTGGTCCAGGGACGGTTAATTGTCCTGTAAAATACAAATTTTTAACTTTATTACTTTTCAATTTTGGCCTCAAAAAAGCGGTTTGTAATAAGGTCATTGCCATTCCATAGGCATTACCTTTATATGAATTGTACTCCGATTTAAAATCTTCAACACAAAAGGAATCTTTAAATATAATATTATTTTGAATTGATTGTTTTGTTTTCGCTTCAAATCTTTCAATTATCTTTTCTAGATAGTGATTTCTTAGTTCGGGAGTATCTTCAATATTTGGAGCAATCGGCATCAAAATAAACAAGGCTTCATGTCCATCAGGTGCCATCGATGGGTCTGTTTTAGAAGGAACGTTGGCATAAAATAACGGATGACTCGGCCATTTTGGTTCGTCATATATTTCCTCTGCATGTTTTTCAAAGTCTGCATCAAAAAACAAATTGTGATGTTCTGTGTTTTTAAGTTTTTTGTCCAATCCAATATAAAAAAGTAGGGAAGAGGGTGCAAATACTTTTTTGTTCCAATAGGCTTCTGAATGTTGTCTGTGTTTTTTGTCTAACAACGTTTCGGAGTGGTGATAATCTGCTCCGCTCAATACGATATCTGATTCTATAAATACATCTTTGGTAACAATTCCACTCGCCGTATTTGCGTCAACCACAATTTTATCGACAGGGTGATTGGTATGAATTTTTACTCCTAATTCGATAGCTAAGGCTTCCATGGCTTTTATAATTTCATACATGCCTCCTCTTGGATGCCATGTACCCAAACCGAAGTCTGCATAATTCATAAAGCTAAAAAACGAAGGTGTTTTACTTGGTTTTGCTCCTAAAAATAGGGAGGGAAACTCAAGTGTTGAAATTAGCTTTGGATTGCTAAAATTCTTTCGCACTTCTTGGCTGATGGTTTTAAAAAACTGGTCTAAGCGCTTCACAGTATCTTTAGTCACTAGTTCTAATGGAGAAATTCCAGGCGCATTGTACAGAATTTTATCAACGGCAATGCCGTAATTACTTTGTGCTTTATCGATGAATTTTTTAAGTTTGATACCACTTCCTTTTTCAATACGTTCAAATTCCGTACAAATTTTGTCCATGGAATCACCAATGGTGATAATTTCATCGTCAAAAAATATTTTGTAAGCGGGCTCTAGTTTGTCGATGTGGTAATAATCAGATGTCTTTTTACCAAAATCTGCAAAAAACCGATCAAATACATCAGGCATCCAATACCAAGAAGGTCCAATGTCAAAAGTAAATCCTTTTTTCTTTAGTTGGCGTGCTCGACCGCCTACGGTACTGTTTTTCTCATAGATAGACACCGTATGTCCTGCTTGTGCTAAATAGCAAGCTGCAGACAAAGATGAAAACCCTGAACCAATAATTTGTATTGTCTTTTTCATTTCGCCTATAAAAATAAGTAAAAGACAATACAGTTTATGTGTGTCTAATGATTTTTTACAAATCTTTAACTAAATCCTTTATTGAGTTAAATAATTTAATACGTTTTGATAGTTTTTTTGGATTAAAACCGATTAACTGAGTTCCAAGTACTCGTACGGAATTAGTAGTGTTTTTAATAACTTCACTGTAAAGAGTATCTAAATAAGCTGATAACTTGTCATGATCTGGCTTTACTGTAAAATACGAAACGTATGTAATATCTTTGTAAAGATGATTAAGTAGATTGAGGTCCTCTATTGGTACGTTTTCACCAAGATAGATTGTGTGATAGCCTCTACTCAATAATTCGTAATTTATAAAGAGTAGTCCAATATCATGAATTTCATTAAGAGGTAAAAATAATACAAAAGTTTTTGCATCAGGTTTTGGATTTGAACTTTGAATACGTTCGATATGAATTAATACTTTTTGCCGAATATGAACGCTGATAAAATGTTCATGCGAGGGTTTAATGGTGAGTGTTTGCCATAAGAGCCCCATGTCTTGTATGATGGGTATAAATAGCTCATAAAAAATTTCTCGAAAGCTTTTTTCTTCTAATAAACGGTTGTAAGTATTATAAAAAAGTGCTTGATCAAAATTTAGCATTGACAATTTAAAGGCATTAAAGGCATGTGATTCAACATTTCCTAAAAAGGAAATTTCTTTTACTTTTGTAGCAATTTGAAATTCATCAAGTGCTGCAATTCGAGACACCTTATAACCATTGCTGTTTAAAAAACTAATGTTAAGTAATTTTTGTAAGCTTTTTAGGTTGTAAGTTCTAATGTTTGTGTCTGTCCGTTCTGGTATGAGAAGGTTGTAACGTTTTTCCCATATACGGATAGTATGGGCTTTGATACCAGATAGGTTTTCTAGGTCCTTAATGCTAAAGGAGGTTTTAATTGTGTTCATGTTTCAATAAGATTTGGGTTAACTAAATTAACCAAAAAAATATTAGAAACAAAATGTTAAACTTAAAAAATAACAAAGTGCGCACGAGAAGACTCGAACTTCCACGGGAATAATTCCCACTAGCCCCTCAAGCTAGCGCGTCTACCAATTCCGCCACGTGCGCAGTATGAATGTTAAAGGTAAAAAAAAAGTTAAGAATAAACTTAACTTTTTTTAGTGACCTGGCTGGGGCTCGAACCCAGGACCCTCTCCTTAAAAGGGAGATG
>Ga0209534_10004144_pt1 | contig 13482 bp, 27 predicted proteins | sample COG_07_FD_184751 | JGI IMG/M metagenome (GOLD analysis project Ga0209534, IMG submission 184751) | Pelagic Microbial community sample from North Sea - COGITO 998_met_07 (SPAdes) (version 2) | ecosystem: Environmental > Aquatic > Marine > Neritic zone/Coastal water | place: Helgoland, sampling...
ATCACCATTGTAATCAGAAGGAACATCAACCGTTATAGTCCCCGAACTGCCTGTTAAAGCAGAGCCGCTGACCCACCCTAGAGAAGTATTACCATAGCTAGGCCCAATCGAGAACGGGTGAGATGCGCTTATTCCATCTGCAGTGAAAGTATAGGTAAGCCCAGGGACTAGCCGTAAGCTAGATGCGGTAATTTCATTACCATATGGATGCTGGAATATAAAATTATAGAAAGGTGACCCGAAGACCCCTCCAGAAACCTTAAAGTCAGTAATTGGGGCACTTTTCATTACTGCGCACCAGGTTAATTTGTCCACGTCGGATTCCGAGAATGTATATTCAAAATCAGTAAACGCCTCACTGCTAGAATTAGCTAATTCAGCAGTTTTTGACCATCCAGTAATAACTGGATTGGCCGTAGCACCAGTATCTTCAACATTTCCATGTTCAATAGAAATCTTATTAGGTTTTTGATAAAAAGAATAACATCCTGTACCCAGGTAAGGACTGCCTGACAGAGGCATAGCTCTATACCTTAATTTAATAGTGTCTCCAGAGTCAATTGCAATCTCTGAACCTTCGTCTCCAAGAGTTAAAAATGGAACATGCATATTTGACCCCGAAAAGCCGCTGGAAAAAACTTTATTTGTTCCTTGTTGTACGAAATTATTTTCATTATACTTCTTCAGGGATAAAACAAAATATCCAGCCGAACAAGTTTCTAAATATCCCAAGCCTTCTTTCATTGCATAAAACTTAAAATTACCTAAGGAGGAAGATTGAAAGTCAGTTGGAGTTTGAGTTTGAGTTTGAGTTTCGGTTGGGGTTGGAGCTGGCTGAATAACTATGAAATCCTCAAATGCTCCATTTGTGATAGTTGGATGCTTGATACGTAGCCATACTTCAAAAGTAGAAGATTGTTCGTCATTTTTAAAATATTTATATTTTTCTACTTGACTAGTATAGTCAACCTCAATACTTGAATCATCGTCTAATATTTTTACATTTTTAAAATAAATATTATCTGCTCCGTCGCAATACTCAGTTGATGAGCTTAAAACTTTTACATCTATATAATTTTCTATAGCATCTTTTTCTATTGAGAAATCAACCGTAACAGCTTCAGAGCTGAAAACTGAATTACAGCTCCATTGAAAAGATAGTTTTTTCTGAATTAACTTAGTGTCCGATGAAGGGCATATAGTAGACTCTAGGCAAGAATCTATTTGATTCGCCAGTAAAGTTTTTGCGGTATCAGTATTGTCATTACTATAACGCCTCATGAGCTCAATTTGCTCCCACGAATCATTTCTGGTTACTGTGTGACCACATCTGTCTGCACTTACATCATGATTAATATCAACAATGCCATCAACAACTTTGATGGCAATTCTCCATCCAGTTTGGTTGGTTCTTAATGGAGCTTTCCAGTGGAAAGCTGTTTTCCCTCCAGATAAAGAAGTTGCACAAAATTCTGAACTTGTATCATCACTAGGCACATTATAGTTGTAGTCAATGACCTCTGCTCGGATTTTTGATTCTTGGGTTTCATATGCACCACTTAATGTATTAGTAACAAAATCTAAAGCGTTGGCAAGCGAATCACGTGCGCTTATATTTGAAGTAGTGAAATCTAAAATATTTTTTTTGTCAGGCCAAAAATCAAAGTATTCTCTTAATCCGTTGACAGCCGCGTGCATTTCCACCTCTGATGGGTTGGTTTTTATTAAAGATTCCGCTGTAGAAACAAATTTTTGTAAAATCTTATTAGGGTAAGATACGCTGAATTTTTTTGATAAAACTGAAATTTTGCGGTCCCACTCCTCTTCTGAGCTGTCGACATCTACCAATTCTCCGTTTTGAGTTTTAAAAGAAAGTTCCCAATGAATCAAACAAGTTCCTTCGAAACTTTTCAAAGCTTCAATTTTGGCTATATTAATCCCGTTACTATTTAGAATCCAAGAGTCTGCTAGATTGCTTTTAGGAATATATACCCCGTTTAATTCTGGCACGGACTCAAAATTTATTTTTACAGCTTTTCCTTCTTTTTTGAAAATGTTAGAGGGTGGAAAATACATCGATTCGCATATCTTCGTAGAGGCGTTATTGCTACTACCACCACCGCTACCACCACCGCTACCACCACCGCTACCACCGTCATTACCTCCAGGTGATTTATGTTCTGGACAAATCGTATAGGATTCTCCAGATTCTCTGGTACACTCTACGCATTCTGCATTAGTGGGTTGACAGCATTCGCTAACACCTTTCGGATCCGTTCTCTGAAAAGATGTTCCAAGTTCACCTGCACACTTGCCATCACATCCCATTTCTGAAGGCTCACAACATTGTCCTGCAGAATCAGTTGTGGCGGTGCCGCCGCAAACACCAAGACAATCGAAGGTTTTTTCGCCCCCGCAAGTTCCTTCGCAATCTATTACGACTCCCTCTCCACAGTTACCACCACCATCGTCGCAAATATCATCATAGAGCGACCTAACGAAGACCCATGTGTCATTTGAAACCTGCTGTGGTTTCATGCTATCACATGAGGATGTACCGTCACTAGCTGTAGCCTTATATCTAAAACTAGCTTGCGACTCATAAGAAGTAGGGTTAAGTCTTTCTAAGACGTGCTGTCTGTAAAGTTGCGCAAACGGCTCCTCTCCCATCGATTCTTTCGCTAACGCATAATCTTCTAAACTCATGCTTTGGTCAGGATTTGGGTTGTATTTATCGAACAAAGAAGTTTTCTCTTTTCCCGTGCGAGCGCGGGTAGACTCCTTTAGAGAGAGCAATCTCGCATCATTAAATATACCATTATTTTGAGGAGAGTCGTTTTTTTTAATAATCTTGTATTCTGCTTGCGGCGAAATTTTCGGGAAATGTTGTGCGCGGAATTCTTCCAGTGGATCTATTAGAGACATACATATGAGTACAGTAAAAAAAAGGTTTGTCGGTTTTTTTTTCGCATATGTAATTGCACAGAGAAATTGATCTTGACTTTTTGAGAAAAACCACCCCCCCGCTAAAAATGAACCATACCCTGTAAAAAAAATTCAAAAAATGGGGGCGGGATCGTGCAAAAACTTAGTTGAATAATAATCGTAAATAAATTTGACTTCAACCTGTAAATAGACGATAGTAATAGTATGAACATTAAAGAACTAGAACTAGACACCATCGACTGCATCGACGACAACGTTGTAAACGTATACCTAAACTTTAACACAGGTAAAAACTACTTTGAGGGTGGCATGAGTGTAAACGCTACTTTAGAGACAGAAGAGGGCAACGTGCTTGTCGATTCCATCGAGGTCGAATCTATCGAAGATGAAGACGAAAAGGAAATCTCCTTAACTTATAACGTTGAAGAATTGGAAAACATAATCGAAAGCTTTCTGTACAATGTACTTAACCGCTCGCTTGTTAGTAATACAAACGAAAACGAATTAATCAAAGCACTTAGCTAATATGACAAGACTAGAAAGAATAACAAAGGCGATGAGAAAAGCGCGCTTGCAAAAGCGTCAAGTTTGGATACTCGACGCTCTAATAGATATATGGGATGCAGAAGCGAAAGCCCAACTCACTTGGAATCAAAGAGTTGAATCTTGGGTAAACTTTATCAAATAAAGTTTGCGATTAATTAAAAAATAAACGATAGTAATAGCATGACAGAATTAGATATAATCCACACCGAAGCTAGAATAAAGCAAGTCAAGGCAATCATTGCAGACACTCGCAAGAACTCCACGGATGCCACCCGTACCAATGATGAAGAGGCAATTCAGGAGCTTGCTGTCCCTGAGCTTAGAAAAGCCGAAAGAAGACTTGCTGAGCTAAAAGTCAAGCACAAAAGGTTTGAAAAGTTCCTTGATAAGTTAGAAGCTCGGCATTCCTAAATACCTGATATTCAAGCACTTAGGGGTCGCGCCACCCGTGTCATAAGTGCCTAATAATCAGCGACTTAAGAAAGTAAAAATACCTAAAATAAATCGTCAATATGTTTGACATTGAGGCTAAATTAGACGATAGTAATAGTATGAAGATTGAAAAAGGATATAAAGTCGGAAGCCTGTACTTCTCGAAGTCATTAGGCAAAGTCGTAAGAGTAACTGAACTGAGCAACAGAATGCGCTTAGCTTTAGTAAAGCATCACAACGAATCAGAAGAGGTTTACCTCTCTGACTTGGTTAAAGCTAACAATGGACAAGTAAAAGAATACTTCACAAGATAAGGAGGCAATAATGATAACAATCACAAAAAACGTAAACTTCTCAAATTGGTTAGATATTCGTCTTTGGGGCGAGCTAGTAGATAATCAAAAGAATATAGCAAAAGCCTTAGAAAAAGCAAGGGCAATCAAACGCGAGAATCCACACTTGCAAATCGTAAACCAAATAAAAGAAAAATAATATGCTTGCGATAATATGCTTGTCTTTTGTTTACTACTTCCTTAATCTATAATCATGAATACAATACTTGAAATACTTATGTTCTCAAATTGGTTAGTTGTTTTCTATCTTATGTATAGAGATATGACTAGCGATCAAATCGACCTTTTCCAAGACGTGTCAAGAAAATGAATATAGTAGAACAAATCAAATTCTTAAATAAGCAAATCATGGATATCAATATCCAAAGGATAAAAGCAAAACGTCTAAATAAAACCGAATCAGTCAATCGCTTGCAAGCCATGCAAATTCAGCTTGACTTTAAGATCCGAGAGCTAGAGGCTATGACTCAAAGATAGCGTTGTAAGTTCCTTATAGTCAAGCACTTAGGGAACGCGCTGCGGCTCTCGTAACAGCTTGATAATCAACGACTTATGAAAGCCTTTTACAGGAATCGCGCCAATCTCACAACTAAAAAGTTGACCTATTCTAGTATCAGAATAATGCAAAAACTTAGTTGAATTATAATTGAAATAAATTTGACTCTCATTAGTTTTTCGAGTACTTTATATATATGAAAGAAAATAATAATCAGCTCACCGAAAATGTTTACTCTCTTTCTGTAGCGCGCGGAAAAGCTCTTTTCCTTGTGGACTACTTGAAAGAAAATAATCTTTCCGAGATTGCCATCAAAGCAATGGAGGAAAGCGCCCAAGAAATTCTTGCTGTTCAAGAATCTTTAATTGGAATCAAAACGAAAGGATAAAATCATGGAAATTACATTTGATGAAATTGACGGAGAAACTTTTTCCGCTTGCGTAGAAATTCAAAATCTAACTTTTGAAATTGAGGGCACGACATGGACAGACGAAATCGACTCGCTCTATGGCGACCAAGTCTCAGAGACTCACCTGATAGCATATTTCGACACTTTGGAAAATGTGGACATATTTGACGAAGACGGAAAAAAGCTTGAAAAAATTGACCTCGAAATTGCAAACAAAATCAAAGCATATTTGAAAAAAAACATGGATGAGGAAATTGATTCAGTTTCTCATTCAGTAAATTACTCACCAAAATATTACGATTTAATTTGACATAAACCCTTTAATTTAGGAGAATAAAAACATGACAGAAGAACTCGAAAAATTCATGACGGAAGAGCTAGGCATCATTGACCGCCTAGGCTTTGAACCACTCGAAGGCGCAGAACTATTCTTGGACGTTGGAAACAACGTTTGGACTTTTAACCAAATCATTAACGAATTCAAAAATAAATAACAACCTCCTAAGTCACTAATAATCAAGCACTTAGAGGGCTCGGCAGCCCGCTTCGTAAGTGCTTGATAGTCAGCGGGTTAGGCTATCAGAATTCGTCCATTAACCACTCATCAAGTGCGTAGGTGTCAAGGTCGGGGTCATTGTAGCTCGCCCCGTCAGGAGTCCTGAATGCTTCAGCTTCTTCTAGCCTATCCACGAGGTCAGCATACCTCACACATCTTCGAGCTATCTTATAAAGACCCTCATCATTACCTAGCCATAGCGCTACGTTCCAGGTTGCCCAGTTTTTCCATCCATTGTATGTTGTATCCGTCATAATTCTATTTTGTTGGTTTTTCTAAGTAATGTCAAGACTTTTTGATATTCGTCTTGAGCTTCTCGTAAGTTGTCAAGAGCTTCGCAAATTGCTTCTTTTTCTGTCTCGCTTCCTCTCCAACCCATCATAGTCTGACCTTTAAGGAATTGAAGCAACCCCTCCACTTTACTCATTTTAAGGGAGCAGTCTAGTTCTGGGTATGGTACTCTTTTGCAATTCATAATTAAGCAGATTTAAGAAGTGAGAATTTAGGCATTTTAACAATTATAAATTTGTTATACGATTTAGCGTGTTTAATTTTAATAATTTTTAGTTTTTTTCTTTTCATACTTTAATATGCCATATTCTGTATAATAAATCAAGAAAAATCTTTAGTTTTTTTATCTTGTGTAAAGTGTTGATAATCAAAGAGTTATATCGGCCCGCTGCCGCGAGCTCTAAGTGCTTGATAACCAAGGATTTAAAAAATAAAAATAAATCGCTTTTTTCTTGCTATCCGTTGCCACGCCCTTTATGTTGTTTATATATGATTAGTAAATACTCACACTTCGACCGCAACGATCACGCCGCCCTTGCAAACCAGCAAGCCCACCAAATGCAGGAGATCAATAGAGATATTGCTCGAGCAAACCAAGCCCTTGCGGAAGAGCGCTACCTTGAGGAGCAACCTCTTCTCGCTGAAATGTACGAGGCTGAAGATTCCCCCGTATGGGAAGACCATTACGAGGACATCGACTACGGCTATCACGACCAATACGACTTTTAATAAGTCGTTGATACTGAAGCACTTAGGTGCTTCGGCAGCCGCCCGCCTAAGTGCTTGATAATCAAAGACTTAGGGCGGGGGTTTTAGTAACTACTGCATATCACACCTTCGACAAACAAAATATTTGGGTATTTGGTATTTCGCTGTTTATAGTTTTAATCTTGAATTGTCAAGTATAAAACTAATGCAAGTATAGCGATTGCAAATAAACTCATGAGTAAAGCCCTTTCATTTCATCGCTAATTCCAAAGCCATCTTCTTCCTCGTCAATATCTTCAGCGCAAGGATTATAAGCGAATAAAGACATCTCATCCTCCACGTCGTGGACTTGAGCATCTACTAAACCATGCTCGCCCAAAACTTGCTCTGACTTGATGTCTGCAATAAAATCCTCGACCGATTGAGTCGGAGAAACTTTACGAGAATTTTCGTGCGCGTGTTTGATAACCGATATTCTTTGTTCTTGTGTTAATGTCATAATAATAAGGTAATGTAGTTTTTAAGGTTTGTCAAATTAAATGACTAAAGGTTTATCATCGTGCTGCGAAACAAGTTTTTCATTGAAGTCTGCTCGAATTGCTATAAGCAAATCTTCGTGAGCTTTTCCGTCAAGTTGAAATTGCCTCATGAGTTTAGAAATGTCAATAGGCTTTTGCCATCCTAGCACATCATCATGTAAAGTAAGAGGAACTTTCTTTCTGTCTCCGTTGTTGTCAAATTGAGTACCAAATACTGCAACTTCAAAAGTTTCATTTTGATAAGTACCATAAGGTAAAGACCAATCATCGTTTATGTCGCCCGCAATAACAGAAAATAAATATCCGTTATCAAGCTCAAGTGTTGCAGTCCATCTTTGAATATCTTTATGGTGTGTGAATTTTAAATCATTGAATGTTTTCATAATAATAAACTAAATTAGTTTGTTTTGTTTGTCAAGCTACTTCGGCTAAATCTTTTGCTAATGCTCTTTCTGCATCTACTTGTTGTTGTAATAAGTTGAGTTTGTTGATTAATCCTTTGTAGCCGACATAACCTCCGTTGTGCCAACCTTCCCATTTTCCGTTAATCTTTTTGAATGTTACATCCCATCCAGAAGCATAATCATAAGTACGAAGTAAGCCATTAGCTAAGCGCTCGAAGTAGAATTCTTTTCCATTGTCTTTAATTGTCATAAGTATAAAGTAGTTTAGTTTTGTGATTGTGTCAAATAGAAACACGAATAAATTCTGTGGTGCTGTTGCCCACGTCAGCGCGAATGAAATGAATTAAATCTTCTTCTAACGCTTGCTCGACTGTGGCAAGATGATCTCTAAGTTTGCTACTGTAGAGCCAAATCTCTCCGTCTTGAGTTAAATTGATAAGTTCGATAAGTTCTTTCGTTGTCATAATTAGAATTTTAATGATTTTAGTGAAGTGTTAGCTTTGAGCCAACGACGTAATGGGTGAAAAGCACGAGCGCTTAAATGAACAAGAAATTGCGCTCCATTATCAGCGAGAACCATGTGCCCTTTGGCGGTTTGTTTGATCTCGGTAATTTCTGGGCATTTGCGCAGTTGTTTTAATACTTTTCGTGTTCCGCTTTCTGAATGATTCATACTAACAACATAACCCCGACACCAAATAAACACAAGAAAAAAGTGAATTAATTTTAATTCCTTAAATCGTTGAATATCAAGCAGTTAGGCACCGCCGCCGCCGCGCTTCCTAAGTGCTTGGTGGTTAGGTACTTATGTCAGTACCCTAACCACTCTAAGACGTCTTGCGCTGCGTATCCTTCTTTGTCGCCTAAATCATCATAAAAATTTTGCAATTCTTTTTCTAAATCAACCCCGTGAGCTTTCAATTCCTGAATTGCTCGGTCTTGGTCAATATCAACTCCATAGGCTGAATCGTAATAAGTATCCCCGCTCTCGAATAATAGTTGGTAATTTTCTGTTTTCATGGTTTTAAGTATAGTTTAATGAGCTAAATATGCAATACCTTTCTTGCATCCTTTGATGAAGCATAAGTTGCAATTGTGAGCTTGACAAGTTGCTAAAATTTTGCCATCCTCGCCCTTAACATAAGTTGCGGGGCAAACAAAATGCCCGTCTTGCTCGGCTTGTTCTTTGCTAGTGTAAACTGAAGTGCCCGCATCGAGTCCATTTACTTGAGGCGCTGGCTCATCAACATAAATAGCGCTTGGCTTAATGCAAACGTTTTTAAGACTAGCTAACTTTTGCAAGTGTGGAAGTTGAGAATCGCGCTTCCATTCACGAGTTGGAAACCAAAATTTGATAGTTGGAAATTGCTCGCAAATCTTAACCCACGCGGCAATATACTTAGGGGAAAAGAGATCGCCCGAATCATGAACGCGAAAAAGATTTGTGTTTGTCTTTTTGAGTTGCTTTTTGTTTCCGTGTTTGTCAAAATACTTTGCGCGAATTTGCTTGCACATTGCATCAATAAAGGTTTGCCCGTTGTCTTGATGTAAAGACTTTGTGATAAGATCCGCCTTGCCTTGCAAACTTGCCTTGACATTGGAAAACATATAAAAACCTTTGCAAGCATAGCAAGAATCGCAAATAAACTTTTTGCCCGCTTCTTTAATCTTTGCTAATAGCTGCGCGGCAGGGCAATACTTGAAAGCAGGAATGTTGAACGAATAGCAAGGCATCTTGCTCGGATTGGATAGTAAGTTAATCATAATAATAAAGTAAACTAATTTTTAAACTAATGCAAACACTAAATCTTCGAAAAAGTCAGGCTCTAAACCGAACTCGTCAACAAATAAAGTTTCCCAATCGAAAGGGTTACCACCTTGATTTAAATCAAGAGCCATTTCAGAGAAAAAAGCGCTCACTTGCAATTCAGCGTCTTCATGAGATAACTTGTCACGCTCCATTAAGATTTTAATTATTCTGTTCATAAGTATAAAGTACCACCAAACCTAACCAAACACAAGAAAAAAGTGAATTAAATTTACTTTCGTAAGTTGTTGCTTATCAAGCAGTTAAGCGGCGCGGCGGCAGACTGACGTAAGTCACTGAAGGCCAGCAACTTACGCAGTTTAAACCTAGACAATCAATCTAGAAAATTTGTCAATAATAGACTCTGATTTTTTATCATAAGTAAGAGCCATAATATTTGGTATGTTTTTATTGAGTAAAGTAAGTTGATTTAATTTTTGCTTGAAACAATTGATTAAAAAAGACTCCCCGAATTCGGGATGAGTTTCATTTTCGGAGATTACCAACACAAGCTTCCAAGATATTTTACCATGTTCTTTTTCAAAATTAGAGATTAGTTGGTTTTTAGGGTCGCCCCTCTCAATTTCCGCACATCGCCTAGTGTTGCCAATGTAGTACGCTAGCGCTTTTGAATAAGTGATCGCTTGTTTAATGTAACAACTCATAGGGAAAATGTCTTTCTGTCAATTTTGTAGTTTTCAAGCAACCAATTCACCGCAATAGGAAAGAACTCTTCTTGTCGATAACAATCTCTAGATGTCTTACTTGTCATGTGGGACATTTTGAGATGCTTTTCTTCTCGAAAGAGTTCTACCAAGCTATGTTCTTGACCTAAATTTACTTTATACCTAGATTTTATCGATCCGTCTTTTAACGCTTCAGAGTGTTGTTCTCTAATATCGTCCATTATCTCTTGAGCAAGCTCTTCGTTTTTTTTAGCTAATAAGAATAAGGCGTAGCCAATAGCTTTGCATGGAAAATCTGTCGATAAACTTATCGCATCAAAAACTCTATCTAGTATACCTTGATTGGCTTTAATTACATTTTCATATTCAAAGTAGTTAATTTGACCTCTTTGAGGAAAGGGGTTGCCAAGTATAGAATATCTGCCCTCAGCTAAAACAATTTGCTTTTGTATTGGGTTGAGAGCAACACCCTTAATTTTAAGGTTTTGCTCGGGACTTCTTTTCTTTTGGGTGTCGAAATAAGGCATCGCCCCCGTGCTAACACCCAACTTGAAACCTAAAAGAACTTCTGTTCCCTCCGACGTGCTAGCATCATTAAAATATTGAGATATAGCTTCCAATGTGTGCTGACCATTTAATAGGTAACCATTGGAGCAAATTTTAATATCGTCTGTTTCGTAATGCCACGCCTCTCCCTTGAGGCAACGAAATAACCTTTTGACATTATCAACATCTTTACTTCTGTTGTTGTTGTTAATTTTTTCAGACCTCATGTAATTAATTAAAGGTAGATCATCAGCAGTAAGAGCGACCACTTTATGCTCGAAATTCTCCCTCTTGAACTCTGCGTCGAATTGTAGGGAAATAATTAGAGATTCATCCTCTGTAAGTTTTTGAGCAAATTTACTCCTTAAGTTTTGTAATTTTATAACAGAAGCTGATTTAGAGTTGAGTTTTGGTTTGTTACTTGCTTTAACTTTCATAATGTGTGATTGTGATTGTGATTGTTTAGGTTTAATAATCTTTATACATATACAATAAGGCGTAGGCTAAATAAACACAAGGAAAAAGTGAATTAATTTCGCTTTCGTAAGTCGTTGTCCGCCAAGCAGTTAAGTCGCGTGGCAGCGGCGCCCTCTAAGTGCTTGATAATCAATCACTTGCGAAACAACAATCCAAGCCAAAAAAAACCCCACCCGAAAGGGTGGGGCTAGCTACAAGAACGAGGTTATTTACACCTCTACCAATTCACCTTCGACTACCTCCATATCTAAAACATTATCAATATGAGAGTCGATATTGAAATCGACATAACCATCTAACACCGAATGTAAAGCCTCCGAACGATTTGGAAGTTGGGTTAAATTACCTTTATATACTTCGGTGAAAGCATTGTAAAGAGAATTTACATTGCGACCATGAAATTCAGGGTGATCGGAAGATTCCCATTGATTGACAACATCAATAATTTTTGACTTAGGGAGAGCGCCTACTTGCGCAGCCTTGACAATCAAGTCGTTAGCATATACATTTCCGATAGAGCGATTTTTGTATGCTTCGATACGAGCATCTTGACCATGCCAAAATCCAAACAACTTACCAAGCGCGCGATTAATAGTAAAATCTAAATCGTTCAAAATGTTGCGAGTGTGACGACGTGCAAGTTTAATCGTGTTTGTAAAAATAAGATTGTCGCAAACGAATGGGGCATCACCTGCACACAATCCCGCAGGAAAAGTTTTGTCGTGAGAGTTGCGAATGCCCACAACAGTTCCACGATCAGTAGCTTCACGATTAGGATGTTCAACAGAGAACAATCCAAAATAATGGTTGTTGTTGCGAGCGAGCGAGTGAACTTCATCTTGAATGGTGAAACCATTACTCGCAAGGAATCCCTTGGTACGATTCACCAATTCATGGTGAGCGATTGGTTGATAAGAAACTGTGCGCTCGCCATTAGCATTTTCTTTTTGGCGATACTCTACGGGCGGAGTTGGCACATTAGCGATTTCTTCAAGTGGTACAAGTGAGTGATTACCTCCGCAGATGTTAAGGTTAACAGATTTGCGAGGAGCGATAGTGGTATTTTCTTCGTTATTCATAATGTCTATAATATAGTAGTGATTGTTTTTGTCAAGAGTTAATTGCGAGAATATGGGCTTTCGATAAATTTTTCTCCTTGAACTTTATGGTATGCTTCGGCATCGCTTGCGATGTCTAGCAAAACTGAACCAACCATTGCAAGCATATCGGCATCATCGCCATCAAGTTCATGCTTACGAGGCTCGACAAAATTCTCCCATAACCATTGCATAGATGTTTGCATTGCTCCAACGGCAGACGGGGTTTCTTTGGAATTAAATTCGGGATTGATGTTCATACTAATGCCTCCTTGTGTTTGAGTTTTCTGTGGATTGTTTTGACGCGCACCTTGTGTGGGCGCGATTTGGTAAAAATGATTGGTTTTCTTACTTTTACTTCTCTCGCTTTCATATATATATAGTAATCCAAAAAACAAAATAACACAAGAAAAAAAAGAATTAATTTTACTTACCTAAACCACTGAATATCAAACACTTAGAGAGCGCGGCGGGCCAAGCACCTAAGTGCTTAACCATCAATGACTTAGGAGCTCTTATAAAGCTTTCTTAATAAATTATCGTGCATCTTTTTTCTTTCAAGATAATCTTGTGAGCTATCTCCACGTCGCTCTCTTTGAGCGAGCATATGTCCTAATCTGCGGACTATTTCAGGAAGGGTTAATTGTTCCGTTTTTTGTTTCATATTAAATTTTGTTAAGTGAGATGATTCTATCGTAACGAAATGAACGTACGGAATCACGATTGATGCAAAATGATCGAAAACCCACCACGGATTTCCCTTCTTTCATATTGCCAAATTCGTGGCGGTGGCGAGGTTGTTCTATAGTGTACATTTCTATTCGCCCGTCCATTGTTTTATAAACAATTTTGTATATCGGATTAAACCAATGATAAATTTTCTTCAATAGACTCTTCATATGCACCTCCTTTGGATGGGTTTTGGTTGTAATAATTGTAAGCATCAGTCACCTCTTGTGCCGATTCAAAACTTACGGAAATAATATCTCTATCCTCATAAGGATGATAAGGGGTTGGAGACTCTTCAAAGAAAAGTTCCCAAAGCTCGCTTGGTTCGTCCCAGGTTGGTAAGTCTAGTGGTCTGCCGATGCAGGTTGCTTCTATATAATTGTTTTTCATTCTTCTATACTATATATTCCGAAGTGGTTTGCAAGCTCTAAGATATTAGAATCTTTGCCAAAAACTTTAT
>Ga0209534_10004146_pt1 | contig 13479 bp, 13 predicted proteins | sample COG_07_FD_184751 | JGI IMG/M metagenome (GOLD analysis project Ga0209534, IMG submission 184751) | Pelagic Microbial community sample from North Sea - COGITO 998_met_07 (SPAdes) (version 2) | ecosystem: Environmental > Aquatic > Marine > Neritic zone/Coastal water | place: Helgoland, sampling...
TGGGATGTAGATTTATTTGAAAAAATTGAAGAATCATTACTTTCAAAGACACGTGATTTTCATCACAAAATCATGGGGTTTGACAAATCACCTAGTGCAGTAGAAAAGGCCAATCAAAACGTTGAGAACGCTAAATTAGAAGATTTTATATATATAAAACATGAAGATTTTTTCAAAACCCAAAAAGGTGGCGAAGAACATTTACATATGGTGTTTAATCCTCCTTATGGAGAACGATTAGATATTGAAATGGAGAGTTTTTATAGTTCCATAGGTTCAACCTTAAAGCATAAATATCCAGGCACCAATGCATGGATGATTTCTTCAAATATGGAAGCACTTAAACATATTGGATTGAGACCTTCAAGGAAGATTAAACTATTCAATGCTAAATTAGAATCTCGTTTTTCTAAATACGAAATGTATGCTGGCACGAAGAAGACGCACAAACTTAAAAATAAAACGGACTAATTTAACACGCCTTGTTTGTACATTTTAATAGAATACCCAAGTAAATAAAACCCAATAAACAAAGTGGTCAATGGTAGAATTAATTCCAGACCTTCAACTTTTATAGAATCTTGAATAAAAAAGATGTAATACTGGTGTATTAATATTAAAATCATTGAAATTAATAATAAAAAAACTGCGGGTTTTTTTTCAGTAACAAGCTAATAGCACCAGAGACTCCGGTAAAAACTGCCGCAGCAAATGCAGCTGTTACCCATACAGGCATGTTTAAAAAATAATTTTGTTCTGTTTTAGATAAGGATGAAAAAATTTCTTCGCTCATAAAAGTTTGACCAAAATAAGCAAATACTCCTATGATATTCCAAATTAAGGCCAGACTACAAATAATCCAAAAATTGATTGAGGTTTGGTTTGTTGTTTGATTCATAATAAATGAAAATTAAGGATTTAAATTTAACCATTTATGACTCAAATATGAAATAATTATTCATTTTTAACTTTTACAAATTTAATATGCACAATTTTTAATTTAATCTTAAACGAAAAAATAGTTCATAATAATTCTTTATATACTCAATAAAGAATGTATTTTTGCAAAAATCATCCAAAACCAACTATGCTTTCCATTTCAGAACAAGAAGAACGTAAAACTGGCAAAGAACTTTACAGCTACCAGAAGGGAGCCATTCAAAAAATATTTCAATGTTTTGAAACTGCCGTGGATGATTACCACCTTTTATACCAGTTACCTACCGGGGGTGGTAAAACTGTTATCTTTTCTGAAATTGTCAGTCAATACTTAAAAACTCACAAGAAAAAGGTGCTGGTAATGACGCATCGTATTGAGCTTTGTAAACAAACATCATCTGTATTGACAGAGTTTGGAGTACAAAACAAAGTAATTGACAGTAAAGCCAATTTAGAGGACCAATCTCAATTTGATTGTTTTGTTGCAATGGTTGAAACACTTAACAACCGTTTAAAAGATGATAAATTAGATATCTCAGATATTGGTTTAGTTATTATTGATGAAGCTCATTACAATTCATTCACAAAACTTTTTAAATTTTTTGAAAAATCATTCGTTTTAGGTGTTACCGCTACACCATTAAGTTCAAATATTGAGCTTCCAATGGCAGATAATTATAATGAATTAATTGTCGGAGAGAGTATTGAATCCCTAATTGAGAATGAATTCTTAGCACAAGCTAACATGTTTTCTTATAATGTTGGATTGACTTCTTTAGTGGTAGGTGCCAACGGAGATTATACGGTTAAATCTTCAGAAGATTTATATACTAACAATGAGATGCTTTCTAAGTTAATGGAAGCCTATAATGAACGTTGTGAAGGAAAGAAAACACTTATATTTAACAACGGTATCAATACCTCACTGTTTGTTTTTGACTTGTTTAGAAGCGCCGGTTATCCTGTAGCTCATTTAGATAATACTGCAACTAAAAAAGAACGTACTCAAATTTTAAAATGGTTTAAAGAAACACCAAATGCCATACTAACTTCTGTAAGTATACTTACTACTGGATTTGATGAACCTACTGTGGAATCTATTATCTTAAATCGTGCTACTAAATCACTTACACTTTATTATCAAATGATAGGAAGGGGTTCTCGAATTTTAAAGAATAAAAATTCCTTTGATGTTATTGATTTAGGAAATAACTTCCACCGTTTTGGACCTTGGGGAAGTACAAATTTAGATTGGCAACGTATATTTAAGTATCCAAATTATTATTTAGACGGAGTTTTAAGTGATGAAGAGCTTGAAAGCAACTTCATTTATGAAATGCCAGATGATATAAGAGCTTCATTTACTAATTCTAAAGATGTTTATTTTGATGTCAATAAAACTTATATTCAATCCATTCGTAATGGGGAGTCCTCAAAAGTTGTTTTAAAACGTTCCATTGAACAACATGCTTTTATATGTATAGAAAATAGTGAGGATATTTATGACGCCTTGGATCTTGTAAAACTTTTAACAGATGATATAGATTTTAGAATACACCGATATTCAAAATGTATAAGTAAGAGTACACACAACTTTTTGTCCTGGCTTAAAGATGATTACAAAAAGAAGTTACGCGCCTATTTAAGAGAAAATTTTGATGAAATTTTAGAAAGACTTCCAAAAGTATAGATTTTATAATTATGTTTTTTACACTGATTTTATTTACTTTTATGAATATGTTTCAATCACCTAACGAAATTTTTAAATTTGAATCTGGAAGTTCTACTAAAGGATGGAAAATTGTAGATGACCGTGTAATGGGAGGGAGGTCCCAAGGAAATTTTTCCGTAAATTCTGATGGTTTTGGTGTTTTTGAAGGGTATGTCACAACAGAAAACAATGGAGGTTTTTCTTCACTTCGTTATAATTTTGATGGAATAAAAACAAGTGGTTTTGAATTTATTGTTCTAAAAATAAAAGGGGATGGTAAATCTTATCAATTTAGATTAAAAGATACTGATAGTCAACGTCATTCTTATATCTATACATTTACAACCAATGGACTGGATCAAGAAATAAGTATTCCATTAAAAAGTTTTTATCCAAGTTTTAGAGGTTACAGACTCAATATTCCAAATTTTGATGCTGATCAAATAGAACAAATTGCATTTTTAATTGGTAACAAAACCAAAGAGCTTTTTAGTTTGAAAATTAAAAGTATTACCCTCAAATAAGACTTCTTAAATTGTAATTATTAGGCTTCTACAATTAAATATAGCTCATTTGTTATATGTAGTTTTGAATATTTTTCTATATTTACTTTCAAATTAAAACTAATATTAAAATTAATCAAAATGAAAACTAAATTAACAACATTACTCTTACTTGTAACTACTGTATTTGTATTTGCTCAAAAGAAAAAAAATGGTACTGTTTACATTGAGCATCCTGCTATCGATGTCGTAAATCAAATGTATGACGCTGTAAACTCAAACAATTTAGAAGCTTTAGAATCTCTTTTATCAGATGATTTCAAAGGGGTTTGGGGCGAAGAAATGAACAAAGACAGAGAACCACAAACAAAGGAAGGGTTTATTAACACTGTAAACACATGGAATACAAAAAATAGATATTATTCCTTAGGAAGTGCTAAAAACGCATATCCAGATGCAATTAAATATACAGATGAAAACTTTAAAAATGTGACATATGTTTATTGTTGGGAAGCTATTTCTGGAGTTGGAGGTATGACAGGAGTAAAGTTTACACAAAGAAGACATACTCAGTATGCTATTAATTCAGATAATAAAATTTCTTTTTCACGTACTTACATGAACCAAATGCCATTTATGGAAAGTTGGAAAAGTAGAAATAACTTGACTGATGGTAAAATATACTCAAACCACGCCAACATTAATACTGTAAGAAAAGCAATGCATGCGCTTCAATACGGAAACTTAGATCACTTTTTTGAAGCTTTTGACGAAACTGCAACCTTTGATGGATTATTTAGCGAATGGGGATCTGATGATTTATCTATGGATGAATTTAAAGCTATGCAGTTAGATTTCTTGAGTAATTACTCTGTTGAGAGTCTGGATAATAAATGGATAAAATACTATGAATTTGAATCTCAAAAAGGATTAGTACAGTCTTGGTGGAGATTAACTTTAGTACGTAAATCAGATAACAAAACAATCACTATTCCAGTAATGGTGAATCACAGATTCAATGATGAAGGTAAAATTACCAAGTCATTCGAAGCATGGAGTGGAGATAAAATATAATTTATATTTCAACTAACTCGTAATAAATTGAAATTAAGTTATTTAAATATCTAGGTTTCTAATTAAAAGATTGTATATTTGCAAAAATATTATAAATTTTAATTACACTATTATGAGTAAAGGAACAGTAAAATTTTTCAATGAAACTAAAGGTTTTGGATTCATCACTGAAGAAGGAGTTGAAAAAGATCATTTTGTACACATTTCTGGATTAGTTGACGAAATTCGTGAAGGCGATATCGTTGAATTTGATCTTCAAGAAGGAAACAAAGGATTAAATGCAGTAAACGTAAAAGTTATCTAATACATATACTTCAAGTTTAATAAAAAGCTCAACATAATGTTGGGCTTTTTTTGTACACTGTTGCGAATTTTAAAGTTTTCAAAATCTTGTTTAACTAATTTTACTGAAATAAAAACACTCTAGCAACAGCCTCAAGTTCAGAATAAAGATGTAATTTCGCGGCTGCTAAAAATCATTCTATGAAGCGTATCAATCAGTACAAGAAACTATTTAATGTTGATAAGGAAATTGACCTTAAAACTCTTAAAAAGAGCTACCGTAATCTAGTAAAAGAGTGGCATCCAGATAAGTTTCAAGAAAATGATTCTAAAGCTGAAGAAGCTGAATTAAAAAGTCGTGAAATCATTGATAGGTACCATTTTTTGGTGAGTATTGCCCCTGAAACGATTGCAGCTAACTTAGATGCCTATACAGATACAATAACAAATTAGGGGATTGCAGATTATATTCACAAAGGCTTACTTTTAGAAATTACTTTTTTAGATGGAACCACCTACGAATATTTTGGGGAGACAAAACAGATTTATATAAAAATGATTAATTCTAATAAATTAAATCGTTTTGCAAAACGCACTATTTATCCTAATTATATTTACAGAAAATCAAAGCGGACAACTCAAGAAGTATAAGCAATTATAGCAATATATTATTTATCCTTCTACTATCTATATCCTTTTTTAAATTGAATTAGCATCCCAATTTAAGCCATTCTAGGATTTTGTATAGTTATCTTTGTCAAAAACTATGATATGTCAAAACCGTTTTCTGATTTAGGAATAAATAAGCACTTACAACAAGCCTTAGCTCATTTAGAAATTTCTGTTCCTACTGATATTCAAGAAAAAACCATTCCATTGGTTTTAAACCAAACAGAAGACCTTGTAGTTGTAGCTAAAACAGGAACAGGCAAAACAGTCGCCTTTGGAGTTCCTTTGTTACAATTAATTGACATTCAAAACCCGAATGTTCAAGTTGTCATATTGGCACCAACAAGAGAATTAGGGCAACAAATACATGCCAACTTAGTTGCATATGCGTCAGAAAACCCTTCAATATCGATGGCATCGGTTTGCGGAGGAATTCCTATCAAACCTCAAATAGAACGGTTAAAAACCCCTACACACATTGTAGTAGCCACACCAGGACGGTTGGTTGATTTAGTGAAACGTGGAGCTATTAACCTCAAACAATTATCATCTTTGGTACTGGATGAAGCGGATGAAATGGTGAGTGCTTTAAAACAAGATTTAGATCTTATTATTAAAGAAATTCCAAAATCACGCAGAACTCTATTATTCACCGCCACACTTTCAGGAGCGATAAAACAATTGGTTCAAAATTACATGTCAAAACATGTGATACAGATTGAAGCAGACATGAAAACCGTTGGTCATCAAGGAATTGATCACCAGTATGTCGTGGTGGAACCTATTGAAAAACTGAATGTTTTAATGCATTTTTTGAGTTCCAAAGAAGGTCAACGCGGAATTATATTTTGTAAAACAAAAGCAGCCGTTAATAAATTAGCTAAAAATTTAGCCATTAATAAATTCTCTTCGGGAGCGCTTCATGGGAGTTTATCTCAAGGAATTCGCGACCGTATTATGGGGCAATTTAGAGAAGGTTATATTGATATTTTGGTTGCAACAGATTTGGCTGCCCGTGGCATTGATGTGAAAGAAGTTTCCTATGTAGTCAATTACCATTTACCAGATACCTATGAAGCCTATGTGCACAGAAGTGGACGTACGGCAAGGGCAGGTGCAAAGGGACTCTCTTTAACCATATTACAACAAGAAGAAGCTGAAGATATCCCTGAGTTTGAACAAGAATTAGGAATTCTATTTAATAAATTCAAAAAAGCAGACGCCCAAAGTATCGAAGAAAACAATGGATTGTTGTGGGCAAAAAAAATATTTAAGACCAAACCAAATCGTACGATTTCAGATGAATTCAGAACAAATGTGAATACTATTTTCCACCATTTGACAAAAGAAGAATTAATAGGCAAAGTATTGGCAAACTATCTGGCGCAAACAAGTGCAGCAAAATCAAAAATTGAAGCTTCAAAAAAGAAGTAATTATTATGGCAAATACAATTAAAGAACAACAAGATATTTTAACGAAATTAAATATTCATGTATTGAATCCGATGCAAGAGGAAGCAATTTCTGTAATTGAAAAAACAACCAATACCATTTTATTGTCTCCAACAGGAACTGGCAAAACATTAGCGTTTTTGTTACCACTTGTAAAGTTATTAGATCCCAATTGTAAAGACGTTCAAGCTTTGGTAATCGTTCCTTCTCGGGAATTGGCTATTCAAATTGAACAAGTCGTTCGCAGCATGGGATCTGGATTTAAAGTCAATGCAGTGTATGGAGGTCGTCCAATGTCCAAGGATAAAATTGAAATCAAACACGTACCTGCAATTTTAATTGGAACACCAGGAAGAATTGCAGATCATTTTAGTAACAATAGATTTTCTAAAACCAGTATAAAAAACCTCATACTAGATGAATTTGACAAATCATTAGAAGACGGTTTTGAATCTGAAATGAAAGAAATTATCGGTCAGTTGCCACATATCAATAAACGGATTTTAACCTCGGCAACTCAAAGCATCAATATACCCGGGTTTGTAAGGTTAGATCAACCTACAACCGTCAATTATTTAAAAGATAAAGTAATTTCTAAATTGGAGATTAAAACCGTTGTTTTTCCTTCAAAAAACAAATCTCAAACTCTCTTGAATTTAATAGACCATCTTGGCAATCAAACTGGCATTATATTTTGTAATTTAAGAGATAGTGTTGATTTAGTGAGTCGTTACTTGGATAAAAATAAAGTAAACAACAGTTGTTTTGTAGGAGGGATGGAGCAAAAAGATAGAGAACGTTCTTTAATCAAATTCAGAAATGGGACCCATCAAATTCTCATTGCGACAGATTTAGCTTCCCGAGGGATTGATATTCCTGAATTAAAATTTATTATTCATTACGAAGTACCACGTGCTAAAGAAGAATTTATACATAGAAATGGGCGCGTTGCTAGAGTAGATTCAAAAGGGACAGCCTTTATAATGAAAGGAGATGCCGAAGATTTACCAGCTTACATTAACAATTCCAAAATAGTTAATATTTCTAAGCAATCAGTTCGAAAACCTCAATTTTGGGAAACCCTGTTTATTTCTGGAGGTCGAAAAGATAAAATTTCTAAAGGCGATATTGCAGGTCTTTTTTTTAAACAAGGTAACATTACAAAAGATCAGCTTGGAAACATCGAGTTAAAACAAGATTGTGCATTTGTAGCGGTGCCTAAATCAATTGCAGAAGACTTGGTAGAGAAATTGAACAATACACGGCTTAAAAAGAAAAAAGTTCGGGTAACAGTCTTATAAGCTTGAATCAAACCACCAAAGAACAATACGACTTTTCTTATTGCCCAAATCCATTGGAATTACATAAGAACTCGCTTTTGCTTTTTTAAGTAGTTTGTCAATGTTTGCTAAACTGTCTGTTTTAGAAACAAGCGTTGAAAATACTTTCACCTGATTTTTAAACAAGATACTTTCTTTAATCAATCGTTTGATAAAAAGGGCTTCACCGCCGTTGCACCACAATTCATTGGCTTGTCCTTCAAAATTAAGAGCGACTTGTTCTTTATCAAATTCACGTCCTAAATTGTTAAGTTTTTTTTGAGAACCTTTAAGTGCATCTTCTTTGGATGTATGAAAAGGGGGATTACAAACGGTAAAATCAAATTGCTCACCAGTTTGAATAACATTCTTAAAAAGAAAACTTTTATTTTCTTGGTGGCGAATTTCTATCTTATTTTTTAAGGATTTTGTAAGACTAATATTCGCCTTTGCAATTTTAACGGCATTTTCATCACATTCACTGCCCACCATGTTCAAATTGAAATATTGAGCGCCTAAAATACAATAGATGCCATTGGCTCCAGAACCAATATCTAACCCTCGAAGTTTGGTGTTTTGATCGCTGTTAAATTGATTTGTAAGAAACTCCCGTATGTGCAATAAATATTCTAATCTTCCAGGAACAGGAGGGATGAGATACCCCATAGGCAACTCGAATCTATCAAGATTAAAATCGGCCAAAAGCATGGCTCTATTTAATTCATAAACAGATGCGGAATCACTAAAATCAATAGTGTCTTCCTTAGAAGGGTTTAAAACAATGTGTTTTTTTAATTCTGGATTGTGTTTTACCAATCGCTTCAGATCATAACGATCGACGTAAGGGTTTTGTGCATGCATGGCGCGAAGGTAGTGCATTTAAAAACGAACTAAGAGACTCCTATTTTTTATTGAAACGAATGGCGTTTTTCTTGAGTTGAAGAAGCTGTCAGCAATTTACTAAATATTTTTATGGTATTAAAATCTTGTGTAATTTCATCAGACACACCTATTCCAGAAATGCCAGTTTCAAGAATAGAAGTCACATCAGCTGTGTTAATACCACCAACCCCAATAATCGGAGTATCGGATTGCAAGGCTTCTAGGATAGCGATAAAACCATTTAATCCTAACACAGTACTTTGCGTATTTTCAGTAGCTCTGAAAGGAGCCAAGTATATATAATCGACTTCTTTGTTGATGAAATTTTCACAATCTTGCAAAGAATTAGCAGTCGCTCCAATGAGTTGCCAAGGGTATAATTCTTTTCGTATAGAAGTAGGGCATACGGCAGTAGTGTCAATATGGACACCATCTACTTTCAGATCTTTCGCTACTTTTATATGCGCATTAATAATTAACCGTGTGTGAAAATGAGCGGTAATATCTCTGGCTTGTTTTGCAGTTTTTAAAAACTTCTTTTCAGAACTATTTTGAATATCCAACACTATTAATTCCGCTCCATTTGCACAGGCATTTTGGATGTTATCTAAATGTGATTTGTGTGAATTTCCTTGAGATATATAATGTAATTTAGGTATCATGTTTAGTTGTGTATTGTGAAAATATCCCTTAAAAAGATACAATTTTAGAGCGTTCCATAAAATAAGACTCAAAACGTTTTAAGACTGGATGCATTTTGTCTGAATAGATAATATACTGGCATTTTTGAATGCTTTGAGCAATCGACATGAGAGCTGTATAAGAAGAATGTTGCGACAAAAACCCCGCATCATCTATGCTAATTATTTTTAATTGAGCTGTGCTAACACCATTTAATAAAAATAATTTGTTCATGGTTTTAGGAGTTGAAATTAAAATATCTATACCCATAAATATCTCTGATTTTTGAACATCAATATGCAACTGTTCATGTCCTACATATACTCGTAATGAATTATACTTCGTATAGGTTAAAAAAATCTCGTATAACTCCATGGCACGTTCCTTATTTTCTACAAGTACTACGGCTCTAGGAGCATTTCCATCAGCTTCACATTTCAATTTTTGTAAGGTAGTCCAAACAAGTGTAGATGTTTTTCCACTCTCTTTTGGAGCCATGCAATACACATTAGCACCACTTTTTATAATAGGTATACTGCTAGATTGAAACTCCGTTGGGGTGTGAATGTTTAAAGATTCTAGTTTCTCTTGAATATCAGAATGTAATTTTTTAAAAGGCATAGAAATTAAAGAGATCACTGGTTAATGCTGTATTGATAATCGCTTGGGCAAATATACGTTCTGTAAACTTAATAAATACAAAAGAAGAATCTCTATTTTACGATAAGCCTTTGCGGGGTCGAAACTACCGATTTTAGTGGTTTATGAGAAAACTTCAATAGGTTCAACGTTAACAAAATATTATCGTTTCACAACAATGAATATTTATTAAACATATTATATCTTTATATGCTACATTAAAATAATAAACACCTAAGCATAAATGAAACTATTTAACCAAGAAGATACGATGTTTCCCTTAGCTTACGCTGAAATTCTTCAACGTGTTCGCGCTATTGACCCTGTTAAATACGGCTCTACACGTAACTATATCAATGGGGCAGTTACCTACTTATCTCCTTATATTTCTAGAGGAATAATTTCCACAAAACTTATACTTTCCGAAGTTTTAAAAAAAGGATATAAACCCGCTCAAATTGAGAAATTTATTCAAGAATTGGCATGGAGAGATTATTGGCAGCAGGTTTGGATTGCAAAGGGTAACGCCATTAATCAAGATTTAAAACATCCTCAGAGTCCAGTGTCTAACAGTTCTATTTCAAAATCTATCGTAGATGCCACTACGGGCGTTGAAGCCTTAGACAGGGCTATTGAAACGCTTTACGAAACAGGGTATATGCACAATCATTTGAGAATGTATACTGCTGCTGTAGCTTGTAATATGGGATACAGTCACTGGAAAGTGCCAGCACAATGGATGTATTATCATTTGTTGGATGCCGACTGGGCAAGTAATGCTTTAAGCTGGCAGTGGGTTGCTGGGGCTAATGCCAATAAAAAATATGTAGCCAACCAAGACAACATCAATAAATATTGTTTTACAACTCAGAAAAACACCTTTTTGGATGTGCCTTACGAAGCCTTTAGTTCAATGGAAATACCTGAAGTTTTAAAGGATACGCCTGAAATTGAATTGAAAACGCCACTACCAAGCCAAAATCAATTAGAAATTGATAGTGTGCTTCCAACTTGTATTTATAATTTTTATAATTTAGATCCGCTTTGGAAAAATGAAGTTTCAGCCAATAGGATATTACTTTTAGAACCATCTCATTTTGAAGGCTATCCCGTCTCACAAAATACAATAGATTTTATCTTAAACAGTTCCAAAGAAAACATAGATGGAATTCAGATTTATGTTGGAGCGTTTAAGGATTTAGTAACGGAATATTCTCTTGATAATATCTATTTTAAAGAACATCCTTTAAGTCAACATTACCAAGGTATAGAAGACTCTAGAGACTGGATGTTTGATGTACAGGGTTATTATCCGTCGTTCTTTTCGTTTTGGAAAAAGTGTAAAAAACAACTCAAGTATTGAAAAAACAAAGTGTAAATATTGTTTGGTTAAAACGAGACCTTAGATCACAAGATCATGCCCCATTATTAAAGGCTGAGCGTGCGGGTATTCCTTACCGCATTATTTATGTGTTTGAACCGTCCAGAATTGAATATCCAGATACAAGCCCTCGGCATTTACAGTTTGTGTACCATTCTATTTTAGCATTAAATACAACCTTAGCGCCATTTAACAGGCGCGTAGAAATGTTTTATGGGGAAGCGATTGACGTTTTTAATTATCTCAACGAATGCTTCGTTATAAACAGTCTTTTCAGCTATCGCGAAAGTGGTACTCAAAGTACTTGGCAACGCGACAAACAAATCAAAGTTGTATGTAATCAACACCAAATTGATTGGCAAGAGTCCCAACGTGACGGAATTTTAAGAGGTATTACAAATAGAGTGGATTGGAATAAACAGTGGCATATCACAATGCATAAACCTGTGATTCAAAATGTGTATTCAATTTCCAAAGAAGATCCTTTAAAACATTCTTTTTTAATTCCAAAAAAATTAGAAACGCAGTTAAACGATTATTCTAAACAATTTCAACCCCCAGGAGAACTAAATGCATGGAGATATCTAAAGTCGTTTACCAATCAACGCGGATTTAATTATCAGAAACACATATCTAAACCTACTGAAAGTAGGAAATCTTGCAGTCGATTATCACCTTATTTTGCTTGGGGTAATATGAGTATCAAACAAGCGTTTCAGTTTATTGGTACACACCCTAACGGCACCAAAAATAGCAGAGCATTTTCTGCCATGCTCACTAGATTGCATTGGCATTGTCATTTTATTCAGAAATTTGAAGTGGAATGTCGCTATGAAACGGAATGTATCAATAAAGGCTATGAGTTGTTAGTGCACGACAAAAACGAGGTTTTTATCAAAGCTTGGAAAACGGGTACAACAGGGTATCCTTTGATAGATGCCTGTATGCGCGCAGTAGAAGCGACGGGTTGGATCAATTTTCGAATGCGTGCGATGGTGGTTTCTTTTTTCACATTAAACCTAGATCAAGATTGGCGTGACGGAACTTACCATTTGGCACGTCAGTTTTTGGATTATGAGCCCGGCATTCATTATCCGCAGTTTCAAATGCAAGCTGGAACTACGGGCATTAATACGGTTCGTTTATACAACCCAGTGAAAAACTCACAAGAACATGACCCTGAGGGCGTTTTTATTAAGAAATGGATTCCAGAACTAAGTGCAGTACCTACAGAACACATTCACGAACCTTGGAACATGACGACTATGGAGCAGACGTTTTGTGGGGTTCGTATTGGAGAAGATTATCCACTTCCCATTGTTGATTTGCAAGACAGTGCACGTTTGGCAAGAGATAAGATTTGGGGTCATAAAAAACATCCTGCCGTACAACAAGAAAAAAAGCGTTTATTACAAACACATGTGAATGCTAGATAAAAATTAGCAGCAAAAAAAGAATGACAGAAAAAGAATGTAACATACATATTATTGGTGCTGGTATAAGTGGACTTATAGCCGCTCAAGTTTTAGAAAATTATGGCTATGCCCCAATTGTTATTGAAGCTTCAGATCGAGTAGGGGGGCGTGTTAAAACGGATAGTGTAAATGGGTATCAACTGGATCACGGGTTTCAAGTGTTACTTTCAGCGTATCCAGCAGCAAAGAAATATCTTGATTATGAGGCTCTAGATTTACAATCTTTTTTACCTGGTGCATCCATTTTTAAACCAAGAGGCCAGAAAATAATAGGGGATCCTTTAAGAAACCTTTCGTTACTATTCCCAACACTGTGTTCTGGAATAGGAACCTTTTCTGATAAATTTAAAATACTAAAATTAAACCAAAAGCTTAAAAAGAAAACACTGGAGGCTATATTCTCAGAAACGGAACAATCGACATTGGAATATTTAAAAAATTTAGGGTTTTCAAATGGGATCATTACTGATTT
>Ga0209534_10004147_pt1 | contig 13476 bp, 8 predicted proteins | sample COG_07_FD_184751 | JGI IMG/M metagenome (GOLD analysis project Ga0209534, IMG submission 184751) | Pelagic Microbial community sample from North Sea - COGITO 998_met_07 (SPAdes) (version 2) | ecosystem: Environmental > Aquatic > Marine > Neritic zone/Coastal water | place: Helgoland, sampling...
GCGTTTACCTTGTCACTTGCTTTTGCCAGTTTTTGCTTAGGCTCCGCACTGTATAAAATAATTTGTGACAAGTTCATCAAATCTGTTTCCAGCCAGTACCTATCACTGCCTCGCAAAAACACATCCGTTTTGTTGCCAAATTTTAATTTGGGTTTAGCAATAGTTGTCAAACTTGCTTCGCTTGGTGACTTAGATACCAAAATAGTTCCGTCTTTACGCACAACTAAACGTGTTTTTTCACTAAGCACAACATCTTCAGTCGCACCCTTTTTGTCTGTGTATCGCGTTTTTATTTTGGTTTTTTCGTAAAACTTTGCCCGCACGTTCTGCTGCTGCAAACGCTTTGGAATAATATTGGGTTTTAATGCTTCAACTACAGTTCGCAAAACTGGTGATAAATTGCTGTAGTCAACGTCACCAATTTCAAGCAATGCTCTGTTTACAGCGTTTTCCTCTGCTGTAGTGCCAATAACAGTTAGTTTGCCGCTGTAGTCGTTTCGTTTAGCAAGCACCAAAACCAGTTCATCATCATTTGTTGCAACTTCGCCAAAATCTACTTGCTTGCCAGTTTTCACCGTCAACGCTGCTGTTTTTTTCTGCTCTAAAACTTGCGCCTCAGTTTCCAACCTATCGTCTTTGCGTTTCGCTGCCTTTTTTGCTGCTTTGACTATGCCAGCGTCAATGTCGTCATCGCCGTCATCATCTAAATTTTCCTGCTGTTTTCCCCTAAGTGCTCCAATGCCGCCACTGTCATTGATAAACGTCACAAGTTCTGCAACTGGGTTTTCACGCCGCTCGTAAACAAACTGGCGAGATATGTATTCTGTGTCTATTGCTTTGAGTGCGTGTGCAAAATTACCAATATGTGCAGCCTGTGTTGTCTGCTGCATTCTAAAAATCAACTTCACAAGCATATGCCAGTTTACGCTGTTTGTTTTCTTACCTTTAATCTTGTTTGCAGCATAAACTCCCTCCAAGTATTCCTTCCGTTTAATCGCCTTGCGCCACCACAAGTACGCTTTCGCTATTTCTGTATATGTGAGTTGTTTGGAGGATATATATTGGCGGGTGCTGTTTGCTAACCCATCTTGTATTTCTTGTAATTCAGCATCTAATTTATTCATCACCCACTCCAATGCTAAGTTGCATTTTGACTATGGGTGGTTTTCAAAAAACTACAAACTACAAAGTTTCTATAAAAGTGGTTTTGGCACACCATCAACTAATTTGTAGTCAGCAGTTGCATACCTGCGTTTCATCTCATCATTTAAGTGATAATACGTTTTCTCTATCTGCGAAACTGATGTTCCAGCAGCAACGCCTACTTCACTATAACTCAGCCCCGCCATAATACGCTGTGTAATACAAAAGTGACGCATTGAGTATGGTACGAGTTGCGTTGCTCGCTCGTCATCTATGTCACCAACAGCAACCGCTTCCTCAAGTATTTTGTTAAAGTGCTTATGCAAAGAGGATTTTGGAAACTCTTCAACGCCGTCTCTACTAAACACAAGCCCAGTACTGTGGTTAGCAATTTCTTTCCACGTTTCTATTGCTTCACCACCCCTGCACCAGAACTCTCTGCTGTTATGCCTTCTCTTACTTGTTCCCAAAGCAACAGTGACTTTCGCTATCAACTTATTACCTTCTTTTTCTGTAGATAGATTTTCCCAAGTTAAATTTCGCTGCTCTCCAGTTCTAAGCGCACTATTCGCAGCAAATAGACAGAAATAACGCACCAACAACCTGTCAAAAGCCTCAGCATCTTTATGCGCATTTTTAACGGAAGCGGTAGGCGCATAACGCCGCATTGCTTTCACAAATCCATTCCATTCATCGTTCGTAAACGTTTGTCTACGAATTTTTTGGAAATCAACGTTACTCGTTGTATTGATATTTTTTGGTATTTGGAATTTGCGAAAATCTGCTTGCTTCTCAACATCGTGCAAATAAGTCATACACGCATTTATGGATGCAATCTCATTCCTTATTGTACTGTCAGCAACTTTGCCTTTAGTCGCTGTTTTCCTTCGCCACTGCGGATATTTTAGCAATTGCGTATCAATTAGATGTGTAATTTTTGTATCTTTGTGCACGAATGCAAGGAAATGCTGCAGATGAGTTTCAAGCGTTTTCCAACGCCCAGCAACAATCCCACCTTGCGTACGCTCTGTTATAATCTCGTTACGTCTAAACTCTAAGTAAAGTGCAACACCTTGCTTGATATCTATGCTGAAATATTTGCGCCCGCTGTTTATATCAGTCTGTAGTCTGTAAAATTCCAGTTTGCCTCGTTCTTCAGCCGTATCTAAACTTTTTGTACGCAAACTTTTACGAGCATATTTCTTCTCACTTGGTAACCAGCAGCGCAAATACCAAGTGTCTTTTACCAAGTACAGCACAGCCTCACCGCCAAGCAGTGCAACCTCTCCATCTTTGTATTGGTACTTTTTGGATGCCAAAACACTATTACCTGTAATAGTACACAGTTTGCGTAACTTCTTGTGTAACTCTATGGAAAAAATCCAATCAAGTCAATACGGGTATGTAACAACTATGTAACTTGTGTTTTGTTTCTTTTCAATTACTTAGTAATCAAAAACTATTCCCACTCAATCGTTCCCGGGGGTTTTGATGTCACATCATAGACCACACGGTTCACACCGCGCACTTCGTTGACAATGCGGGTTGCCGCGCGGCTTAAAAACTCATGGCTAAAAGCATAGCTGTCGGCGGTCATCCCATCGCTGGAGGTCACCGCCCGAAGGGCGCAAGCATATTCATATGAACGCGCATCGCCCATCACGCCAACGGTTTTAACTGGCAACAAAACGGCAAAGGCCTGCCAGATTTCGTCATAAAGACCGGCTTTACGAATTTCATCAAGATAAACCGCATCAGCCGCCCGCAAAATATCCAGCTTTTCAACCGTGATATCACCCGGAATGCGAATGGCAAGCCCAGGCCCCGGAAACGGGTGGCGCCCAACAAGGCTTTCGGGAAGACCGAGTTCGCGGCCCAGTTCGCGTACCTCATCCTTAAATAGCTCGCGAAGCGGCTCGACAAGATCAAGCGCCATATCATCAGGCAACCCGCCAACATTATGATGCGATTTAATCGTTACCGCGCTGCCTCCGGCGGCTGAAATGCTTTCGATCACATCTGGATAAAGCGTGCCTTGGGCCAAAAACCGCACATTCTTGATCTTGCTGGCTTCGCCGTCAAAGACTTCGATAAAGCTGGCGCCAATGATTTTGCGCTTTTCCTCTGGATCGCTGACCCCTTGCAAACGGCCCAAGAATAAATCGGACGCGTCTTTATGAATAAGCGGAATATTGTAATGATCGCCAAACAGGCGAACCACCTCTTCGGCTTCACCCGCACGAAGCAAGCCATGATCGACAAAAACACAGGTCAATTGCGCGCCAATCGCCTCATGGATCAACACCGCCGCAACCGATGAATCAACCCCGCCAGACAGGCCACAAATCACCTGCGCGTCGCCAACCTGCTGCTGGATCGCCGCAATGGCGCGACTGCGATAGGCCGCCATTGACCAGCTGCCAGTACAGCCACAAATGCCAAGGGCAAATCGTGCCAATAAATCGGCGCCATTTTGGGTATGCACGACCTCGGGATGAAACTGCACGCCGTAATAGTGACGCGATTCATCCGCCACCGCGGCAAAAGGCGCTCCTGCCGATGTTGCAACAACAGAAAATCCATCGGGCAATTTGGCAACATGGTCGCCATGGCTCATCCAGACCGTATGCTGGCCACCAACCTGCCAAAACCCTTCAAACAGTGAACAAGGCGCGGCAATCTCAAGCGCTGCCCTTCCAAATTCGCGGCTTGTTCCAGGTTCAACCCGACCACCAAGCTGCGCGCACATGGTTTGCTGTCCATAGCAAATGCCGAGAACCGGAACGCCAAGATCAAAAACAATTTGCGGCGCCCGCGGTGTATCGGCAAGCGCAACCGAATTTGGCCCACCCGATAGAATGATACCATTTGGTGCGGCGGCACTGATCTTTTCAACATCGGTGGTACAGGGCAGAATTTCGGTATAGACACCAGCTTCACGAAGGCGGCGGGCAATCAATTGCGTAACCTGCGAGCCAAAATCAATAATGAGAATTGAATCGGACATATTTTATTCCTTTACCACCAGCCGCATGATGCGGCCCTATTCGATCATTATAATAGATTGCTGTTAACGCAACCTTGCCTGAAGAACGGCAATGAAAAACCCGTCTGTACCATCACGTCCGGGCAAAAGCTGCAACAGCCCGTCATCGGTTGGCGGGCAAGCCCCGCCACCAATCTTGCCAATCGTATCACCCCAGATATCGGCAATATCGGCAAGTTCAATTTCTGGTGCATTGGCCAGAAATTGTTTAATCAGATCAGCGCCTTCACTGGCAAGAACCGAACAGGTTATATAGATAATGCGTCCACCTGGAACGACCATCGCCCGCGCCTTTTCCAGCAAAATTGCCTGTGTATCTCTAATCTTGTCCAGCTTTTCAGGGGTAAGCTGCCATCTGGCATCAACCTGACGGCGCCATGTGCCTGACCCCGAACAAGGTGCATCAACGACAACACGGTCAAATTTACCGCGCCATGTGCGGTTTGACCATTTTTCGGCAACGAGCTTACGCTCGACATTATGAATGGCGGCGCGGCGCAGTCTCTCGCCACTTTTCTCCAGCCGTTCAGCATCCGGATCAAGCGCCAGAATACGGCCCTTATTTTCCATTTTTGCGGCCATAACAAGTGATTTACCACCAGCACCTGCGCAGATATCGGCAACCTGCATCCCCGGCCGCGCATCGCAAAGCAGCGCCGCAAGCTGTGAGCCTTCATCTTGAACATCAAAAAGGCCGGCTTTCCATTCTTGCAGATCTTCAAGCCTTGTGCGCTTTTCCAGCCGGACACCGAGCGGCGATAGGCGCGTTGGATGCCCTTTGATACCACGACCGGCAAGCTGGTCACGAAGGCGGCGTCGATCGGGTTGTTTTAGCGGGTTAATCCGTACATCAGTTGGCGCCTCGGTAATCAATGCCGCCAATTCACGCGCCAACCCGTCACCAAGGCCAGCCTTGGCATCAGCCATCAACCATTCAGGCCATTCAAGCGCAATATGGTCAGGCATTGCAGGATCGGTAAAATCGCGCGTCTCAAGCGTGGTAACCAGCGCCTGTTCGCCGTCATCAAGCGGCGCTGGCGCATGCGCGATTTCGGCAGAAAATAATTGGGGCAGAATGGCTGATTTCTGTTCCATTAACACTAGGGCCGCAAGCGTGATATTGCGCGGATTTGCTGGCGCATCAATCGCCGCCAAATGCCACCCAAGCCGCGCCCGTCCACGTTGAATTTTCCAGAACAGATCGCCAACCGCCGCGCGGTCGCCCGATCCGGCGTAACGACGACGCTGCAATCCGGCGCGAAGCCATTGTCCGGCCTGCCTGCCAAGCAAAGTTCCGGCCTCACTGGCCGCCTGCATATCGGCAAGGATTTCGATCACGGCAGCGATTCTAGCAGCTGGCGTCATGATGAATTTTTCCACATCTGGCCCATTGCAGGCCGCAAACAAGATAACAAAACAAAACAGCCAGCCCGACAAGGCCGGACTGCATTGCGCCTACATGCCAGGTCGGTAATTCGGCGCCTCACGCGTGATCGTGACATCATGCACATGCGATTCCGCCAATCCGGCACCGGTAATACGCAAGAATTTGGCATTGGCCTGTAATTTGGCAATTGATTCATTACCGGTATAGCCCATTGCCGCCCGCAAACCGCCAAGCAATTGATGCAAAACATTTTCAACTGGCCCCTTATACGGAACCTGGCCTTCGATACCTTCGGGAACAAGTTTTAGCGGCTGCGAAATTTCAGCCTGAAAATAGCGGTCAGCCGACCCGCGTGCCATTGCACCGGTTGATCCCATGCCGCGATAGGCCTTATAGGAACGTCCCTGATAAAGATACACCTCACCCGGCGTTTCATCAGTTCCGGCAAGCAATGATCCGATCATCGCTACGTCACCACCGGCGGCAATCGCCTTGGCAAGGTCACCCGAATATTTGATGCCGCCGTCGGCAATCACTGGAATATTTTGTTTGTGACATACATCAGCCGCGTCCATGATCGCGGTCAATTGCGGCACACCAACACCAGCAACCATGCGCGTGGTGCAGATTGATCCAGGCCCAATCCCCACTTTGACGGCATCAGCGCCAGAATCGATCAATGCCTTGGCGCCATCAGCCGTGGCAACATTGCCGCCAATGATCTGCACATGATTGGCAAGCTTCCGCACCGCGGTGACTGATTCTAAAACACCTTCGGAATGACCATGCGCCGTGTCAACGACAATCACATCAGCGCCAGCCGCGATCAAAGCTTCGGCGCGGCGAATGCCGTCCGGCCCTGCTCCCGTTGCCGCCGCTACCAAAAGCCGCCCGCGATCATCTTTTGATGCCAGCGGGTGATTCTGGGCCTTTTCCATATCCTTGACTGTAATCAACCCGATACAGGCACCAGTATCATCGACAACAACCAGCTTTTCAATGCGATGTTCATGCAGCAAACGCCGCGCTTCATCAGGGGCTGTACCATCGCGAACCGTTACAACATTGCGGGTCATCAGATCGGCAACACTTTGGCCCGGATCAGTGGCAAAACGCACATCGCGATTGGTTAGAATACCGACAAGCCGCTGATTACCTTCAACCACCGGAATGCCGCTAATGCGGTTCTGTTCCATCATTTCCAGCGCTTCGCGAAGCGGCTGATTCGGCGCGATGGTTAGCGGATTAACAACCATACCGGCTTCAAATTTTTTCACCATGGCAATTTCAAGCGCCTGTTCTTCGATGGTGAAATTCTTATGGACAACGCCAATACCGCCAGCCTGCGCCATCGCAATGGCCAAACCATGCTCAGTAACCGTATCCATTGCCGCCGACATAAGCGGAACACGAAGATTGATTTTCTGGGTTAGGCGCGTGCTGATATCAGTATTGGCTGGCAATACGGCCGAGCGCGCTGGCTCTAAAAGCACATCGTCAAAGGTAAAAGCGTCGCGAATTTTCATAGGGTGCCTTCCGTTCATCCGGTGGCACGGGACTATACGCAAAGCGACCGCATATTGATAGTGCAAAACCGCACATCTTTACATGATTAATGCACCGTCAGCATCACGTCTTCCTGCTGCGATATCGGCCGCAATATCTTCGGCGCGTCCATTGCCGTGAAAGCCGGTGGCAAGAACATAGCTTTCGACCGATTCAGCGCGGCTGGCGGCTGGCTTGACATGCCGAACCGTCTTGAAATTACGCTGCATCACATCAAGCAAGGTTTTTTCGGCGCCACCACGAAAACATTTCGCCAGAAAAAACCCGTCTTTATTCAAAACATCAATGGCAAAATCCAATGCCGCCTCAAGCAAGGCCGTTGTTCGCAAATGATCAGTCGCACGATGACCGGTTGTATCTGCCGCCATATCACTCAAAACGCCATCTGCCGCCCCGCCAGTGGCAAGCCGCACCGTTTCCAGCATTTCGGGATCGGTCATATCGCCGGTGAAAATATCGGCACCAACAACGCCTTCGGTATCCAGCAGGTCAATCCCGACAAGCCGCGCTTTGCCATGGCCAAGCTTGGTGCGGATTGATGACACCTGCAACCAGCCGCCAGGCGCACAACCCAGATCAACAATGGCCATGCCCGGCTGCAACAGATGATAGCGATCATCCATCTGCTCCAGCTTTAACGCTGCACGCGATCGAAAACCACGCGATTTGGCCTCGGCCACAAAAGGATCATTGAGCTGACGCGTCAACCAGCGCTGCGACGAAACTTTGCGTCCGCGCATCTTTTTTGGTTGGCGCGTCAACCCTGTCGCATTGCGATAGCTGCGCCCCGATGGGCCTTTTTTGCCCGCTTTACCGTTACCTGATTGATCTGCCATGTCTGCTTATCGCCAAACTTGCCGGATTTTACAACCGCCAATTCACAAGCCTCAGTTTCTGTCCCTTTCGACATTGGTCAAACCCCCGCCAATCTGGCACTGCAAAAGGGCCAGTTTTGCCGCGATAATTTGGGCTAGCAGTGCTGACCATTTCGGATAGACTACCCCTTATGACAAACCCGATCTATTTTGACCAAATCTGCCCGAATTTGCCAATCGCTGATCCAGCCAATCAGGCTGTTCGCGATGATTTTGCGGCGATATTCACACAGAAATGGCCGGAAAACACACTTTCCCAAAGCGGCTATGAGCCAGATGATCTGGCGGCAATGCTGGTGACAAGCCAATATCTTCAAAGGCTTGCTTTGCGCCATGGCGACGATGTCGGCCCTTGCCTGAACGGCCAAGCAGCAAGCCGGATTGATATTGCAAGAACCCATTTTATCACGTCAATGCAATCGGCTGGTGACGAGAAAGCCGCTTTACAGGCAATCCGTATCTGGCGTGAAAGAACCGCGCTTGCGGTGGCCCTATCCGATCTTGCCGGACGCAAAGACATGCCACAACAAATGCAATGGCTAAGCGAGGCAGCGCAAACCGTCTTGTCGCAAACGATCCAATATCTGTTCCGCCAAGCTGCACAACGCGGCAAGATAAAGGGTTTTGATTCGGATTTATCAGGATGCGGCTGGACCGTTCTTGCGCTTGGCAAATTAGGTGCTGGTGAACTCAATTTTTCATCCGATATTGATTTAATCATGCTTCATGACACGCAAAACGCGCCGTTTGACAATCGAGATGCTGTTCAGCCTTTTTTTGTCGCCATGACGCGGGATCTGATCCGTCTTCTTGGCAGCGCCACAAGTGACGGCATTGGCTGGCGTGTGGATTTGCGTCTTCGGCCCGACCCGGGCGCAACCGCGGTTAGCATCGATCTGACCGCAGCGATCAGCTATTATGAATCAATTGCCCGCACATGGGAACGCGCCGCCTTTATTCGCGCGCAGCCGGTGGCAGGCGATCTTGCGCTTGGCGCCAGCTTTCTTGAGCAAATACAGCCCTTTATATGGCGAAAAACGCTTGATTACACGGTGATGGAAGACATGAAGACCATGCTTCGCCGTCCACCGCAGGGTAATGGCTGGCGCGGCTATAACCTAAAGACCGGCAAAAATGGCATTCGGCAAATCGAGTTTTTCACGCATGTGCTGCAACTTGTTGCTGGCGGACGGGATGAAAAGCTGCGGCATCGCAACAGCCTTGCCGCGCTTGATGCGCTTGCCGCCGCCAAATGGATTACAAATGAACAAGCGGCCGCGCTTGGCACCGCCTATCACCAGCTGCGCCGCATCGAACACAGACTGCAAATGATTGCCGATAACCAGACCCATAGCCTGCCGCGTGGCGACGAAGATTTGGAAAAATTCGCCCATTTCATGGGGCATCCAACCACCATTGATTTCTGCAATCGATTAGACAGTTTGCTTGATCAGGTTGGCGCGAACGCAAAGCATGATTTGCTAAACCCCGCCGATAGCGGCATGACCACGACAGATGGCATGACCGACATTCTGCTTGATGATTATGATGCGCTTGTTGGGTGGCTTGGTAATCACGGTTTTGAACGACCTAAAATCATTGCTGATACGCTGTCTGGCTGGATGGCGGGGCGCATTTCGGCAACGCGCAGTGAACGCGCGCGCGCGCTGCTAAACCGGTTAATGCCCGATATCTTAATGTCCTTTACCGCCGCTGATGCCCCTGATGATAAATTTGCCGCACTTGCTCAATTTATCGAAGGACTGCCAGCAAGCGTTCAGATTTTCTCGCTTCTTGATTATAACCGGCATCTAACCCGCCTTTTATGCGATATTCTGTTGCTATCGCCGCAACTTGGCAATCATTTACGCCAATATCCAATGCTGTTTGATCTATTGCTCTATCAAAGCTTCTTCAAACCATTACCCGATGCAACCACGATGACCGCGCAATTGCAGCAAATTTGTGATGGACGCAATGTTGAGGACGCGCTTGACCAGATCAAGATAAAGGCACGCGAATGGAAATTTCAGGTCGAAATCCAAGCCCTGAGCCAGACCATTGACAGCACAACCCTTGCAACCGGCCTTAGCGCGATTGCAACAGCTACGGTCAGTCTGATCCTTGATCTGGCACGCGCCGATATGACCCGCCGCCATGGCCAAATTGATGGCAGCGTGACGATCCTTGCGCTTGGCAGGCTTGGCACTGGGCAAATGACCGTCAGTTCTGATCTTGATCTTTTATTCATTTATGACGCGCCTGATACGGCGCTATCTGCCGGCAAGCGTCAAATAAATGCGCCGACCTATTTTGCCAGGCTTGCCCAAACGATGGTCAGCTGGCTTAGCACCGCAACCGCCGAAGGGGTGCTTTATCCGGTTGATTTGCGCTTGCGCCCCGAAGGTGAAGCTGGCGCCATCGCCACATCGCTTAATCGGCTGGAAACCTATTTTGCGGGTGATGCATGGATATGGGAAAAACTCGCCCTTGCCAAAGCGCGGCCGATTGCCGGTGACGCCGATTTAACCGAAAAATTGCATGTGGCGATTCACGCCATCGTTAATCAGCCACATGATCATAGCCTAATCGGGCCAGCCATTGATAAAATGCTGGTGCGGATCCGCAAAGTCCGCAAAGCCAAATCAAAATGGCATTTACGCGCCCGCGATGGTGGCCTTGTCGAGCTTGATCTGCTGATCCAAGGCATGCGGCTTCAGCATGGCGATCTGTTTGAACAAACCGGACAGCCAATATCAGCCATTCTGGCACAATTGAAAACCAGCGGTAAAATCAACGCTAATCACGCTGACGATCTGCAAGATGCTGATAGGCTGTTCAGCGAAATCCATCAATGTCTGCGCTTGACCTTTGGCAATGCCGCCACGGTACCTGATCAGCTGCCACCACCATTGCAACAATTCATGCTTGCCCGAATGGATCTTGCAGACGAACAGCAACTCACCTTGTTATTGGAAACGACATTAGAAACTGTCTTTGCCATTTTAAACCATTATCTGGCAAATGATCCGGCCATTTCAGCATGAAGCAACAACAATGTTGTTAAAACGACTGCCAAGCAACGCTTTTGGAACAGACTTTACATGCTTGTAAGATTTATCAAACCCCATGCAGTTAGCGCGTTATGTGACGCCGTACCCTGTGACTGCTGGCAGGGTTTGCCATATGTTCAACCACAGCGAAGCAACGTCATATTACGTTTGAAAGGCGTGCCTCATGCTACGGGCCATCATATCAACATGGACTTTGTTTTTTGGTCTTTTGCTCATTTCTGCGGGCAATGGCTTGCAGGTGGTTCTGCTTGGCACCCGCGCGCCCGAAGCCGGGTTTAGCAATATTGCGACCGGTATTGTTATGTCGGGATATTTTGCCGGTATTTTTGCCGGTTCGATCATTGTTCCTCATATTTTAGCCCGCGTTGGCCATGTTCGGGTTTTTGGCGCCATGTCTGCCATCGCTTCGGCAGCGGTCTTGCTGCATGTGGTGTTTCTTGACCCATTCGTTTGGACCGGTATGCGCTTTGCCAGCGGCTTTAGCTTTGCTGGCATGTATATTGTCTGCGAAAGCTGGTTAAATGAAAAAGCCACGAATGAAACTCGCGGCCAGCTTTTATCACTTTATATGATCACCAATATGGCGGGTATGGCGGCTGGACAATTGATGATTTCACTTGGCGAAACAGGTGGCGCCGGATTGTTTTTATTGGCATCGGTTATGGTGTCGATTGCGGTTGTCCCCATTTTGATTACAGCCAGCGCAGCGCCAAGCTTTGAAGCCCCCGAACGCATTAGTTTCCGCCGCTTGGTTCAGGTTTCACCCTTGGCCGTTGTCGGCATGGTATTTGTCGGGATCGTGATCTCGATGGTGTTTGGCATGGGCGCTGTCTATGGGCGCAATATCGGACTGGACAACACCCAGGTCGGCTATTTCATGACCTCAATTACCCTTGGCACCTTGGCGCTTCAATATCCGGTTGGTCGCCTTTCCGATAAATTTGACCGACGGGTTGTTATTTTTGGCGCGACGGTCATTGGCGGCATTGCGATTGGCATCGCCAGCCTTTTTGGTGCTGACCAATTTATCCTGCTTTTGATCATGATGTTGATTTTTGGCGGGCTGGTCTTTTCGCTTTATTCGCTTTTCATCGCCCATGCGAATGACTATTTGGCGCCAAGCCAGATGGTGGCCATGTCGTCAGGCCTGTTGATGGTAAATGGCGCCGGTGCGGTGATCGGATCACCACTTGCCGCATCCGTGATCGAAGTTGTTGGCACCCGCGGATTCATGCCAACGATTGCCGGATTTTTGTTCTTATTGGCGGGATTTGTCCTGTACCGAATGAAAATGCGCAGCGCGGTTCCGGCCGAAGCGCAAGGCGTGTTTGTTGCCATTCCTGACGCATCGTCCGGCGTTGCGGTGAATTTGAGCCCTGAGGTGGAATGGGTGATGGATCAGGATGAAGAGGATGAAGAAAATGATCCGTTCAAAAACAACCCTTATGTCAATTAGGTTTGATGGTTTCCAAAAGACCTGACAAATCCAGCATATCTGGCACGAGGGCAGCAATTAATGGCCTTTCACGTCAGTCGCGCCCTTCACTTATCACCGGTGCCTTTTTGCTGCCCTTGCAAAATAGCTGCGCCCCATGATTTCAGGCCATCCATTTAGCGGGTTGGTCTTTGCCAGCCTTGGTCAGCCTTGGCCGCCAAACCGACAAATGACAGTTCTTCTTTGTTTAAAAGGTCAATAATATTAAGATTGCTAATGAAATTTTTTCTAAAACTCCTTCATTGCAGTATTTTTCTGTTCATCATTGGGTTTGGCAGCATCCACGCTCCTAAAGCCACGGCAAATGATGGGCAATTTCCCGATAATTTTGCCATTTCAGGAAACGTAACAATCACCCGCGTTAGCGATGGTGACTCGCTTAGAAGTGGCAAATTGCGAATCCGGCTTTTTGGCATTGATGCGCCTGAGACGAAACAACAATGCACCGATGCAGATGGGGCTAAATGGGCCTGCGGCGCAGCAGCACAAAAGGCGCTTGAGGCATTGGTGGCAAGCGCACCTCATTTGCAATGTGATTTGATTGATGTTGATCGCTATGGCCGCGTTGTGATGCGGTGTTTTGCCGGAAAAACCGATCTTGGCGCGGCGCTTGTCCGCGCCGGGCTGGCGCTGGCCTATCGGCAATATTCGGCCAGCTATAGCGCCGATGAAGATAGTGCCAAAACCGCCAAATTGGGCATGTGGGCAGGCGCATTTACTGCGCCATGGGCGTGGCGCCGATCGCAATAGCTGCTAATGCGTAACGGCCCGAAAAGCGTAAATAAAATGGGAAATCAACCAAGCCGCATGGCTGGTGAGGATTGGGGCTGGTGAGAATTGGGTTTTTAAAAAATCCCAAGCTCGCGCAGTTCTGCGGCCAATTCGGCAGG
>Ga0209534_10004149_pt1 | contig 13468 bp, 18 predicted proteins | sample COG_07_FD_184751 | JGI IMG/M metagenome (GOLD analysis project Ga0209534, IMG submission 184751) | Pelagic Microbial community sample from North Sea - COGITO 998_met_07 (SPAdes) (version 2) | ecosystem: Environmental > Aquatic > Marine > Neritic zone/Coastal water | place: Helgoland, sampling...
ATCAGCCATTGTTTACCCTCATATAAACTCCGTCAAGCCTCTTAACCGCTTCTACTTCCCAAGCTGTCATAGGCGTGTCAGTTAGTTCTTTCCATGCTTTTATTTGTTCGTATGTTATCGGGTTAGGGCCACTAAAGCCACCAGTTCTTGAGTTGCTTAATGAAATAAAGGCAGACCAGATATGAGCCACAAGAGTTGGGAAGTCGGGTCCATCCAATTCTTTAAGTTCTAATCCTGTCTGCCTTTGTACTTGTTCCAAGTGTTCTCTCTCGGTGGTTCCAGATTCATCACGCTGATTAAGTTTGAAGTTAAATTCAGCAAACTCAACTAGGTCATCAATCAGCCCTTGGTAAAATCCAGTGAGTCAGCTACAGCCTCCTCAATCTGATCCTTGATCCAAAACACTTGTTCGTAAATCTCTTTGGCTGTGTCAGCAGAGTACTTAGGCTTCTTACCATCATATGTGATATTCCAAGACTTAGTTGCCTTGACTAACACTTCTAGGGTAGCCTCTTCAATACTCTCAGCCGTAATATCGACCTTCTTTTTACCTTGGGCTTGCTTAAGCCGTTTATTAGTTTGATGATGCAGGACACTCTTGTACTCTTTGGAGTGAGGTGCATACATAGTAATGGTCATCTCTGTCTTATCATCGTTAGTCAGAGGTTCCAGTGTTGTAGGGTGTACGATAGTAACGTCCACAGTATCACTGGTAGGTGTTAAGTTCTTTAAGTCCATTTGTCAGGTTCCTTGGGTCAGGGTTATGTCGGGTTAGTATATAAAATGGGGAGCATCAGACCCGACACCAATGCCCCCCGCCCTAGCTAGCAGGGATTAGATAGAAGCGTTAGCTTCGCTACCTATGTATCAGTACGAGTAATCTTCAAGTTAGTAGAAGTGGTCGTATCGAATAGGGATGTGAAACTTAGGCTAATGATACGGCTTGTTGGGCCATCTACACCTACATCGGCAGAGTTGATTTTAACTCTTGGGAATAGGAAGGTGTAAGCATTAGCAGCAGTTGGGTCATTGACAGATACTTGAATAGCTGATTCTGTCTCGTTAAGGAAACGGTTAATCAGGGCGTCATCTTCAAAGTATGCTGAGAACGAACCAGTAATTTCTGCACGACCAACTTCAAGGGCCGGGGTCTCATCTGATCCGACAACAAAGGTAGGTGCAAACGAGTTGGATACGTTGAAGTCAATAGCGGTAATGATTGCAGAGGCTGCAAGGCCAGCTACATTGTTACCAATCTGTAAGTCACCTGAGTAGGCATCGAAAGGGGAGTTAGTGCTTGCTGCGTCCTGTGTCTTCTCTGTGGCACCAATAGTCATACCTTTACCGACCATACCAAAGGTAGTAGTTACCATCTGGTTAGGAGCAATAGAGATACCCATAGTGGAAACAGTCTGACCTGTAAACAAACGAGCCTGATCAATGTCAGCAGAGTAGTCCTCAATGGAGAAGTACTTAGGTGTTGTACCAACTACAAGGGTGTCGTTAGTGCCTGAGTCTACAAAAGTGTTAAGCATGACTGACTCAAGGAATGGGTCGAAGTCACCTTTACGGAGGTCAACTACAATATCACCAGCAGACTGTTTGTTACCGTGACGTTCATGGCGAGGCATACGGTCAGCTTGGATATCAGTACCAGCAACCAAGTCTTTAGTTAGGTTAAGACCGTGTGAAGTAAATGGGATGTTCTGGAAGTTACCAGCAGGGGTAGTTCCGAATGTGGACTCAGTGACATAGCTTAGGCTAGATCGTGAACCCTGTGCGAAGGTAGGCATGTGTTATTCTCCTAATTGTATATGTACCAACCGATATTAATCGGGATGTAGTACCAAGGTGTATCCAAGAAGCCTTGTTGTCTTTCGGCATAGTCTATTGATACGTTAAAGTTGTTTAGTGATACGTCTGTGGCAGCTTCAAAGTTCTCTATTACAGTGTTAGCGATACCATCAGCAACGCCGGGGCCATTACCCTCTGGACAGTACACAGTGACTGAGTAGATGCCACCATAACGCTGAGAAGGGTTTAAGCCTCTTACAGCAGGTACACGTGTGACAGGAATATAGCTAGACTTGATGAAGCTAGTACCAGTTGTAGGGTCGTAGGGTACATTGTCGAAAGCTATTGGAGGTATGCCAGCTATGTTAGCTAACTTGCTTTCCAAAGCGGCTCTAATGTCTGAATGAATACTAGCCAAGGAGGAACCTCACTCTTGCAAATACTTTATAGGCTGGGGTTTTACCTAAACCGTCTTCTACTGCACGGGAATGTTTAGACCTATTCCTAAGTACAAAACCATTAATCAAACCTTTGCTAAGGGCTTCTATATCTGCGTACAGGTTGTCCCTAGCTAAGTCTCTGTGGGCTTGCGGGTTAGTGGACTTCTCTCGTATGTCTGATGATTTCATTCTACCACCACCAGCACCTCTAGGCTTAATGGAAAAGGACTCTATGTATGCACCAGAGTAAACAGGGGATATGTCTTGTCTTACAACAGTGTCAGCTATCTGTTTAGCCTTAGCTTTAACTTGCCTAGAAGCAGCCTTGTTAATCTTTTCTTCTATAGACTTGAAGGTTGCTTGGGTAGCTGCTGGGAGTCTAGCCATTATTCCCTCACATCACAGATGTAACATATTGCAATACCATTAGAGAAGATAGTAACAACAGAAAGAACATTAACTGTGTCTCCATTGCCTGTTATCTGATCCTCATCATCTGGCACTACAGCTAGGCTAGAAGCGGAAATAAGGCACTTACGAGTACCTCTGCGTATTTCATCAATGTTACCAGCTATGCCATTATCATAGTTGTAGAAGTAACCAGTAAAGGAGTAGTCAGTAGTCGCTGATCCAGTGACAGTACCATTGGCAGGATTATACGTGCCAGAGGTAGTCACCTTATTAAGTGTAAGGGGTTCACCAAACCTATTAACTAAGTTCAGTAAGTCATATGGTCTAAACGACATGTTAACCTACCTTAGTCATACGATGAGTTGTAGTCTTCACCATTATAGCTTGGTGGGTTCTTAAACCTGTCTCTGCGGAAAGAAGGCTTTATACGATCTGTATTCTCTCTCACAGCCTGTACGGAGGTCTTAGAGATACCACCAGCGTAAATGCCTATGTTACCACCAGCAGTCTTAGCTTGGTACTCTAAGGTGTCTGCCAGTGACATATACTGTTTAGCTAGGTCAGAGTAGTCAGCACTTAAAGCACCGTCTAAAGCTGTTGTTACCTGTCTTGAGTACTTAGAGGCGATAGTCCTAGCTGACCAACTAGCAGTATGATAAATAGAGTTACCGTTCTGGCCTAAACCAAAGGTTACTTCTTCATCTTGTAGCTGTTGGTCAGCAGTGTCAGTATCACCTACTAGGAGCCTAACAGAGTTAAGACGTTGGGCTGCATCTGCCGTTCCAAGATTTGTTGGGTCATATGTCCACCCCATCGTCTACTCCTGCTTTAGTCTTCTAATATACCGTCTCTTATTTCAAAGAACTTATCTTCGATCCATCTGTTGTTGCGAAGGTAACTTCTTAGTAGTGCGCGTTGTTTAGCATCTATCTTAGACTGCTTAACTTTCTTTTCGGTGTACTCTGTATTACTGTTAGTGTTAGCTTTTACTTCTGCGTTAAGAAGTCCTATCAGCTTGTCTAGTTGTGGACCAGCTAGTTCACTTAGCCTATCTCCAACTTTAGCTTGTTTCTCTAATTCTCTGTTGTGGTGGATAAAGCCTTGAACATACAAACTAGCTACAGCATCTGATCCTATGCCACGATTTAACCAGTTATAGTGGTCTTGGGTTTCCCACTGTTTACCGTCTGAGGTAAATGGTCTCTTTACGAAAACAGGCCAGTCTATCTGCCAGCCAAGGTATGAAGGGTGCATTGTCGGGGTATCCTATATAGTGTAAGGCAGGGGACACCTAAGCCCCCCACCAAGGTACATTTATTGTACGATGTCTTTAAAGAAGTAGCCCAAGTCTGCGCCAACAACTTTCATGTCGTAAGACATTTTAACTTGGATATGTTCAGCGATTTGCTGACGCTTCAGTGCATCATCCGAGAAGGATTCAACAGTGATACCCAAGTTGTTTGCACCGGGAATGTTGTTCCAAGCGAATGTCATACCAGCAGCAGGGGTCATAAGACCAGCACTTGAAGGTGTGTGACACAACAGAGCATGTTTACCACCGATAAAGGCGTTGGCTTCAGCAGCACCCTCAACAGCAGTGTTATTGACAGCTTCCATGACGAAGAAGTTCTCTACTTCAAAGATTTCAGCCAACTTAGCGTCTGTAATCAACGCTGGGTTAGTTACGGTAGAACCACCATTCAAACGTGCCAGAATGTCTGGGTGATTGATGAGTTCGTCCCGTGTGACCTTACCAACAACCATAGTGTTTGGCTTGTAGCCGCCCGACTTGAGTTGCATTGCACGACGAGCATCAGTTACGTCAGTGATAGGTGTTGAGTTGGTGTAATCGTTCCAGTAGACAGGAGTACCTGCACCAGAAGCTGCACCAGCGACCTCAGTACCCCAAACTCCCGTGCTGAAGAATGTTGTAGCAAAGTTCTCTTCGCGGTGGATCATCAGGCGCATTGCCAGAGTTTCAGCACCAGCAGAACGGATGTTCAGTACTTCGTCTTCGTTAGCGACAGTCTGCTCATCGAAGTCCATTCCAAGTCCGTATACATCAGCGAAGTAGCTGCTGTTGGAAATGGTCATGCCGATACGGTTAACCTCAGTACGTGGCGCAAGTTTCTTTACGTCACCAGTGCGGTTCATGTTGGCACGGTCATAGATGTAGTACTTGTCAGACTGACGAGCAACACCTACTGTTGGGAATACCTTGTCAGCGACAAAGTTGGTTTGTGATTGTGCATACGCCAGTGTCAAGTTAGACAGAGGGGTGTCGATATGCACCTGTGATGGAGTCAATAGTGGCATAATAGTTATTCCTTATTCTATGCTAACTTAAGCAGCAGCGTTGCCGCCTTGGATGAGTTCGATAGCAATGATCTGGCTAGTAACACCAGCTTCAGTTGCATAACCCATAACGATGTCGGTAGAAGCAGCGTCTACACACAGACCAGCGGCATCAGATGCGACAGCACCACCAGCGGTAACAGTACCACCAGCTTTTACCATAGTCTTACCTGTGACAACTACAGTTGCAGCGTTATCTTCCAGTGCGCCTACGAGACATACACCAAAGGCACTTTCACCGTCACCAGCCAGAACAGCTTCAGCAGCAGAGTCTAGTTTAACGAATTTGAATTGAGCAGCAGAAAGGTCTGCCCCTGCGATTACAGTACGGGTGTCCCGTGATTGCATAACAGCCATGTTTATTCCCCTTTATAGGATTTAGTGATTAGAGCCTTGCCTTCATCGGTCTTAGCTACAGCAGCATAAGCCAAAGCATGTTCGCTCTTTTTCATTTTGTTGGTGTCCATGTAGGACTTTACGAGTGCGTCAAGTTTGTCAGCGGCAGTCGAAAACTCACCGTCAGCATCAGATTTACCCAGTTCAGTCATGCTTTCGTCAAATACCTTATCGGCAGCTTTGAGTGCTTGCATTACTGTTTCTTCAGCTTCAAACTTGCTAACCAATGCTTTGGCTACTTCAAGGTCGAAGTGTGGAAGTTCTGCTTCTGCTTTCTTAACCAAGATAGCGTCTGCTTTAGCAACTTCTGCTTCTTCCAGTGCCTTAAGAATAGGCGCAGGGATGTCAGCTTTGTTGATTTGTTCGTCACCGTAAGTTACAAACTCAGGCTCAACCATTTTCTCAATAGCGTCTGCCTTAACGATGTAACCAGCTTCTTCTAGGGCTTTGCTAAGACGTTCAGCCTCTGCTTTAACTAGGTCTAGTTCCGCTTTAATGGTGTCTACCTCATCCAATGGACCTTGGTATTCTTTTTTCATGTCCATGTTATACATTTTCATGGCTTCATCCTCGGACATACCTTTGTCCATATAAGGCTTCAGCTTTGCTTTCATGTCATCAGACATTTTTTCTACTTCGTTCTCCATAGTTTCTCCCTCGGAGTTGTCCCGCTTATATAAAGAGACCATTGCTTGTGCGTTAGCTGGACGATCAACCAAGGACAGTTCCTCTAACTCAAGCTGTTTAAGTAAATTAGGCATCATAAGATTCCTTGGTTGCACGACCACCTATTGAGAAGGCCGCAAGTTCACCAGATTTGACCCTAGCCCAAACGTCATCATTGTAAACTTTAAACGCTACAATCCAACCTTCTCGGTCACTCTGGATGCCAAGGGATTCACCAATCTCTTTAGTGATAGGCATTGAGTGGATAACCGCCCCAATCTGATCCCCTTTGTGCATTTCTTTACCGACACGTATATGTTCCATGAAGTTGTTCACGGCTTTAACAAGTGTGTCTGGTTCAATAATATCTCCTTGGCGATCAATAACAGGTTCGCCTTTTTCGGTAACGACTGATGCCCAACCATAAACGAGACGCTGTTCTTCGTCGGCTTTGAGTATCTGTCCTTCAATGTTTGTTTTTGTAAGTTCTGACACCGAGGTTCCTCCCTCCCACATTCTACAGGACCAGTATCCTGCCGTTGTTTTGTCCTTCTTTGTGTCGCACGAATGTCTTGAACGGAAGTTGGCCCTAGCTTTCGGGTCATCCCTCCGTATCTCCATGTTGGGGTCTCCGAAAGCCACACGCTTGATCTTTCCTCCGCTTTGTACGAACACTTCAAACTTCTTATTGCCGCCTTTAATACGACGAGGTTTGTTTAAGGTGACTTTCTCGCCCTGATACTCAGCCTTAGCGAAGTCTTCCTTCATAATCTCTTGGATAACTACTCTGAGAGCCTCTAAGCGGTCCTGTGAGGGTGCCTCTTCAGTTTCCTTGTCGTAGTATGCCATATAAGCCTCATGGCTATCACCGGGCATATAATGGGCCTGTCCTTGTGCATCGGGGTGAGCATGTGTGCTACCGTTCATGCCTAAGTCCATACTTCTTACTCTGGCTTCAGCCTCAGTGGAAAATACATCGTTAGCTAACTGGCCTTTGTTAATGTTCATTATACATTCCCTGTTGGGTCATTCTTGATAAGTACACCTTGAAAGGAAGCACCTACAGCATTGTTAGTTGTGTTAGATAATGCCCTACACTCCATATCAGTCTTCTCTTCAAACTTCTGTGGGTACTCAAACTTAGCGATCAGTTGTGTACTCTGTAGGACGTCAATAAAGCGACTACGAAACACATTGCTGCCAAAGTCTCTTGATACAAAGTTAGCCGTTACAAACTTGTTTGACTGAGACAAAGCAGCGGTAAAGTTAATGTCATCAAGATACAGGGTGTATCCAGCAGGGACAGTGTAGGCTGCTACGTGTGTTTGATTGCCTAGACCTAAGTTAGCGTAAACTACAGAGCCATCTACATTCTGTACGTGTATTGTTCCAGCAGAAGTACCACCTGATCCAGCTAAGGTAACAAAGGCTCTGTTAATCCTAATCCAAGTGCCAGCTACAGCAACAGGGCTAGTACCATTCAGTTCTACCTCTACAGACTGTTCATTGTAGTTAGCGTCTAAGCCCTCAACCCTTACCTTATTAGCACCTGTGTTTCCATTAGCATCAGCAGCAGCATCACTAACTACATAAGCTGTAAAGGAAGCATCAGGCCAAGGGTAGTTACCACCTTGCGACCATATAGTCTCTTCTGTTCCGTTTATGTCAGGATTAAACCCGAACTTGAACAAGGTCTTGTAGCCAGTAGACTCACCCTTAGAGATAGCAAGTTCGTTATGCTCATAAAGGTGCCTAGTCCAAGTTGGCATTATACACTCCTACAGCGGAGTATGACTGCACGTTGGATAGTGGTATTAAGACTTGTGGTAATAGTACAGATAAATGTGTAATCTCTTCTGTCTACTCCACCACCTATATAAATAATAGCTGACTTACCTGAGATAGCCTGAGAGACATTCTGTATGCTGTCTACTTCTACACCACCACTAGCAAAGGTTAAGTCCCTACCTGCTGCAAGTGTTGTCTCTGTAGCATAGTTAGTGGACCTTACAGACCAGACCACACTAGAAATATCCATGCCCTCCGTTACTGTAGTCCAATCTACACTGTAGTCTAACAGTTCATCGGGGTCTTTATTAGGCCAAACTAAACTCATATCAATTCCTATTAGGCGGCTATCTTACGTGGGGAGGTAGGTGTAACAGTTGCTTTATTAGATACAGCCAGTGTAGGCCTAACTTGTCTACTTACTGGTAGTGGGAAACTTGACCTTGCAGGGTTATACAAGTGTTTAATGGCTTCATAGTCGAAGTGAACACCTGTGGCTGTAACGCCCTGTACATTATCATGCAGTGTTAAGAACAACCCACTTAAAGCGAAGGGACTTAAGATTCCGTGGGCTGAAACAACCTCAAAACCCCCAAGCGTAGTGTTGGCATGGGTAACAAGGGAAATGTCACCGATAGAGATTGGTATTACGTTACTGTTGTGTGTAACTCTTGCACTTAACGTGTGTGTAATATCTAGGTTAGACTCTAGGGCAACCTCAGAGGTTGTAAGTATTATGTTAGAGACAGTCTGTGTAGATATGTCACCTAAAGACACAGAGCCTATGTCAGAGCCTACGACCTCTTGAGTTACATTAAGTCTAATAATTCCAAGAGATACTGTAGCAAAGTCTGGGTTTGTGACAGGTATGTTATTCTGGCTGTTAATTGTGATGTCGCTAAGAGTAAGTGGTATGGGTAGGCTAGGTAACTCCGATTGGTCACTGTGGTTAGCCAAGGGGCTAAGGGAGACAGTTGACCCCAGAGAAGGTAGGTTTGGGTTTGCTTGAAAAGGGTGTTCAAAGCTAGTGTTATAGACTAAGGTGCCTATAAGTAGACTATCAGTTATACTTGTCTGAACACTTTCGTTTTCTAGTTTCCCTAGATCTAACGTGCCTATGGTGGTGCCAAATAGAACTTCTGTGGCAGGTTCGTTATCTAAGTCTCCAACAGAGGAAACAATTACAATAGAGGGTAGTTCGTTATTACCATCACCCGTAGCTGTCGCATGAGTTACAGTTGGTAATAAGGTGGTTTCAAAACTGCCAGAAGCCTGTGCTTGAATTGACACGCCACCTACTACAGTCCCTAGAGATACCGTAATTTCTTGGTCGTGATTATATGGGTCTTGAGACTGCAACGCTGAATTATATATAACAGCAAAACGAGGCTCACCTAAGCTAGAAGTTATTAAGTCTTGAGACGGGAAGTCTAAAAGAAAGTTATAACCTGTAAGGTCAAGTTCGCCTATAGCAGACTGTATCGAGTAAGAGTCTATAGTCCTAAACACACCAACAATAGCTGAGACGGGTGCAACTAATTCTGCACTCATAGAAAAACCAGTAAGTGTAACAGAGTTATCTTGAGTAGCTAGATAGGCGTCAGAATTTGTTGATGCCACCACCCCAAACACAGAAGGGTCATAAGCAGTGTTATTAGGCCCTGCACCAAGCTGTACAAAATACCTACGGTCAGATGCAGATAGGGGCGTCCAAGTGTCTACATAGCTTCCATCTTCATTATAAGACCTGCTGAAAGAGTAGCTGTTAGCTATGCGTATATCATCAGCAGTGGAAATTAAGGCGTCAGATGTAACTGTTACATTTGAAGTATGGGAAGTAACTTCAAAATTACTCTGAAGGGCAATGTCAATAGGATAACCTATGTAAGTGCCTATTGTACCCAAGGACGCAGTAACTAATACTTGCGTACTTAAGGTTACATTCGCAGTTACAGAGGATTCTCCAGCTATGCCAGCTACAGCAGAGGAACTAAGGGGAGAAAAACCTAGCATTTATACACTATACTGATGGATTTTATCAGAGCTGCGCCCGACCACACACATAACTCTGCCGGAGGGGGAAAACGCTAGACCTGATGGCTGTGTATCTTGGGAATTAACGCTAAAACTTACATTATCATAAGTAGCGGTACTTAAGTCAAAACCACTACTTAAGGTATATTGATGAACGGCTGGAGTATTAAAACCTAACATGTACATTTTTGTGCCACTAACAGAAAACGCTGCGTGCATCACAACACTATCCTGCGAGGAAACACTAAAACTTACATTATCATAACTGGCGGTACTTAAATCAAAACCACTACTTAAAGTATACTGATGCACGTTGTTAGAACCAAAACCTGACATGAACATTTTTGTCCCAAGAGGTGAAAACTCTATGCTTGCTGGGCCACTATCCTGCGAGGAAACACTAAAACTTATGCTATCGTAACTGGCGGTACTTAAGTCAAAACCGCTACTTAAAGTATATTGATGAACCGTATCAGACCCATACCCCACCATGAACATTTTCGTTCCAAGAGGTGAAAACGATAAGTCCGTTGGGGAGGCGTCTTGCGAGGCAACACTAAAACTTACGCTATCATAACTGGCGGTACTTAAATCAAAACCACTACTTAAAGTATATTGATAAACCGTATCACTGGTGTTTCCCACCACGTACATTTTCGTTCCAAGAGGTGAAAATGTTACGCATCTTGGATTAATTTCTTGAGAGGCAACGCTAAAACTTACGCTATCGTAACTAGCATTTGCGATGTTTGGCGAAAACAACAACCTAACAGCAGTGGTCGCTGTTGCAGTTTTAACGCCATCCGAGGCCTTCAATCGAAAGTTGAACGATCCGCCGTTAATGGGTGCGCTGGACCCGATCAAAGTCGCAGTGCCGCCGCTAAACGTTGGTGCGGATGCAAGCTGAGGTGGCAACGAGTCAGCATCGTATAAAGTCGTGCCACTATAGCCGTCCCAACTATATCGAACTGGAAATTCGTCGATTGCCACTCCAGCGAGAGTTACGGCAGTAGAGCCATCGTTTGCCAAGTCAATAGTTGACGGAGGTGTTGTTGTCCAAGCTGGTGCGGCGTTACCGCTAAAGTCTTCAGCGGCAAGGGTAACAAATATCACAGCGTCTGCACTACAGGTTAATGCTGCGTCACTATTGCTACTCTCTGTAACGGTACGAACAAGAGTGGTGCCAGAGGCAGTGTATACCCCTGTACCAATCTCCCAGTCATCCCCATCTTCTATGGTATAGCGTAGAACATTTGTGTCTGACACCCCTGCATCTGCAAAGGTTTGATAGCCAGCAACAGCGGCACCAAGGGTTATATCCCCCGCACCACCACTAGCGACTGTCATTTTGGCTCTGTTGACTAGCTTTACCATAAGAAGGCCCTTAGTTTATTATGCTAGGCGAAGAATAGAACTGGATGCACCCGGTGCTGGGAACTGTACGGTAAAGTCACCAGAGGTAGCAGAGACTGTCTGACCTTGAGTTGCACCGCCAAAGTTAAACACAGCAATAACATTAGCTGCACTATCAGCGTTAGGGTTATAAAGTATACAACCATCAGCGGCGGTTGTTACACTTTGGAATACTGCATCGTCAAAGTCCATTATGGCGGTTGTACCATCCATCTGAGGAAACCCTGTCGCAATAGCAGCCTGTGCGCCCGTAGAAAGGGTGTCATAAGTACTTGTGTAACCAGTACCAGAGGCTTGATCTGAACCTAACTCAGAGTATGCTAAAGTAGTAGGTCCAAAGCTACCTGTTGGACTTTCTTTAATCAATGCAACTCGGAAAGTGTCGTTGTCAAAGTCGTGATTTCCCTTAAGCAACTCAAGTTTAAAGCCGTTGCTAAGTCCTGTTGTAATAGTTCCCATTATGTATTTTCCTTGTTGTCTTCTACCTCAGTGGGTAGGTCAGTTTCAGTTGCGACCTCTGTAACAGGGTCATATTTAAGTTCAGCTATATCCATAAGGTCTTGTATAACCTCTGGGTGATCACTGACGTTAATGTCTGCACCATTAAGGTTACGAAGGAACGCTGCAATCTCACGTAGGTCGTGTGGGGCAACATCACCAGCCTTGATACAGGGCATGAGGTCGTAGTTAAGTCCGTTAAGCTGCCACAGGCGCTCTACTAGCTGTTTATTAAGCACATCAACAATAGCTTGGATGTAACTTTCTAAGGCACGTAGAAACAGGTCAGTCTTAGACTTGGAGAGTGCATATGATCCATTGTTACCCCCACCGAGCATAAGAAACTCAGAAAGTACAGAACGGGCAATGTCATGTTGGTAACGCCTAACAATGGGGTCAATATCTACATTACGATTACCATTGCTACTCATTAGTTCAATGTCTACAAGTCTAATGTTTGTAGGTGAACCATCCTTATCAGGGTAAGTATCACTAGGTGTTATAATATAACCTTGTTCATTAAACTTAACGTCACGAAGGATTTGTTGTAGGTTGCCTACGAAGCCACTCTGTGCCGCACTTGCGTCAGAAGACAAATACTCAGAAGGGATACGAGCAATAGGAATACCAGCTAGTTCACGTTCAACAGCTATAGCCTCTATGCTCTGTAAGTTATTTAGGTAAACATACGAGGAATAAGCATTGCGGAGGATAGAGCGGCCACTAGGATCACCATTAAGAACAGTAGTACGATAGTAAAGGCTCTTAGTAGTGGGAATATAGTGTTTTCCTGACCCATAACCTACGTCCTGATAGATGCCTAAGACATCACCGCTTTTATCTTCTACATCAAACCTAGAGACTGTCCAAGGCGCACGACAAGCAATCTTACGGACACCCAAGCGTCCATCAGTGTACTTACTGTTTTTCTTAGGCGACCTCTGAGTAGGGCCAACTCTCCGCTTATAAACAACTTCAAACCACGCAAAACCATACGACAACGACGATAAAGACTCTGCAATGTGATCGTCAAGACTGTGATCCATATCATCAAAGATACTTTCCACAAAGTCAGCTTCACGTTTAGCTTCCTCAGTATCATTGGCGGGTTCCACTTTAAGTTTGACATCTCTAAGTACTTGTTCAGCAGCATACATAACCGCACCAATAGTACTGTCATTATCCCGCATCTCCCGATACTTGCGAATAGCGTTCTTACCGCGTAGTTCAGGGATAAACTCATCTGCACGTATTTGTCCAGTACGAGTGTTATCACCAGCTACACCAAGAATACTCTTAGCTGCACCTTCCGATAGTTTCTTTGTAGCCATATTAAATTAGCCCTTTGGCACTAGAGTACGCTAGTTTAAGTTGTGGCTTTGCGTAACCATTAAGACTTAGATCAGTGATAGCCCATACTAGAGCATCTAACCTGTCAGGAGACCCAATAGAACCTAGAGGTTCCCACTGTACCATCTGATCCTCTAAGTCGTTCAATCCTCTTACATGCTTAACTCTGTTTTGTTCATATAATGCTGAAACTGGTTCTGCCCTAGCCATCTTACCCCTTGAGGCATGTACTAACCTTACAGGCAGTGTTTCATCTTCTGTATGCAGTGTATGTCTTACCATATCACCACCTTGGTTTCTCTCAGCTACAATCCTGTCAGCTA